>SKFA01000801.1_pt1 | contig 20234 bp, 19 predicted proteins | sample 4820291 | NCBI WGS metagenome assembly SKFA01 (sample SAMN11008795, study PRJNA524170) | human gut metagenome | isolation source: fecal sample from pouch patient p30 | place: Israel: Tel-Aviv | reverse complement strand
CACTGTTCGTCCATTTCCGCGCAGACGATGACGTCACTGCCCGGCTGTATGCGCGAGGTTACCGACTGCGGCCTGAGTTTTTTAAGTGACGTAAAATCGTGTTGAGGCCAACGCCCATAATGCGGGCAGTTGCCCGGCATCCAACGCCATTCATGGCCATATCAATGATTTTCTGGTGCGTACCGGGTTGAGAAGCGGTGTAAGTGAACTGCAGTTGCCATGTTTTACGGCAGTGAGAGCAGAGATAGCGCTGATGTCCGGCGATGCTTTTGCCGTTACGCACCACCCCGTCAGTAGCTGAACAGGAGGGACAGCTGATAGAAACAGAAGCCACTGGAGCACCTCAAAAACACCATCATACACTAAATCAGTAAGTTGGCAGCATCACCTTTATGCGTGTGTTTTCACAAAACAGATTTTCCGTTCCGCTGCCATTTTTCATTTTCATTGATATCTAAGGCAACAAAAAATGGAGAGCCGAATCATGTCTACGATGAATGTTTTAATTTGCCAGCAGCCGAAAGAATTAGTCTGGAAACAACGCGAGATACCTATTCCGGGTGACAATGAAGCATTAATAAAAATTAAGTCTGTCGGGATTTGCGGTACCGATATTCATGCCTGGGGTGGAAATCAACCATTTTTTAGTTATCCACGTGTTTTAGGCCATGAAATATGTGGGGAGATTGTTGGGTTGGGTAAAAATATTGCTGATCTTAAAAATGGTCAGCAAGTTGCTGTGATCCCTTATGTTGCCTGTCAGCAATGCCCGGCGTGTAAAAGCGGGCGTACCAATTGCTGTGAAAAAATTTCAGTCATTGGCGTGCATCAGGATGGCGGTTTTAGTGAGTATTTGAGCGTGCCGGTGGCGAACATTTTGCCCGCAGACGGTATTGACCCGCAGGCGGCAGCATTGATTGAACCTTTCGCTATTAGCGCTCATGCGGTGCGTCGCGCAGCCATTGCTCCCGGCGAGCAGGTGCTGGTGGTCGGGGCGGGGCCAATCGGTCTGGGCGCGGCGGCAATCGCTAAAGCCGATGGCGCACAGGTGGTGGTGGCGGATACCAGTCCGGCGCGCCGTGAACATGTGGCAACGCGTCTGGAATTACCTTTACTGGACCCGTCAGCCGAAGATTTTGACGCGCAGCTACGGGCGCAGTTTGGTGGTTCGCTGGCGCAGAAAGTGATCGACGCGACAGGTAATCAACATGCGATGAATAACACCGTGAATTTGATTCGTCACGGCGGCACGGTGGTATTTGTCGGCCTGTTTAAAGGTGAGTTGCAGTTCTCCGATCCGGAATTCCATAAAAAAGAAACGACGATGATGGGTAGCCGCAACGCCACGCCGGAAGATTTTGCTAAAGTCGGTCGACTGATGGCGGAAGGAAAAATCACTGCTGACATGATGTTAACCCATCGCTATCCGTTCGCCACGCTGGCAGAAACCTACGAGCGCGATGTGATTAACAATCGTGAGTTGATTAAGGGTGTAATTACTTTCTGATAAGGCGAGATTATTAAAGTTGCCATGCAGCGTCCGGGGAAGTGTTGGGCGCTGTTTTTTTCTGTTTCTCAATGATGTTTTGTAGGCCGCAGAAGGTGTGTAGGTCGCACCTTATGCGACCTACACATCAGTCAGGAATTATCCTTCACGTTCCACCACTTTAATTTCCACCATGCCGATCCCGAGCTTACGCGGCGAGTGTCCGAGGATATTCCCTTCGTTGGTTGAGACAGGTTCCGGCGGCACAATTACCAGTGTGTCGGCATCGGTTGGGTTATCGAAATGCAGTGTGGTGGTGGTCACTTCATTGCCCAGCACAAGGGTTTGTTCTTCATTGCCTACGCGTACCGGAATAGGACGGCTGGCGTTATTGCCGTATGCTTTGGCGGTAATCACCAGGTCAAATTTCTTTGGCAGCGGATGCTTGTACTCGATTTTTACTTCATCGCCCAGCTGCGCGTTGGACCAGCGGCCCCACGACTCTGGACGGGAAATCCCACTAAACTGTTTCACCTCTTCTGGCGCACCGGCGACGTTGAAGATGAAACTGTCGGCTTTGTAGCGAATATCGTTATCAACAATTTTCAGCGTATCGACATTGCCTTTATAACGCGCCATGTCGATGACCGTATCTTTAAATGCCGTTTTGCCCTGCCATGTTGTTTTGTCAATATGCTGAACAATTTGCTGACCGCCAAGCTGCCCTTGCGAGACACACCAGTCGGTGGAGAGTGCCAGTTCCGGAGCCCAGAGTTGTGCCATCTTATAGCAACGGTCAACCCAGACGAAATTGTCGCGTGGAGCGAAATCGGCCAGCTGGAAACGCAGCGGTGCTGAGTATTCGCTTTCCGGCAGCGGTTCCACGCGTTTGTCTGAAACCCGCAACAGCAGCGGCAAACGGAAATGGCTACCCGAGAAGGCAATCATGTTTTTCTGCTGGTCGATGGTGAACTCTTTCATCTCTTTAGGGAATTTCCACAGGCGGATGATATCCGGCTTCCACGCCAATGTTTTCTCTTTGATATTGAGGAAGATTTCCGACATTGACTGCCCGGATAAACTGCTACGACCAAGTCCGAGATAGTTATCGCCACCGAGAATGTCCAGCACCGTCGCGCCGTTATCCATCGTGTTACGCTTCACTGCCAGCGTCTCTTGCTGCGGCTTGTCGCCACGAATGACAAAAAACAGGTTATTGCGATCCTGCTTATTGAGGTATTTCCACGCCGTGTTGTTCATCGCTAAATGGTCAGAAGAGACGACGATGACGGTATCTTTAAACCACGGTGACGCTTTGATTTTGTTGATAAACGCCGCGATATTCTCCTGGCTGCAACTTACCGCGCTGAATGACTGGTTCGGCTTACCGTCAAAATCATATTTTTTGCGGTTACAGGTACGCGAGATAAAACCATCCGGGTGATGGGTATCGACTGTCAGGGTAAACAGTGAGAATCGCTGACCTGAGCGGGAAAGCTCTTCAAACTTTTTCCACGCTTCATCGAGAACGGTATCGTCGTAGAATCCCCAGTCGTTGCGATAGTGCGGGTCGGCCACCACGCTTTTCAGCTCTTCTGAGCCGTATAAGTGGTCGAAGCCATGCGACTTCAGGAACACATCTTTACCGGCAAAACGCAGATTCGCGCCCTGCACGAAATAGTTCTGATAACCCGAGTTTTTCAGGATATCGCCCAGACAGATGTTCTGCGGGAAGAAGCTGGAGACAGAGGCGGAGGCGTTGCCTTCAAAGGGGGCAAACAGCGGTATGCCGCACTGAGAAGCCACCATGCCCGCAATCGTGTAATCCGTTCCTGGCAGCTGCTGCGTGTGGCTGAAATCCAGGCCTTCATTTTTCAACGCGCCCAGTTCAGGCGTGAGATCCGGGAAAGCTTCGTTATCAAAATAGGTCCGCTCGAGACTTTCGCCGTAGATATAAACCAGGTTGAGTTTCGGGTCAGGGATAGTTTTCGACGGCTCTTTATAATAAGCCGCAAAGTCCGGGTCGCCATCGCGTGACTGGGATTTCACCAGTTCCGTTATCTGACGAAATGCCGGGCTGGCGTCCACCGAACCCAGCGCCAGTAAGAGCGCCAGCAGGCTGTAACCAAAATGGTGCGGATGATGGCGACGACGGCGCAGGATCCAGCCCAGCGCACCGAACACCGCTGTCAGCCCCAGCACAATGCCGATACCCGGCAGGATGTATTTGCTGACGCCAGCACCGGTCAGGCTGTTGGTTAAGGTATAGAGAACCGCGTCGTTAATACCATCGCCAGTAAAATAGTCGCTGGCAAACAGGGTGATATTTAAAACGACAAATAGCCCCAACACCGTTAATGTGGCTGCAAACCACCAGGTGTTACGTCCCGCTTTCCATGCGTAAATCAGCACAGAGGCGAGAAAAAGGGCGAAAGAGAGTAGTTCTGACAACGGGCGATCCTCACTAAACCGGGCCGTTTAGCCAACGTTTAAGCTTTTTGAGAAGCACAATGTAATGGCGTCGCCATATTGCTGCAATTCTAGTGTCAAAAAAATGCGATGTTGTTAGGAATTAGTTTATAAACAGACTTTTTTGATCGCGGTCGCTTCCCGTGTAACAGGGGGAAAACCGTCCAGGAGCAGGGAAAAGGGCAGGAGAGAGCCGCGTCAGCCGGGTAACAGCTAAAACGCGGCGTTTCGCGGTTCAGGAAATGAAGTTCAGCCCCTGCTTTAACACCAGATCGCAGGCTTTGGTTTTCACCTTTTCTGCCAGCGGAGTCGTTCCGATGTTATCCAGATTGAGTTGCTGACCATCTTTGGTTTTCAGCAAACCCTGAATGCCATCCAGATAGTTGGTGTCTTCTTTTTGCTCTTCACTGTTCAGGCCCAGCTTTTCCAGCACCTGGTTCTTGATGTTTTCGGCATCGGTTACCGACGCCAGCTTTTGCTTCGCGCAGTATTGCAGAATGCCTGCGGCGTTGTTCATGTTATCTGCGCTTAAGGCCTGGTTCCCGCTGCTAAGCAAGTTAGTTAATGACGCGAGCGACCAACCGCCTTCCTGTGTCGTGCTGTTTTGGTTGCCAAGTTCGCTGGCGGCGCTGGAGAGCGCATCTTTCCAGGACGCAGCATGCACCCCGGTGGAAATTAATGCGCTGGCGGCAATGGCACAGCACAGAAGATGTTTAACAGTTTTCATCATCATTACTCAAGGTGGAATTGTGTCGCAGTATACCGCCAGAAACGGGGATTAATACTCTTTACCTGTTACACGGCTACGGTAGCTATCCCAGTTGAAGATCACCCACAAACTGTTACCCAGGCGCATACGGTCCATCACGCGTTCGCCCAGCAACTTGGTCATCTCTTCCATATTACTGTTGGTCAGCATCCCGGTTGGGCGTTTGGAAGAAGAGCGGCGATCGACGATCTGGTTGATGATCACTTTTTCGTATTTCGATTCGGTCTGCACGCCGATCTCATCGATCACCAGCAGATCAACGTTGCTCAGATCGTTAAGCAGTTGTTCTTCGCTGGTACCGCTATTCCTGAAGGTATCTTTCATCGCCGACATAATATCGGCCACGGTGATGATCAATACGGATTTACCGCGTAGCAGCAGCTCGTTGCAGATTGCCGCCGCCAGATGGTTTTTGCCGGTTCCTGGCTTACCAGAAAAGATGAAGCTGGCGATGTTGCCGTCAAACTCTTCGACATACTGGCGCGCTTTGCTTAACGCATTCATCTGCCCTTCACACTCAACGCGATAGTTCTCAAAGGAGCAGTTCTGATGCAGTGGACGAATACCGGAGCGGTTAAAGGTGCGCTGCATTTTCATCGCCCGATTTTCACGTTCGAGAGCGGCGGAGCGGATCGCCCCTTGTTCTTTCTGCCAGGCCAGTAGTTCTTCACCCGTTTTAAACGCAGGTTTGATATGGGCAGGCATCATTTTTTGCAGGCGTTGCATCAGGTCGCCAACGTTTTTCATCGTTACCCTCTGAATCCTGGTGGAATTTGGCTGTCAGGTTCGCTGACCGTATTCACATCTCGTTTCGGCAGTCCGCCGTTGCTGGCACGGCCGATTTGCAGGCTGCGCGCCAGTTTTTGTTGCCACTGTACATGGTGAAAGACTTTACCTTCCGCCTGCCAGTAGGCAATGAATGAGGCCAGTTCTTCGGTGGTCACCGGCTCTCTTAGCGCCACGCCCCATAGCGCCGCCAGGCGGATAAAGTCGGCATCGGGTTGCCAGTCCGGATACATGGCGAATTTCCCCATGGGTACAGCAACGGGAGCGGCTTGCGGTTCCTGATAGAGTTGATCGTCCAGAGCGACATCGCTTCCCGGACGCGCCAGCTTTTCTTCCAGCGCCAGCAGTTCAGCCAGGCGTGCAGGCGTGACGGCATAAAACGCCGGGGCATTGTTAGCAAATACGGCAACCACACCGCCTTCAGCTTTTGCCAGAACGGTTTGGTGATCGTGTACCAGGGCGTCAATACCAACGACGTCCGGGGTCAAAACTCTGGAAGACATACTGTTTCTCAAATATGGAACGATGAACGAGAAGGGAGATAACTTTTATAGTAACACATGGAGGAGAGGAGGCTGTCTCTCATCCGTGTGCTTTAAGCGAGGCAATTTTATACGCGAGGGCGCTTGCGGTACAACCATAATCCAGGAATGGAAAGACCGATGGATAACGCACCAACAATCGATGAAGCTGTAAGAAAGTTGGTTAACAGGGTAATCATCAATGACTCGCTGTAACCTAACTGGCTGATTTTTACCGCCGAAATCATTGCGGTATAAGCCGATATGCCAGGGAACATAGGGATAACGGCCGCCACGGTAAACACTTTCGGATGCGCCAGATACCAGCGCGACCATTGAATACCAATGGTGCCGACCAGCATAGAAGCCATAAAAGTTGACCACTCAATATTCAGCCCGCTGGTCATTAAGATCATTCGTGAACCATGACCAATCGCGCCAAGCAGCGCACACCAGCGTAACGCCCGAACGGGAACGTTGAACACCATCGCAAAGCCGACCGCTGGAATGGCGGCGAGGATCATATCCTGCGCCAATGTAAACAGAAACTCGATCACACCCATCCGCGTAGCCCCCAAATCGTCAGTGCCATCACCACGCCGACGCAGGTAGCCAGTGTCAGCAGACTGGCGATCGCCCAGCGTGCCAGTCCGGTATTGATGTGGCCTTTAAACATATCGGCGACGGCATTAATCAACGGAAAGCCCGGCACCAGCAGCAGAACGCTGGCGGCCATCGCGATGGTGGGGGTATTGCTGAAAGTAGGGAGTTGCAAAAGCAATCCGGAAATGGTGGTGGCGGCGAAAGCGGTAAGGCAAAAGTTGATCTGTGGATGAAGATGACGTTGTGCCAGCAGCTGGCGGATATACATCGCGGCCGTACTGGCAAAGAAGGTGATGACGGCACCATCCCAGCCACCTTTATTGAGTTTACAGAAACAGGCGCAGGAAAGGCCAACCATTAAGGCTACCAGCCATCTTGGGTAACGTAATGGCTGAATTTGGCTAAATCGTTTCTCTACGCCTTTGTAATCCAGCAGATGGTGCTCCGCCAGAATCACAATGTGCTGGACTTCAGTCACCACATGCATATTAATGCCGCGATCTTGATTTTTACGTGTCGATGTCAGGCATTGCCCATCTTTAATGGTTGTCAGCACTATGGCGTTCGAAGAGATAGAACTTTCGACGCTGTCCATCCCCAACGCCCGACCCAGTCGTGAGGAAAGCTCATCAACCAACGCGCTTTCCGCACCATGTTGCAAAAGAAATAATCCACACTGGATACAAAGCCGTGTTACGGCTCGCTGTTGCTCAGTTTGCATAACTCGCCCTTTGTCATAGACGTGCTGCGTATTGTTCAGATAATGAGAATCCATTTGTATCATGAAGCACGGTAGTTTTGCGGTAGGTTAAGATCAAAATTGCGCTGATTAATCCTGGTTATCGGGACAAGCTCGGTGATAAAAAGGGAATTATCTCTCGCCGCAAACAAATTATCACATGAATATTATCACTATAATGAATTTATTCTTTAGCCTTTACGAATCAGGATAAAAGATAACTGGGCGCGTTTTTTAATTTTTACAAGTTAAAACTATCAGATTTTATTGAACAAATATTGATTGTGTGATTTTGCATTCTGCGGGAAGGGATATCAGTTAATTATAAATTAAATGAATGAGAACTCTGTTTTTCATTAAGTATTTCTAACAACTTAATGTAGATATTTTAAATGTCTCCAGGCTATTTCACCAGGTTATCATTTGATGCTAACCTTCTGACACATGCTGTGGAGTTGTTGTGCAGCAGGAGTATGCTGATATGAAAGTGAATGCTAAGGATAATTTATTCGCTTAATCTATTAATTTGCTGGAAACATTTAAGGAATGAATATCCTGAATAAACCATCATGATTTTTAGACAGTGGATGTGGAGGAAATATGTTGCCAGGATGCTGCAAAAATGGAATTGTTATCAGTAAAATACCTGTTATGCAAGCAGGGTTAAAAGAGGTCATGAGGACTCACTTCCCTGAATATGAAATAATATCCAGCGCCTCTGCGGAGGACCTTACCTTATTACAATTACGTCGTTCCGGATTAGTCATTGCTGATTTAGCCGGTGAAAGTGAAGATCCACGTTCTGTTTGTGAACATTATTATTCTTTAATCTCACAATATCGGGAAATTCACTGGGTTTTCATGGTGTCACGCTCCTGGTATTCCCAGGCAGTAGAACTGCTCATGTGCCCTACGGCGACGTTATTGTCTGATGTTGAACCCATTGAGAATCTGGTCAAGACCGTACGTTCCGGCAATACGCACGCAGAGCGTATCAGCGCCATGCTGACCTCTCCGGCAATGACTGAAACTCATGATTTTAGCTATCGCTCCGTCATTCTCACTCTTTCAGAGCGCAAGGTACTGCGGCTATTAGGTAAAGGATGGGGCATCAACCAGATAGCTTCATTGCTTAAGAAAAGTAATAAAACTATCAGCGCCCAAAAAAACAGTGCGATGCGTCGACTGGCAATTCACAGCAACGCTGAAATGTATGCATGGATAAATAGCGCGCAGGGTGCAAGAGAACTTAACTTGCCTTCTGTTTATGGAGATGCCGCAGAATGGAACACAGCCGAATTAAGAAGAGAAATGTCGCACTCATAGAAAAATGCGTCATGAGCAGTATCGGTATTGAGAGTTTATTCAGAAAGTTTGCAGGTAACCCTTATAAGCTCCATACCTATACCAGTCAGGAGTCATTTCAGGATGCCATGTCGCGGATCTCGTTTGCGGCGGTCATTTTTTCTTTTTCTGCCATGAGAAGTGAACGCAGAGAGGGATTATCTTGCCTGACTGAACTGGCGATTAAGTTTCCGCGTACCCGACGTTTAGTTATTGCGGATGATGATATTGAAGCTCGGCTGATCGGTTCATTGTCGCCATCACCGCTGGACGGTGTATTAAGTAAAGCGTCAACGCTGGAGATTTTTCATCAGGAACTCTTTTTGTCATTAAATGGTGTACGTCAGGCGACCGACCGACTGAACAATCAGTGGTACATTAACCAAAGCCGGACGCTAAGCCCGACGGAGAGAGAAATATTGCGCTTTATGTCGCGTGGCTACTCAATGACACAAATTGCCGAGCAGCTTAAACGCAATATCAAAACGATCCGTGCACATAAATTTAATGTGATGTCGAAACTGGGCGTCAGTTCTGATGCAGGGTTGTTGGAGGCCGCAGATATTCTGTTATGTATGCGGCATTGCGAAGCAAGTAATGTGTTGCATCCCTATTAATTTGCATGATGCCGGGTTTACTTCCCCGGCAGTGCTTTCATTTCAGCGTACAATCGCCACATTGCTGCACATCCGGTAAGCGATAACGCTGGCAGCAAGTGCGGCGCACCAGCAGGCCGTCGCGCAGCACCACGGTACGCCAGAGTGGATTATCTTCACCGTTCGTGAGCGTTTTCTCAAAAAAGAGGGCATGGCGCAGCGATTCAACCGTCGCCTCGCCGAGCAGCTGTTTCATCTCAGTCAGATACCAGTTGATCAAATAACCGGTATTGCTCCAGATAAGTTTACCGTTAATCTCTCCCGTTGCTTCTAGTGCCTGCACAACCGGAACAAGCGCCTGGCTGATTAACGTTTCCATTCGCTGCTGCGGCGAATGTAGTGTTGCGTTTTTATCTTCACACACATCGACCCAGAAACAGGCGGCGCGTCCGGTTTCGTGAAACTCAACGTGGAAATGTTCCGGCGTCACATCTAATGCTTTTTCCTGCGTCAGCAGCGCCAGCATTAATGGTGGCACCATCAGGCCGATATACCATTGTGCCCACAGTGAGATCAGCGGCTTGTTCTCGCGGATCATCGTTGGTTGGTTGCGGTAGATATGATCGGAATAGACCGCCAGTAGGGAACTTAGCGTATTCGGTGATGACCATTGCGCCAGCGTCATGGCGCGAAGCGGGGCGGGTTCATCCAGACGGATAAACTCCAGCAAATGTTCACGATGTTCGGCGATCGTCGCACGTACGGCTTGTGCAAGCCCAGCATCCTGTGGCTGGAGATGCGTTCGCCAGATGATATCTTCATAGAGCGGTGCGGAACGATAGGCCATAATCGGGATAGTAATCTAAATGATAATGATTGCTAATCCTAGCGATAGGTTTACCCGATAGCAAGGGATTTCTCTGACTTGCAAATGATAAAAATTATCATATGATATTGGTTATCATTATCAATGAAAGAGATGAAACCATGTTGCAACGTATGCTGGGCAGTGGCTGGGGAGTGTTGCTGCCGGGATTGCTGATTGCAGGGCTGATGTATGCGGATTTATCGCCGGATCAGTGGCGGATTGTCATTCTGATGGGATTAGTATTGACGCCTGTGATGCTGTATCACAAACAGTTGCGGCATTACATTTTGCTACCATCGTGCCTGGCGCTTATTGCTGGCATCATGCTGATGATAGTGAATTTGAATCAGGGATGACAAAACAGGGAAGAAACAAGAAAGGAAGTAAAGATAATTGGTGCGAGGGGGGGGACTTGAACCCCCACGTCCGTAAGGACACTAACACCTGAAGCTAGCGCGTCTACCAATTCCGCCACCTTCGCATACCATCAATTCTTAAAAAGAATTGCTACCACGGAGGCGCATTCTAGTGGTTTTCAGCTTTTCGTCAATAGTTAATTATCGCCGGAGGTGTAATTGCTGGAAAAATGTCCATCAGGAAACTAACGTGCAGGTTTTGTAGGTCGGATAAGGCGTTCACGCCGCATCCGACACGGTATTTGGGTGCAGATGCCAGATGCGACGCGGGCGCGTCTTATCTGGCCTACGAAGGGCTAACGTGCAGGTTTTGTAGGTTGTATAAGGCGAGCACGCCGCATCCGACAAGGCTTGCGGCGGGATACTTAACCTTTCTTCGCCTGGCGGGTCATAATGGCGCGATACACCTTGAAGCGCCCGGTTTGCGCGATCACTTCATGGAAGCCAAATGTCTCATCCAGCACGTCCGGATAAGGCAGGAAGGCGTTCGCTACAATTCGCAGCTCGCCGCCGCTGTTAAGGTGACGCACCGCGCCGCGAATCAGCGTTTGCGCCGCATCGAGGCTGGTTTGCATCCCATCGTGGAACGGCGGGTTGGAGATGATCATATCAAAACGACCTTTCACCTCGGAAAAGACGTTACTGGCAAAGACTTCACCTTCAACACCGTTGGCCGCAAGTGTTGCGCGGCTGGCTTCTACCGCTGGCGCAGAGACATCGCACAGAGTGAGACGAATTTTCGGTGAATGGCGCGCAAAGGCAACCGAAAGCACGCCCGCGCCGCTGCCGACATCCAGCACTTTACCTTTCGTGTGCGGAGTTAACGTCGAGAGCAGCAACTGGCTACCGACATCCAGACCGTCGCGGCTAAACACGCCAGGCAGCGTTTTGACCGTCAGGCCATCGACGCTGTATTCGCCCCAGAATTTATCGGCATCAAATACCGGCTGTTTTTCCAGACGACCAAAATAGAGGCCACAGCGACGGGCGCTGTCGACTTTATTCAACGGCGCATAATCTGCCAGCATCTGTTCGGCGCTGCGCACGCCGCTGCGGTTCTCGCCAACGACAAAAATATCCGTCCCCACCGGCAGCAGAGAAAGTAAATTCATCAACTGGAACTGGGCTTCCGGTTTGTTCTTCGGCCAGTAGTAAATCAAAGTATCGCAATCTGCGACGTCATCCGCCGTGGCGACCAGACTAAAACGGGCGTTATCACCCATCTGGCGGCTTAACACCTGCCAGTGGTGGAATTGCTGGGTATGAGCACGGCTGGCCGCGGTATCTAAACGCGCGGGCAGGTCATCCTGTAAGTCTCCGGCAAAAAGAATACGGTTTTGTTCGAAATCATCACTGTGACGCAGCAAGACTTCACTTGCCGGGGTAAATGCAGACATGGAATGCTCCTCAATTGATACTGGCGGCGATTATAGCCATATGTTGGCGCGGTATCGACGAATTTGCTATATTTGCGCCCCTGACAACAGGAGCGATTCGCTATGACATCCCGACGAGACTGGCAGTTACAGCAACTGGGCATTACCCAGTGGTCGCTGCGTCGCCCTGGCGCGTTGCAGGGGGAGATTGCCATTGCGATCCCGGCACACGTCCGTCTGGTGATGGTGGCAAACGATCTTCCCGCCCTGACTGATCCTTTAGTGAGCGATGTTCTGCGCGCATTAACCGTCAGCCCCGATCAAGTGCTGCAACTGACGCCAGAAAAAATCGCGATGCTGCCGCAAGGCAGTCGCTGCAACAGCTGGCGGTTGGGTACTGACGAACCGCTATCACTGGAAGGCGCTCAGGTGGCATCACCGGCGCTCACCGAATTACGGGCAAACCCAACGGCACGCGCCGCGTTATGGCAACAAATTTGCACATATGAACACGATTTCTTCCCTCGAAACGACTGATTTACCAGCGGCTTTCCACATTGAACAACGCGCCCACGCCTTTCCGTGGAGTGAAAAAACCTTTGCCAGCAACCAGGGCGAGCGTTATCTCAACTTTCAGTTAACGCAAAACGGCAAAATGGCGGCGTTTGCGATTACGCAAGTGGTGCTGGATGAAGCTACATTGTTCAATATTGCGGTCGATCCCGACTATCAGCGTCAGGGACTGGGAAGGGCGCTGCTGGAACATCTGATCGACGAACTGGAAAAACGCGGCGTGGCGACGCTATGGCTGGAAGTCCGTGCCTCAAACGCTGCCGCCATTGCACTGTACGAAAGTTTAGGCTTTAACGAGGCGACGATTCGCCGCAATTACTACCCCACCACGGACGGTCGCGAAGACGCCATCATCATGGCGTTGCCAATCAGTATGTAAGACAAGGTGGAATAATGAAGTGGGACTGGATTTTCTTTGATGCCGATGAAACGCTGTTTACCTTTGACTCATTCACCGGCCTGCAGCGGATGTTTCTTGATTACAGCGTCACCTTTACCGCTGAAGATTTTCAGGACTATCAGGCCGTTAACAAGCCACTGTGGGTGGATTATCAAAACGGCGCGATCACTTCATTACAGCTTCAGCACGGGCGGTTTGAGAGCTGGGCCGAACGGCTGAACGTCGAGCCGGGTAAACTCAACGAAGCCTTTATTAATGCGATGGCGGAAATCTGTACGCCGCTGCCGGGAGCGGTTTCTCTGCTTAACGCCATTCGTGGCAACGCCAAAATCGGCATCATCACCAACGGTTTTAGCGCCTTGCAACAGGTGCGTCTGGAACGCACGGGCCTGCGTGATTACTTCGATTTGCTGGTGATTTCCGAAGAAGTTGGCGTTGCTAAACCGAATAAGAAAATTTTCGATTATGCGCTGGAACAGGCGGGCAATCCTGACCGTTCACGCGTGCTGATGGTTGGCGACACTGCCGAGTCCGATATTCTCGGTGGCATCAACGCCGGGCTTGCGACCTGCTGGCTGAATGCGCACAATCGCGAGCAACCAGAAGGCATCGCGCCCACCTGGACCGTTTCTTCGTTGCACGAACTGGAGCAGCTCCTGTGTAAACACTGATTGCCTCCCCCCCGTTGATGGGTAAAATAGCCGCAATTTTTCGTTTTCAACAAGCGCGGCGCGATGCCGCTTACTCAAGAAGAAAGAATTATGACGTTGTCTCCTTATTTGCAAGAGGTGGCGAAGCGCCGCACTTTTGCCATTATTTCTCACCCCAATAATTAAGCCAAAATTAAAGCTCTTTTACTCTTTCAAAATCCTTTCAGTTAATTGAGGTTGAGCCATATAACTCATTTAAATACATTTAGTTATGTGGCTTCTTTAATTGAAAATTCTTTCATGTAACTTTAAATCGATCTGCTTGCTTTCATCAAAAATCTGTACATGTGCTTGTACATAATGTACAAAACAGCAGAGGTGTTTTTTTATTTGTACAAGGTGAGTAATGGCGCTGTCTGATGCGTGGTTGCGTTCAGTCGTTGGAAAGGAACGTGATAAGGTTTTGGTTAAATCCGATCGTGATGGTCTGTCTGTCAGAGTATCACCGAAAGGTCGCGTAGTGTTCCAATATCGTTATCAATGGGCAGGGAAAGGTGAGCGCCTTGATATCGGAACTTACCCGGCAACTGGATTAAAAGAGGCCAGAGAAGAAGTTATCCGTCTCCGTGGTGAACTCGAGTCAAACCGCAATCCACGATTAGTCAGGCAGGCTGAAAAACGAAAAGCTACTGAAGCCATGACGGTAGAGTCTGTGATCCGTGCCTGGTATGAAGCATATTGTGTAAAAAATAAAAAAGGTTCTGAACAGATACTCCGCTCGTTTGAGCTGCACCTGTTCTCTAAAATCGGGAATATCCCTCACGATGCAGCTACATTGCATGATTGGTTAGAAGTCCTGGAGCCTCTTAGCACTAAGACTCCAGCAATAGCAGACCGATTGCTAATTAACGCAAAGCAGGCCCATGTCTGGGCGTATAAGAGAAAGCTCATTGAAACTCGCCCACTGTCGGATATCACGGGTAAAGATATGGATATCCGTAAAGGTCAGAAGAAACGGTTTCTGACACATGATGAAATTAAAATCCTTTATGCTGCGATCGATGGTTCTCGAATGGTTCCTAAATACCGGGCCTTCATTAAACTATTGCTGCATTTTGGCTGCCGTAGTTCAGAGCTAATTACCGCCAGGGTGGACGATTTTGATTTCATTAATAAAGTATGGACTGTACCACCAGAACGACATAAGACTGGGGAGATAACAGGCGAACCGCTAAAGCGGCCCATTATTGAACCGGTTGAAGAGCTTATAAAGTACGCTATTTCTATGAACAATGGTTCCGATATGCTTTTTACTAAGGAAGGAAGCAGGGAACCCGTTGGTCGGACATCATTGCAGTCGCTGCCTTACAATTTAATGCAGTACGCATGGCGGCGTTTGGGGTATCAATTCCCTCATTGGTCTCTTCATGATTTGAGGCGAACAGCACGAACAAACTTTTCTGATCTTACTGCGCCTCATATTGCAGAAATAATGCTAGGTCATAAACTGCCAGGGGTATGGCAGGTTTATGACAAGAGCGATTATTTAGATGAACAGCGTAAAGCTTACCAGGCATGGTGGGAGAGAGTTGAATCGATAGTTACTTGTACTTGTTCAGACTAGAACTGACATTTTGCATAGGCAGAACGCAATTATGCATATTGCGGTATAATCCCCTTCTTAAAACTGTAAGAACTGCTTGCTAATCCTTGCAGTTTTTGATTATAACATTTTTATTTGTTTATTAGGATTTTTGATGGAACTGTTACAGGAACACGGGGCGATACTTAAAGTTGTAATCATGCCTACTACTGGGGAACAAACCATAATCCAAGGTTTCGATACTGGCCTCCTCAACCCAGAGATATCCAACATTCTTTTTTTATTGGCCAAAACACCAAAAGAAATTAGTGAGATTTTTGTCAATGAAAATGATAACTTTCAGCCTACTCTAAGCGGGCTAAATCCTATTTTTTTAATATCTAAAGAAAATCTTGAAAAAATACCAGGTATTTATCAAACGCCATTTTGCTTAATTTTTTGTGCTAAAGAAGATTTTTCGTATTTTTGTGCTTTAAAAAAACATTTTGCTATACCACCTATAATTTGTTGCAATTCTAAACGCGCTGATCTACCACTTAATAAGATTAATAGTATATACTCATTTGATAAGGTGCTCTTCTCTCGGTTGAAATTCATTGAGGATAAAATAAGAAAAAATCACAGTGAAAAGAAAATATCAACGAAGTTGAAGCGAAGAGGGGCTTTATTTAATAAATCACCTTGGAGATCGACGCTTAACAATTCAACACTACCCAATGAGTTGTTAATTGAATCACTTGGCTATATGCTATCTCCACCAAAAAGAATTAAAGATGGTAGTAGCAAAAGAGAGTTTATAGAAATAATACTTCATAGCGTTGATGCATACACCGAATGTTTAAAGGAATTAGATATACCACTTCCAACGGAAGTCTTACTTTTTGCTCCGGGTATGCACTCTTTTTTATATGATAAAAATAATGACTTTTATGAGTTAATAACGGAAAATTTATCCACAATTGAGAAAAAATTCCTTATTGATGGAGTGTTGAGGAATCCAGGCTATTCTGGAATTAGACTTGATATAAATTCAGATAGAAAAGAACTTTTTAAAAGTCCTGCTTTCCGTTACCTCACCTCACTAAGACGAGCTGAAATGCGATTAACAACAGCTGCGATTACTTTATTTAGCATAAATAAAAAAATCCCAGCAATAAGATTGCCAAATGCAATAAATCATTACTCCAATTATTTGAAAAATCTTGAAGATCTTGCAACTTCTTCTGGGATAAATAGTGAAGCATTCATCACTAAATCTAAAGCATTCAATACTGTTATTCGAAGAGCCCTTGGTTGCAAGTTGAGAACATATATAAGTAAAAACTATAGCGATTTGTCCTTTGTTTGTGATGTACCATTGGATTGGATTAGGTTTAATAACATACCTATAATGTTCAGTCATGAGATATCAAGAATAAATGCTACGCCTGGTAACGTTCTTCTACAGAGCGCCTCTGCTTTTCCGCGCGTTTTAGTAAAAGCATCTGAGTTGAGAAAGGTTTTAGTTATACGTTCTTTTGAGCCTGATGATCACTTAAAGTTCATATTAGAGAACGCAATTGAGATATTTAAAAAACAGATGCCAGATCTTGATTGCGAGATTATTGATGTTAGATCGAAAGCTGAGTTTATTGATGCTCTAAATCAATATCAAGGTCATATTCTTGTTATGGATTGTCATGGAAACCATGATGGCAATGGGAGTCATGGATGGTTAATAATAGGTGAGGATAAAGTGGACACTTGGAGTTTGAGAAAAATAGCAAGAATTCCTCCTATCGTAATTCTGAGTGCATGTTTAACATCTGCCCTAAGTGGTTCTCATGCCTCTGTTGCTAATGGCTTCGTTATAAGTGGTGCATTAAGTGTCATCGGAACATTACTGCCTGTAAATGCGATAGACTCTGCTGTTTTTGTAAGTCGGTTGATCTACCGGTTTTACGAGTTTCCTTCGACGCTATCTACAAATTTTACACATGTTAATGTAAGGCTTTTTCTTTCTGTTTTTCTTAGGATGTCCTATGCAAGCGATTTAATAAGAGGATTTTTATCTGAAGATTTGATACCGAATAATTCATGGAAGAAAGATGCAGTTGATATTAACATGTATATAAACATGCTTCACCATGATTGGTATGATTATGTAATTAACAAATTGACGATGTTAACGGGGCTCACGAAAAAAGATGTACTTGATTTTATCGATAGAAAATTATTCATAACCGAAACTATGTGCTATAGCCAAATTGGATTTCCAGATGCAATCACAATTAGTCTTAAAGATTGACAACTGTATGTAATAAATATGGCATACTTCCGGCACAGAGCGAATATAACAGATCAGGTTTAGCTCTGTGCCATAGGTGTACCAACTCTCATCTGAGCTAATGCTCGTTACTCAATAACTCCCGCAAATTTGTAAATCTTGCGTGATGCCCATTTATTTGGGCATGATTTAATATCAGGATCTGGAAAGTCTGGCCTGTATTTCTGGCCAGTTCTCCTGTTTACGCTGTTCCAGCGAAGAACTGTCGATACTGATACTCCACAGAAGTTGGCGACTTGTTTAGTTGTCATTAAGTTGTTCATTACTTTACCTCCTGCGGCGGCTCCGGTAGCGGCATCCAGTGGGTTACTTTCGATGCCGGTTCTTCCACATCGTCAGTAACTGCCCACCATTTGTTTCTCGACCAATCGTAATACCCTTCGAAGGTATCGCACTCAGTCCAGCCGTAAGACTTCCCCCAACACCAAACATACTGTTTATCGTTCGGCATTCGCTCACTACAGCTTATCCAACCATCCGGAGTTACCGGAGAGTTGCCCGACAGCTCGTTCAACTTGTAAGTCTGGCTTACAGGTTTGGCACCATGAAGCATGGCGGCGCGGCAGGCGTTCCAGCCTTCATCAAAGCCGACTATGCCATTATTTAAAGACGGAAGAGCATCCGGCACCACCGACACTGGCTGAGCCATATATAGCGGCTGAACATACCAGCCCTTTGATAACCAACTGTCAGCAATGTTTTTGCTCCTGGTTATTGCCGGAATACCTAAGCCATTGTCTGAATGAAGCCACGCCACCGGCTCTGCTTCCAGTGATGCCAGAGCAATTTCATAAGCAAGGCGCTCAACATTGTCTCGCACGTCTAGGCTGCCGATTCGTTCTTTGATTTCTTTAATCTGTTCCTTATCGGTGTAAGTGGTCATTATGCTCCAGCCTCCGGTGCTTTTGGCATTACTGCCCAGTGAGTGATATTAATATTTTCAAGGTCCCCGATCTGAAATGTCCACTGCCATTCTCCGGTTTCTTTTTGTCCCCAGGTGTACCAGAGAGAACGCCAGCCAATCAGCCAGCCTTCTCCGTTAGCATCAAATAACAGAACACTTTCATTTGCTGGTGGCAGTTCAACTGATACTGGTATTACTTTGTTTTCCTGTGCTGCACATTTAGCTTCAAGCGCATCGAATTTACGCTCCAGGTATTTAGCATCCGTTTCATTCACTTTCAGGTCTCGTGGTACACATCTCCCGTGAAGAAACCCTTCCATTTCGAAAACATTCATGCGCATTTGCGTAACTCCGATAACTCGTTAAAACGTTCCATAAACATCCCGTAGGCATGGCCCGGAGCCAGTGGAATAACTTTGAACATCTCTGTTGCCGGGATACCTTCCAGTACTGGCCAGAAAGAGCCATCATCAAGCCCGAGGTCGCGGCGTTCAGTTGCCAGCATGATGAGATCGGCATATTTCACAGGCGTGCTCATAACCGGGGGTAACCCGAATTTCTCACGGATTACGGCGTCTATTTTTTCTTCCATCCGTTTATAGTCAGGAAGAAGGCGTTTCAGTGGCGCGGGGATGTCCTGACAATACGCTTCTGTTGCATCATGCATTAACGCTTCAAAAGCAAACTCCTCCGGAACCAGTTTGCTGCAAAGCACCGCATGTTGGGCGACGCTGTAGAAGTGTGAAAGATGACCGGCAAAGCGACAGATATTTGAAAGGGAAACTGCGATATCGTTAATCACGATGTCGTCTTTATTTATCCTGTCATAATAAAAATGCTTCCCGGAAAAAGTTTTAATAAATGACATTTTGTTCTCCACTTTATATGCGCTGCACCGCGCTGAATTTTGGTTAAAGAAAACCCTCGCCATCAGGCGATTATTGAGTTAATTACGTTTCCATAAATGCCCCCGCAGGGGCATTTGCAGTAATGAAATCAGGCGGTGAAAGTACCAATAAAGGTTTCTACTTTGCTGTCTTTGAATTTTTCAACAAGCAGATCACGAAATTCGTTAGCCATTTCTTCCTGCACTGCTTCCAGCTGAATAATGCGCAGAACCAGTACAGGGCGATCACCAGTGATAATGCTGAGGCGTAATTTAAACGGACGTTCTTTCAGGCCTTCAAACGGAACGCATTTAAACTCAAATGCTACTGGCATAATGTCTTTGGTTTTCGCTTCGACAGACTCCATCAGAGAGCGTTTGCCGCTGAAGTCATTGTCTTCAAAATCAGCGGTCTGGTTTGCTTCAATCGTGATTTTACGGACCGCCGCAGCCGCTTTTGTTGCCTGAATGGCGTCACCATTAGCATCAAAGCCCACAAGGTAGTCGGCCCAGTCTTCAATCCATTCTGCCAGTGACTTCTGGGAGTTACGCTCGCCGTTAACAGACAACAGGGCAGAGAACGGTGCTGTCTTTTTCAGTTTGAGAGTGGCGGTGTTATCTGCGTGACCTGGTTCATCAATAGTACCCAGGTTAAGCACACTGACGGCTCGCATATTATCAGCATCGATAAAGCAGCGGGTGCCTTCATCTGCAAGATCTTTAGAATAACGGGTAAAGTCATCGATGCTGGCAGTGGAAAGCGCACCACGGAAACGGAAGCGATTTAAATTAAATTTTTCCAGATCATGAATGCGGAAATTCTCAGGCAATGCCACAGCATCGGCACCAATCTTACTGATAATTTCATTAACACCCTGAGCAGAAATAAGGGCATGGATTTGATTAATTGCGGTTGCGT
>SKFA01000792.1_pt1 | contig 20462 bp, 10 predicted proteins | sample 4820291 | NCBI WGS metagenome assembly SKFA01 (sample SAMN11008795, study PRJNA524170) | human gut metagenome | isolation source: fecal sample from pouch patient p30 | place: Israel: Tel-Aviv | reverse complement strand
GGACTCATCGTTGTTGTAGTAGGCGCGTGCCAGATCCTCACGTGCGGATGCCCAACGATCGTCGAACAGAATGGCCTTGCGCTCGTCGAAACGAGGTTCGACCTGCTTCGGCCAGTCAGCACCGAGTTCGGCTTCGACCGCAGCCACAACAGCCGCGTTCTCATCAGCAGTTTCTTCGGCAACCGGAGCGGCAACGCCCAGCTGGTTCAGCACGAACTTCGCCGTGGAGGCGAGCACGCCATCGGCACCGGTCACCTTGGCCGCGAACGCGTCCAGGGCTGCGGAATCGACCACGGCACCGCCGGCTGCGCCACCTGCGCTCGGCATGGCGACGGCCACGCCCTTGTCGGAGGCGACCTTCTGCACGGCCGCGTCGATCAGCGCGTTGGCGGCGGCCGCGTTGGAAGCGGCTTCGGTGCTCAGCGAGGCGAGGTCGCCACCGCGGGAGCTGGCGCCTTCGCGGGTTTCCAGCACAAGGGCTGCGACCACGTGGGAGGCCCAGCCTTCGCCGAGCTGCCAGGTCTCGGTCACGCGCTTGGTGATCTGGCCGAGCTTCACGCCGGCGGCGCCGAACAGGCCGCGCACACGGTCGCGGACGATGTCGGACAGCACCGGACCGAACGCCTTGTAGTTCGGAGCGACCTTGTTGACCAGCGCGCTCAGCGCCTTGACGGTCGCTTCGGCGGCACCGTCCACGGAAGCCACGCCCAGCTCGGAGCTGATGTCCATGAGCAGCTGGTTACGGCGAGAGGAGACGCCGTTGGTCAGGGTGTCGGTGGTGTCGGATTCGCCGATCTGGTCCGGACGCACCTTCGCCGAATATGCCAGCAGCATGGCGATCGCGTCGGAAGCGTTGAACGGAATATCCGCGACGGCGGCGCCGGACGGAGCGCCGGCAGGTGCGGCCGGTGCGGCGACAGCCGGTGCTGCGGCGACGGGTGCTGCGGCGACTGCGGCAGGCGCTGCGGCGGCAGCGGACGGAGCCGAAGCTGCTGCCGGAGCGGCTGCGGCGGAATCGTCAGCATCGTCGTCGGCAACGAGGGAATCGGAATCGGTCATGTAGACGCGGCCTTCGTCGCGGCCGACGTTGTAGACGGTCACGTCACGGCCGGCGAACTGCGGCAGGCGCAGCGTCTTGGCGCCGAGGTTGGCGAGCGTCGGAGCGTTGCCGAGACCCACCTCGACGTACTCCTCCACGCCGAGGCCGCCCTGTTCGGCGGAACCGAACAGCAGCGCCTGGGTTTCGATCCAACGCACCGGGGAGGCGAACTGCCAGCTCAGCAGTTCGGTGAGCAGCAGACGGCCGAGCTTCTGGTCGTCCTCGGCGTAGGAATCCCACACCTTCGGATCGTCCAACGCGGCCTTGATGCGCTCGGACGGCACGACCTCGAGGATCTTCGCGGCGAATTCCTTGGTCATCTCGAACGGCACGGCCACCAGGTTCGGAATGTAACGTCCGACCAGACGGCCACGGTAGTCGATGTGCTTCGGCAGCAGCGCGTCAAGCTTGTCGCGGAACTCCGGCACACCCTTGCGCAGCAGCGTGGAGTGGAACGGCACGTCGATGCCCGGCACCAGCATGAACGCCGGCTTGCCGCCGTATTCGGCGACGCGGCGGGCGGAATCGGCCTTCAGCGCCTTCAGACCGGCGATGGTGCCGGCCACGGCGTACTGCTGTCCGGCAAGGTTGTAGTTGACGATCTGCAGGAACTCGCCGGAAGCCTTCGAAACGGATTCGACGTATTCGCGCACGCCGTCGTCGCCCACGCCGAACTGGTTCGGACGAAGCGCGCCCATACGGTAGTTGGAACGGCCCTTCTCGTCACGCGGGATGAGGTGGTGCATGGTGGAGCCACGGTGGAACACGAGCTCAAGCACGGTTTCCAGCGGAATCACGCCGGCGAAGGAGCTCAGCGCGTTGTATTCGCCCAGCGAGTGGCCCGCGAAGTAGGCGGGCCAGATGTCCGCGCCGGCTTCACGCAGACGAGCGGTCTGGGCGAACGCCACGGTGGCGAGCGCCACCTGCGTGAACTGGGTCAGGTTGAGCAGGCCTTCCGGATGACGGTAGGTCACGCCGTTGGCGGTCAGTTCCTTCGGATTATCACGCACGACGGCGAGGATGGAGAAGCCGAGCTTCTCGCGGGTCACCTTGTCGGCGCGCTCCCACACCTCGCGTGCGGCCGGGGACTTGGCACGCTCGTCGAGCACCATGCCCTGCTTCTGGATGCCCTGGCCCGGGTAGACGAAGGCGGACTTCGGCGCACGCACGATGGCGGTGCCACGGGACACGATATTGCCGTCGATGCGGCTGGTCACTTCCAGCACCATGCCGGCATGCGCCACGCGGCCGACGCGTTCGATGGAGATCTCCACCTCGTCGTCGAGCTGCACCATGCCGTACATGTTGTACGTCCAGCCTGCGATCTCGTAATGCGCGCCCTTCTCGTCGAGCGCCTGCACCGCGTACTGGGCGGTGGCGGACAGCCACATGCCGTGCACGAGCGGCGCGGCGAGACCGGAGACGGCGGCACCGCGATGGGAGGTGTGAATCGGGTTGAAATCGCCGGAAGTACGGGCGAAGGCGGTCATCTCATGCGGAGCGACGACCTTCACACGACGCAGCAGACGGCGCGGAGTGCTTTCGATTTCGGCTTCGATTCCACCATAGTCGGGCGCTTCCGGCGGCAGCGCGTCGGAGTACGCGCGGCCGCGGATGGCGAAACGCTCGGTTTCGTTGGCAAGCAGCGTACCGTCCTGAGCGGTGTGCGTGACGTGGATGGTCACCACACGGCCGGAGGCGGATTCGAAGTAGTCGTCGGCCCAGCTGGTGAGCTCGATGCGCTCGCCGGTGTGCTTCAGCAGCTCGTCCTCGCTCACCTCGAGTTCGATGAGGTGGTCGAGATGCACGGCGTTGAGCAGGCCTTCGATGACCGGGAAGCCGTTGACGTACACGGAGCCGAGGGCCGCGTAGATGGCGGGCCAAGCCGGTCCGACGAGTGCGTCCGGGGCGATGCGGGACGGCACGAGGTCGCTCGGCAGCGCGCCGCCGGTGGCGGCCTCATGGTCGAAACCGAGGTTGGCGGACAGCGTGTAGCCGGTGTGCGCCTGGCCGAACGGGAAGGCGGTCTTGTCGGACACTTCCTCGATCTGCGGCATGGCGGTGAGCTTGTCGCCGGTGATGGCGGTGTTGCCGATGCCCGCGGTGTCGGCGAGCATGCGGTAGACGTGCTCCGGCAGACGGTCGCGGTCCACGACCGGGAACAGGCCGGATTCGTTGCCGTCGACGTTCAGCGGAATGACGATGTCGCGTACGGCGTGCTTGGAGGCGCCGCCGTCCGGATCGTTGTCCCAGAAGGTGTCGAGATGGATGTCGAGGTCGTACTTTTCGACGCTGCCTTCAACGGCCACCTTGCGGATCTCGTAGTTGGCGTCGCCGTTGGCGGTGCCGTACGCCGGGTTGGCCATGAGGTGGCCGACCCAGGAGATGTTCGGGGATTTGCGGATGAATTCCTCGGCGGAGACGGCCGCGCCCAACTGGGCGAAGGCGGTCTTGTCGGCGCTCGCCGATTCGGCGGACACGCGCTTGACCATGGCGGCTTCGAAGCGGCCGAGGATGTCGGCCACCGGCTCGTCCACGGTGGTGATGCCGGCCACGGAGATCGGGCCGGGGATGATGCGCACGGAATCGGCGGAATAGCGGGAGTCCTCGGACTGCCACAGCTGGTCCTGGCCCCACCAACGCAGCAGGTCGTTGTCGATGACCGGCACGAACGGCATCGGCTTCGGATACTCGCGTACGAGCACCGGGAACCATGCCTCGTCCATCGGGGTGACGGTCAGTTTGCCGGCCTGCGGGTAGGTTTCGGCAAGCTTGGCGATCGCGGCGTTCGGATCGGCTTCGACGTCAGCGCGGGAAGCGAACAGCGATGCGAATTCGCCGCTTTCCTGCGTGGTGACGCGGGCTTCGATGCGCTGCAGCAGGTGCAGGAAGCGATCGGCGTAGGTTTCGTCCACCCACGGGAAGGAGAGGTCGGCGAAACGCTGGGCCCACTGGAGGTAGGTCATGGTCTTCAGATCGCCGAAATACGGCTTGGCGGTGGCGTTCAGCGCCGCGATGATCTCGTCGCGACGGCTTTCCAGCTCCTCCGGGTGCTTCATGACGCGCACCAGCAGGCGGCCGCAGCGGGCGGAGGAGTTCTCCAGCTCGTAGATGTCGGCGTGCAGGTGGCTCAGACCGGAGGTGACGCCGCCCTTGGCCTGGCCGGACGGCACCCACTGCTCGCCCAGCGGGGCGAACGGATCGTTGCCATCGCCCTTGGCCGGAATGCCCGGGGTGTTGACGAGCATCTGCTTGACTTCGTGGCTGGTGTGGGCTTCCTTGGCGGTCATGGCGGCGGTGCCGACAAGCACGCCGTCCACAGGCATGAGCGGACGGCCGTATTCGGTGGCCCATTCGCCGGTGATGTAGTCGGCGCCGCGTTCCGGCGTGCCGATGCCGCCGCCGACCACGAGCACGAGGTTGGACTGCTCGCGCACTTCGGCGTAGGTGCTCAGCAGCAGATCGTCAAGCGATTCCCAAGAGTGGTGGCCGCCTGCGGAGCCGCCTTCGACCTCGATGAGCACCTTGGTTGGCGCGACGGCCTTGGCGATGCGCACCACCTGGCGGATCTGGTCGACGGTGCCCGGCTTGAAGCTCACGTACGGGAAGCCGTCGGCGTTGAGGTTGTGGATGAGTTCCACGGCCTCGTCGAATTCCGGAATGCCTGCGGAGACGACGACGCCGTCGATCGGCGTGCCGCTGGCGCGCTTCTTCGGCACGATGCGCTGGGAGCCGAACTGCAGGTTCCACAGGTAGCGGTCCATGAACATGGCGTTGAATTCGACGGTGCGGCCTTCCTCGAGTTCTTCCTCGAGCTTGGCCACGTGACGGTCGAACACGCTGGCGGTGACCTGGCCGCCGCCTGCGAGCTCGGCCCAGTAGCCGGCGTTGGCGGCAGCCGCCACGATCTCCGGCTCCACGGTGGTCGGGGTCATGCCGGCCAGCAGCACCGGCGCCTTGCCGGTAAGTTCGGTGAACGCGGTGCGCACCTTGTCTCCGGCGGACGTGTGGATGATGCTCGGCGCGAAACGCGTCCAGTTCTGGGTGCGTTCCGGCAGGGTCTCAAGCGTGGAGAGCGCGCCGCGATCGGCCACGGTGGAGGCTTCCACCACGCCGACGCCGGTGCCCTGGGCCACGGTGGAGAACAGTTTGCCGACGGTGTTGCCCGGACCGAAGTCCAGCACCCACAGGGCGCTCGGATCGGTGGACTTCATCAGGGCGCGCACGCGGGCGGCCCAATCCACATGGTTGAGCAGCACTTCGGCGGCGAGCTCACGGGCATGGTCGGCGTTGATGCCGCAGGCCTCGGCCCATGCGACGGCCTGGGAGACGGCATCGGCCATCAGCGGGCTGTGGAACGGCAGGGTCACGTCGAGATATTCGAGCGTCGGGTCGAACACGCGGCCGCCACGCACCTTCTCTTCGCGCAGCTTGGCCTGACGCTTGTGTTCCTTGGCGACCTCCACGCCGAATGCGGCCAGGTCCTCCGGATAGCCGGACAACACGTAATGCGTGGCGGAATTGGTGACGGCCACGGCGATCGGGCCACGTGCGCCGTCGACGCGTTCGATCAGCGCGTCCACCTGGGCGCGGGTGATGTCCTTGACGGACAGCATCGGGGTCGCCTCGCCGTGGCGTGCGGCGAGACCGAGCTGGCGTGCCTGACGGGTGCCGGCGACGCCGATCAGCGTTGCGATCGCAAGAATCTCGTCGATCTTGGCTGCGGCTGCGTCGATGGAACCGGCTTCGCAGATCGCCTGCACCATATGCACGGCAAGCACGCCCTGGGAGTGGCCGAGCACCGCGACCGGCTTGGCCTGGGCCGGATTGTAGCCGAGTGCGGCGGCGTCGAGCAGCGCGCCCAGCTGGGTCAGCGCGATGCCGGGAACGCTGGCGGAAGCCGCGGCTGCGGCGCCCAGACGTGCCGGGTTCGGTTCGAAGCCGAACAGGTCGACCGGGCGTCCGGTGGTGGCGAGCAGCTTGGCGGACACCGGATACAGCAGCGCCTGCGCGGCGGCCGCATGGGTGTGCAGGGCCTCGTCGAGCGCCGGATTCGCGCTCTGGTCGGCGAGCGCCACCGGCCACGGGGTGGATTGGCCGGCGAAGGCGAGCGCGTGGGGCTCGCTGTTCAGTCGATCAAGAAAAAAGGTGTTCATAATCTTCCTTACTTGTTCCAAAATTTCTTGCGATTGTTGTGGTTGCTTACGTTGGTTGCGTCGCGTTGCGTCCGTCACAGCGGCTGGTTGCCGTGGTGTTTGCTGGTTCGGCGCACGCGTTTCTTGCTGGCGAGCAGGCGGAGCGATTCGATGATGGTCTCGCGTGTCTGTTCGGGGTCGATCATGGCGTCGATCTCGCCCATTTCCAGCGAAAGGTTCGCGTTGACGGTGGTGCGTTCGTAGTCGGCGATGTACTTGGCGCGCAGCGCTTCGACGTCCTTGCCGTTGTCTTTGGCTTTCTGCAGGTCCTTGCGGTGGATGATGTTGACCGCGCCGGCCGCGCCGAGCACCGCAATCTGGCTGGATGGCCAGGCGAAGTTCATGTCCGCGCCAATGGATTTGGAGCCCATCACGATGTATGCGCCGCCGAAGGCCTTGCGCAGGATGATGGTGACGAGCGGCACCTGCGCGTTGGCGTAGGCGTAGATGACCTTCGCGCCACGGCGGATGATGCCCGCATGTTCCTGTTCGGCGCCTGGCTTGTAGCCCGGGGTGTCCACCAAGGTGACGACCGGCAGGTTGAACGCGTCGCACAAGCGCACGAATCGCGCCACTTTTTCGGATGAGTCGACGTCGAGAATGCCGGCGTTGACGTTCGGCTGGTTGGCCACGATGCCGACGGGATGGCCGTCGATGCAGGCGAAGCCGACCACCGCTGAAGCGGCGAACAGTTCGTGCACCTGCACGAATTCACCGTAGTCCACGATGCAGCGGATCACGTCGAGCACGTCATACGGCTGGCGGTCGTTGTCCGGCACGAGGGTGGCGAGGCGTTTGGCCACGTCACGGTCGGCGCGGGTGGCCGCGTACGCGTAGACCGGCGGCTGCTGGTCGGAGTTGGACGGCAGATAGGCGAGCACGGTACGCGCGTAGTCGATCGCATCCGCCTCGTCCTCGCCGAGATAGTGGGCCACGCCGGACGTGGCGTTGTGCACGTAGCCGCCGCCCAGATCGTCCATGCTGATCACTTCGCCGGTGGCCGCTTTGACCACGTCGGGACCGGTGACGAACATGTTGGAATTCTCGCGGGTCATGATGATCAGGTCGGTCAGGGCCGGGCAGTAGACGGCACCGCCGGCGCAGGGGCCGAGGATCAGCGATAGCTGCGGCACGAAACCGCTGGCGTCGCAGGTTTTGCGGAACAGGTGGCCGTATTCGGTCAGCGCGGCCACACCCTCCTGGATGCGCGCGCCACCGGAGTCGATGAGCGCGATGATCGGCACCTTGAGGTCGAGCGCCTTGTCCATCAGATGGCAGATCTTGCGGCCTTCGGCCACGCCAAGCGTGCCGCCTTTGACGGAGAAGTCCTGCGCGTAGACGGCCACTTTGCGGCCGAACACCTCGCCGAAGCCGGTGATGACTGCGGAGCCGGCGCGTCCACCGTTGATGTCGCCGCCGCGGAAACGGCCGATTTCCTCGAAGGAACCGGTATCAAGCAGCAGGTCGAGACGTTCGCGCGCGGTCAGCTTGCCTTTGACGTGCTGGCGGCCGCGGGCGTGGTCTTCGGCTTCGGCGGCGAGCTGCGCGGCACGCAGCACGGACGTACGGATCGGCTGCGATTCGCGGGCTTCGGCAGCCGCTTCGTCACCCAGTCGCTCCTGCTGTTCCATGACGACCTTCACGGCCTCTTTGACGGCCGGGCTTGCGATGATGTCGGTCATTTCGCGCCGCCTTCCGTCTTGGTTTCCGTATTACCGTCCGTTGCCGGCTTGCCGTCAGCCGCCTTGGAAGCGCCGTTGACGTCGATGGTCATCAACGTCTCGCCCGCTTCGATGCCTGCGGCCGGGCCGACGAAGATCTTGGTGACGGTGCCCTTGACCGGCGCGTACACGTAGTTCTCCATCTTCATGGATTCGAGCACGACGAGCAGGTCGCCCTTGGCCACGTCCTGGCCTTCGGCGACGTTGATGCGTGTGACGACCGCCTGCATCGGGCTGGCGATCACACCGGACTGGCCGTCGTTGCCCTGCTGCTTCTTTTCGACGTGGTGCAGGCCCTGTCCGCGCAGCGGCTGGATGGCGCGCTTGGCGTCACGCGCCTTGGCGCCGCCGGTCAGGTTGGCCACGATGTCGTTCGGCACGGTCAGCGACACACGATGGTTGTTGACTTCGATGACGAAGGTTTCGCTGGATTCCTTCTGCTCGGCTTCCTTCGCACCCGAAGCGCCGGCCATGGATGCCGGCTGGCCGCCCTTGGTGGAGGATGCTTCCTTGTTCAGGTACTTGCGTTCCAGCCATTTCGTGCTCACGTCGTAGGCCACGCCATGCTCGGCGGTGAACTCGTCGTCGTTGAAGATCTGCTCGAACAGGCTTGCCGGGGTCGGCACGCCTTCCACCTTGAGCTCTTCCAACGCGCGGCGCACACGTGCCACGGCTGTCGCACGGTCGGAGGCGGTGACCACGAGCTTGCCCATCATCGAATCGAACTTCGGGGAGACGGTGTCGCCTTCCACCACGCCGGAATCGACGCGGATGCCCGGGCCGGACGGCCATGCGAGCTTGGTCAGCGTGCCGGAGCTCGGCGCGAGGTTCTTGGCTGGATCCTCGCAGGTCAGACGCAGTTCGAAGCTGTGTCCGCGCAGCGGGTGGTCGACGGTCAGCTCGCCGCCGTTGGCGATGGTGAGCTGTTCTCGCACCAAATCGAGGCCGCAGACCTCTTCGCTGACGGTGTGTTCCACCTGCAGACGCGGATTGACTTCCAGGAAGTAGACCTTGCCCTGCTCGGTCACCATGAATTCGCAGGTGCCCAGTCCTACGTAATCGACCGCGTCGAACAGGCGGCGGGAATAGGTTTCCAGCTGTTCGAGCACGCCGTCGGGAAGGAACGGCGCCGGAGCTTCCTCAACAAGCTTCTGGTTGCGGCGCTGCACGGAGCAGTCGCGGGTGGAATACACGGTGAAATTGCCGTGCGAATCGCGTCCGCACTGCGTTTCGACGTGACGGCCCTTGTCGATGAACCGTTCGACGAAATACTCGTCCAAATCGCCGCCCTGCAGCGCATCGTGGTTCATGTAGAAGCCACGCAGCTCATCGTCGTTGTGCACGAGCGTGATGCCGCGGCCGCCACCGCCGTCGGTGCGCTTGAGCATCAGCGGATAGCCGTGCGTGTGCGCGAAGTCGAGCAGCAGTCGCATGTCGGAAATCGACTGGGAAATGCCGGGAACCGGCGGCACCTTCGCGAAAGTGGCCACGCGGCGGGCCGTGATCTTGTCGCCCAGGTCGACGAGCGCCTTCGGATTCGGGCCGACCCACGTGGCGCCGGCGTCGAGGACCTTCTGCGCGAAGCTTGCGACTTCGGAAAGGAAGCCATAGCCGGGGTGCACCGCGTCGGCACCGCTGCGCTGCAGGATGTCGATGAGCAGATCCTCGTTAAGATACGTGTCCTTGTAGGTGTCGCCAGACAGCAGATACGCATCATCGGCCATCTGCACGTACTGTGCGTGACGGTCCTGTTCGGCGTAGACCGCGACCGTGGGAATCCCCATCTCACGTGCGGTGCGCACGACTCGAAGCGCGATTTCGCCGCGATTCGCCACCAGTAGTTTGTTGACATTCTTAGGCATAATGTCAAGTTTGGCGGTCGAGGCGTGATTCGACGAACTCGTTTCCCACAAAAGATTCGCAATCTTTTTGTAAGGCTCCACAAACGTTACCGAAACTTAGCAACCCTACGATGGGGAGCATTGATTGACGAAAGACTCATTTTCGTCAGTTTTTGTAGCATCCTGTAACATCCGCAAAAAAAGGGAGGATTCCACCATGCGCAACGCAATCCTGACCATCTCATCCGCGGCCAAAACGGCCACCAGCGGCAAATTCGGCGCCGTTTTGAAGTCCACGCTGTTCGCCGTGCTGCTCGCCGCCGCCTCCATGGCGGGCGCCGTGCCGATTCCGGGCACTCCGGTTCCGATCACCCTGCAGACCTTCGTGGTCATGCTGGCCGCGCTGATGTTGCCGTGGAAGCAGGCGGGCGCCGCGGTGCTCATGTATCTGGCCGCGGGCGCGGCTGGTCTGCCGGTGTTCGCCGGCGGCGCGTCCACCATGGCTTTGGTCGGCCCGAGCGCCGGCTTCCTCATCGGTTTCCTGCCGGCCGCCGTCGTCACCTCGCTGCTCAAGGGCAAGGCACGTGTCGATTCCCCGAAGCATGCTGCGTTGACCGCCGCACGGTATCTGTTCGCCTGCGTGGCCGGCTGCATCGTGCTTGACTATCTGCTCGGCTTCATCGTGCAGTCCGCCATTACGGGCGTGGCGATGCCGGTGGTGGCCATCGCTTCGATGGGCTTCATTGTGGGCGATTGCATCAAGGCGGTTGTGGCTTCGCTGGTCGCGAGCGGACTGGCAAAGCTGCAGTGACTTTTATCGGCAGCGACTTTTCTGCGGTAGTTTTCTACGACTTTTTGCTGGGAATTTTCTGCTGAGGGTTTTCCGCTGAGAATTTCCGCTGTGATTTCCGGGTTTCTTCGTGATTTCCGGGTTTTGATACAGTCTTCCGTTTTCGCTGTGTCCGGTGGGGCCGGCGGATACCAACGTGCGACACGCTCCGGGCCGCTCAGGCCAAGTCTTTACGGTCTTACAACGCATGCCGCCCACCGGTCGCTCGTAGGTGCGGAAAAGTTATTTGAGATAATCGAGGATTTTCGCCAGATCACGTTCATTGAGCCGGTGCGGAGCATCCTCCTGCACTTTCGGTTTGGCGCAGAACGCCACGCCAAGACCGGCCGCATGAATCATCGGCAGATCGTTCGCGCCGTCGCCAACCGCAACGGTCTGCGCCATATCGATGCCCATCCGCGCGGCCCACGCGCGCAACGATTCCAGCTTCGTATCCTTCGTGACGATATCGCCCAGCACGTGTCCCGTCAGCCTGCCATCGGCAGCCTCCAAACGGTTCGCAATCCAATAATCGAGATGCGCATCGGCCGCGAGACGGTCCACAACCTCGTGAAAACCACCGGAGACCACGCCGACCTTCCAATCATGCGCGTGAAGCGTGTCAATCAGTTCAAGCGCGCCATGCGTGAAATGCACGCGATGGTAGACCTCATCGAAAATCGTGGTCGGCAGACCCTTCAATAACGCCACGCGTGCGCGCAGCGCCTCGCGGAAATCAAGCTCGCCGTTCATGGCTCGAGCGGTGACGGACGCTATCTGCTCGCCGACTCCCGCGGCCACGCCGAGCTCGTCGATGACCTCTTCGTCGATCAACGTGGAATCCACATCCATCACCAGCAGTCCGGGAGCGGACAGCGTGGGCAGGGATGCCATGGATGCGATGTTCGGCGTTTCTTGTTCAAGCATGGTTCCGATTGTCGGAAATCATTAGGACAATGGGTATTCTTGAGGGTTGAACGTGTTGGAAAGCGAGGTCGACATGAACGATCATGACGAAGAGACGCTCGCGTCGCTGCAGCAGGCCAACGACCAGCTCATGGCCAAGAACCATGCGCTGGTCAAGGCGTTGAGCCGCGCCACGCAGGAAATGACGAAAACCAAGGCCCAATTGAACCAGCTGGCGGGGCCTCCCATGACTTTCGCCACCATGGTCCGCGTGCATTCAGCCAAAACGGACGAGCAGGGCGTGCAGCATGCCAGCGCCGAAGTGGTTGCCGGCGCGAGACGCATGATCGTGCCGATCGCGGCGAATCTGCAAGCTTCCAGGCTCGAACCGGGACGTACCGTGCTGCTCAACGAGAACATGGTGGTGGTCTCACAGCTCGACACCGACACGCTGGGCGCGGTGCGCTCGGTACGGCAGGTGTGCGATGACGGCCGCCTGCTGGTCGCGGATGGCGGCGGCAACGTGACGTTGGTCCGATGCTCGGGAACGCTTGCCAAACAGGCCATCAGCGCGGGCGATCGCGTGAACGTCGACGCATCTCTGCGGTTCGCGCTTTCGTTGGTTCCCCCCGAAAACGACGACGATTTGGTTCTGGAGGAAGTGCCGGACGTCACCTTCGCCGACATCGGCGGACTGGACGAGCAGATAGAACGTATCCGCGACGCCGTGCAGATGCCGTTCCAGCATCGCGAACTGTTCGAATGCTACGACCTGAAACCGCCGAAAGGCGTGCTGCTGTACGGTCCTCCAGGCAACGGCAAGACACTGATCGCCAAAGCCGTGGCGAACGCGCTCGCCGAAGGCACCGACGCGGGAAGTGGCGTGTTCCTGTCGGTCAAAGGACCGGAGCTGCTTAACAAATTCGTGGGCGAATCGGAACGTCTGATCCGCATGATCTTCAAACGCGCCCGCGAACGAGCGGCCGACGGCAAACCGGTCATCGTGTTCATCGACGAGATGGATTCGCTGCTGCGCACCCGCGGCACGGGCGTTTCGTCCGACGTGGAGACCACCATCGTGCCGCAGTTCCTGACCGAGCTGGACGGTGTGGAATCGCTGGACAACGTCATGGTGATCGGAGCCTCCAACCGCATCGACATGATCGATCCGGCGGTGTTGCGCCCCGGACGCCTCGACGTGAAGATCCGCGTGGACCGTCCGGGCATCCAGCAGGCGACCCAGATCGTCCGCCACTATCTGACAGACAAGCTGCCGTTGTCTCCGAACGTGGATGCGAAGGCGTTGATCGGCGTGCTGGTCAACGACATCTACGCGCAGGACGAGCATCGGCACCTTTGCGACATCTGCGACGACCATGGCCAGTGGCGTCCGGTGTACCTCGCCGACGTGGTGTCCGGCGCGGTGCTCAAGAACATCGTGGACCGTGCCAAAACCTATGCGGTGAAACTGTCCATCACCACCGGACAGGCTGCGGCGATCGGCATCAATCTGCTGGCCAAAGCCGTGGACGAAGAATACGGTGAGACCCGGGACGCGCTGCTGGATGCGGATCCGGAACAGTGGAGCCGCATCAACGGGCTTGAACCCGGACGGGTGACCGGCATCAGACCGGTGGCATGAATGCCGGCCGGCGTATGAATGCTGGACGGTATGGTATGGAACGCAATCTAAATACGGAAAGGAACGGCGCGATGAGCGTTCGCAGGGTCATGGGCACGGAAACGGAATACGCGGTCTCCGCGCCAGGACAAGGCCGCTACAATCCGGTGCAGCTCTCATTCGACGTGGTTGGCGCCGCCTCGGATGCGTCACGCAGCCATATCCGCTGGGACTACCGGCAGGAAGACCCCGTCAACGACGCGCGCGGCACCAGACTGGAACGTGCGGCGGCCCACCCGGACCTGCTCACCGACGCCCCACAGCTCAACATCACCAACGTGATCGCCCCTAACGGGGGTCGTATCTACGTCGACCACGCGCATCCCGAATACTCCGCGCCGGAAACAACCGACCCCTTCGAAGCGGTGCGATACGACCGTGCCGGCGATCTCATCATGCGCGCCGCCGCAGCCAAGGCAAGCGAGACGACGGGACGGAAAATCGTGCTGCACCGCAACAACGTCGACGGCAAAGGAGCCAGCTGGGGCACGCACGAAAACTACATGATGCTGCGGTCGGTACCGTTCGACCTGGTGACACGCCTCATGACCACGCACTTCGTCTCCCGACAGATCTTCATCGGCTCTGGCCGCGTCGGCATCGGCGAACATAGCGAAAACGCCGGCTACCAGCTAAGCCAACGTGCCGACTACTTCCATATGAAAGTCGGTTTGCAGACCACATTCGACCGGCCGATCATCAACACCAGAGACGAATCGCACAGCACCGACGAATACCGCAGACTGCACGTGATCGTCGGCGACGCCAACCGCATGGACGTGCCACAGGCCTTGAAACTCGGCACCACCAGCATGCTGCTGTGGCTGCTCGAACACGCCGACATGGCCGAAATCGACTTGAACGAAGCGCTGGAACCGCTTACGCTCGCCGACCCGGTGGAAGCCATGCACACGGTATCGCACGACCTGACCCTGGCCGCCCCACTACCATTGGAAACAGGTGGAACCACCACCGCATGGCAGATGCAGGTCACTTTGCGTGGACTGGTATATGCGGCCGCGGCAACGGTATACGGCACCGACACATCCGGAGAGCCGGCATGGCCCGACCGCTCCACCCGCAACATCATGGCGATGTGGGGGCAGGCTCTCGCCGACGTCGCCACCGTACGCCATGCCGACGATGACGGACGACTGACGATGCGGGAACAGGCGTCACGTCTCGAATGGCTGCTCAAATGGCAGTTGCTGGAGAAACTACGCCGCAAGACCGGTTCGGATTGGACCGATCGGCGCCTGGCTGCGGTCGATCTGAAATGGGCCGCGCTCGATCCGGCCGATTCGATTTTCACCCGGCTTGCCGAACAGACCGAACGACTGGTGACGGATAAGCAGCTTGCCGAGGCGGTCGGCCAAGCGCCGGCCGACACACGCGCATGGCTGCGCGCGGAGATCATACGACGTTTCCCCGAACAGGTCGTTGCGGCGTCGTGGTCCCACCTTACGGTGCGCGGCGAGTCGTCCGGTGATGAAAACGTGGAGAATTCGATGGTCTCGTTGGACATGTCCAATCCGTTGAAATTCACGGAATCCTTGTGTTCCGAAGCGTTCGAGCATGTCCACACTGCGAGCGGAATCGTGGAATCCCTGCGTTGAATCTCATGTTGTGCGGGTACCATTGCCGTAGGTGATGGCAGAGGCCATACCCATAGTCGATGAACCACACGGCAGGACGCTTGAGGGAGAGGATGCGTCCAAGCCGGTTATGAGGAAACGAAAAGGCATACTACATGGAATTGAGGCAAGTGGCCCTCGAAGTGGCCCGTATCCTGCAGGATGCAGGCAAGCACGCGTTGAACGATCAAATGAATCCGCGTGATCTGAAAAGTTTTGAAATGACGGACAATCATCTGAGCTTCACCTCCGACATCGATAAGCGGTTGGCGCAATTCATCAGCAACCGCATCACGTATGTGGATGTGTTCGATGGTTTCTGGCAGTTCCGTCCGGAAGAATGCCATCCGGGGGAACGGTATTGGTGCGTTGGCGGCATCGACGGCGCGATCAATTTCGTGCGCAGCATGCCGGAATGGACCATCACCGTCTCACTGTTCGAGTTCAACGACCAATGCTCCGCGCAGCCGATCCTTTCGGTGGTGCATGCTCCGGCGCTTGGCCTGACCTACCTGGCGGTGCGCGGATCCGGAGCCATCCGCATCCGCAAGACGCCGCTTGGAGACAAACGCGAGAAGATCATGCCGTCCACCACCCCGTCCCTTGACTATGCGGTGGTGAGCTTCGGCATGTCCCATGTGCCGGAGGAATCCAAGCGCGCGCTTGAAGTGGTGTCGCGTATCTCCGGCCGTCCGGCCGACATCAAGCGCGTTGGCCCCTCCTCCTTGGATTTGTGCAAGGTGGCGGACGGTACATATGACGCGTATTTCGAAGCGCATCTGCACAAGTGGGACGTTCCCGCGGTTTCCGCCGGAGCCGTCGTGGTCTGGGAAGCGCAGGGGCATCTGAGCCGGTGGAACGGCGATCTTGTCCACTGGCGTCAGGAAAACGACGTACTCGCCACCAACGGTCTGATTACCGATGATCTGCGCCAGTATTTGGCATAAGACTGATTGACTGCCCCACACCTGGGTTAAGGTGTGGGGCAGTATGCTATTCGCAGGAGAACCCGCAAAGACGCTTTCGGAGAAAGGAAGGACCATGCCCCAGAAATTTGAGCAGATGCAATCCGCCGAACAAAAACATGACGAGGATGAGACCATTGCGCAGGCTGGCACCCAGATCGATGACACGGTCGATGCGCTTGACGCGGTGCTGGACGACATCGAATCGGTCCTCGAATCCAACGCCGAGGAATATGTGGGCAGCTTCGTCCAAAAAGGCGGCGAGTGATGCCGCAGCTGCGTGACAGCGGCAACCATTCCACAGCGCCGCTTGACGCCCATACCAAGGACGAAATCCAATCCTTCGCCCGTATTTTCGGCATCGAAACCGAATACGGTGTGAGCGTGACCGGTTCGGACCGCCCATGCGACGCCGGACAGACGGCGATGATGATGTTCCAGCCGATTGTGGCCGAAGCGAGATCCACCAACACATATATTGAAAACGGTTCAAGACTCTACCTTGATGTCGGCTCGCACCCCGAGTACGCCACGGCGGAAGCCCGGGATCCGATGGACGCGCTGGCATTGGATGCGGCCGGCGAATTGGTGATGAGGGATCTTGCCCTGGACGCCCAACGTCGTCTGCGCTCCATCCAGGGAGCCGGCTCCACGGTCCATGTGTTCAAAAACAATGTGGATTCCGCCGGGCATTCCTTCGGCTGCCATGAGAATTACCTGGTGCGACGGTTCGTGCCGTTGAAGACGATCGAACAGGAGCTGCTGCCGTTCCTGATCACCCGGCAGCTGTTCACCGGCGCAGGACGTATGGGGGAGCAGGGCTTCCAGATCACGCAGCGTGCCGATTTCCTCGATGAGGCGGTCTCATCGGCCACCACGCGCTCCCGTCCGATGGTCAACACGCGCGACGAACCGCACGCCGACCCCGACTCCTTCCGCCGGCTGCATGTGATCATCGGCGACTCGAACCGTTCGCAATGGTCCACATGGATGAAGCTTGCCGTCACGCACCTTGTGCTGTGCGCGATCGAAGACGCCTTCCGCCACGGTACTCCGTCCGGTTTTGAACACTGCGCCTTCGCCGACCCGGCTGCGGCCAATCGCACCGTCAGCCGATTCCTCGACGATCCGCGCGCCGAACTGACGCTCGAATCAGGCGAATCCGTGTCCGCACTGGGTCTGCAGCGCCGGTATTATGCGGCGGTCAAGGCCTTCATCGAAACCCATGGCGATGCGCTGGCAGGTTCGCTGCCGGCCACCACGATCGACACGATTATGGGGGAGTGGAGCCGCGTTCTGGACGCGCTGGAGCGTGGTGCATACGATGCGCTCGCCGACCGCGTGGACTGGGCCGCCAAGAAGCGTCTGTTCGACGCGCTCAAACGCCGTCGCCCGGACGTCACCTTCGCCCAGATGGAACAGCTTGAGCTCGACTACCACGACATCGCCAACGGTCGCCTGTACGGTTCGCTCGTAGCCCGCAACCAGATGCGTGAGCTGCTGACAGGAGACAACGTGGAATACGCCGTGCACAATCCGCCGACCGACACCCGTGCCGCCCTGCGTGGCCGGTTCGTGGACGCGGCCCTGAACGTCGGAGCCCAGTTCTCCGCCGACTGGACCCACCTGACCCTGACCGCCCCCGAACGCCGGGAAGCCATACTCCTCGATCCCTTCGAGGCCGAGCCCACCCTGGGATTCGAGCAGCTTATGGAAGCGCTGAACTAGTCCGGAATAATACGGTTGGACAACACGTCACAGCACCACAACAAAAAGACCCCGACCATCTCGGTCGGGGTCTTTGTCGTCAGTAATGCTCGAAGTAATCGCTACGAGCAGAAGGTCACTCGGTGACGGCCTTCTTCAGCAGGGAGCCAGCGGAGATACGAACGCCGTAGGAAGCCGGAATGTCAATCTGCTCGCCAGTGCGCGGGTTGCGGCCGGTGCGAGCGGCGCGCTTGACGCGCTCAGCGGAGAACAGGCCGGTGAGCTTCAGGCCTTCGCCGGACTTCATGGCCTCGACGAACACATCCTGGAAGGCGTTAACAGCAGCCTCGGCCTGAGCCTTGGTCAGGTTGGACTTCTGGGCGATCTTCGAAACGAGGTCAGACTTGTTGTATGCCATAAAGCATCCTTCTTGGGTCAGGGGACAAGCACTTTTGCTTAGTCCATGTTGTCATCAATGATACTAGCGCATGTTTCTGCGAAAACCCGCGTTTTATAAGGGTTTTCACATCTATTTCCCCGAAGGGGGTATGAAAATAGACGAATCAGACAAGATTATGCTTGTCAAGCCACTTCATGGCCGCCGCGCCCAGCGGAATGCGCAGCCAGTAGAACACCACGCGGTGCAGCAAAGTGGCGGAAAGCGCCACGCCCTGCGGCACTCCGACCGCCACGAACGCGAATGTCAGCGCCGCTTCCACACCGCCCAGACCGCCTGGAGTGGGCACTGCGGAACCCAATGCATAGGCCAGCAGGAAGACGAACGTCGTTTCAATCGGATTCGATGAATAGCCGAACGCTTGCAGGGCCGCCCAGAAAGCGAGCCCAGTGGTCGCGTTCTGGAACAGCGCGCCTAGGCAGCTGACTGTGAGCTGTCGGGGCTGGGAAAGCACGTCCAGCAGCTGGTTGATATACGTCTTGGCCAGCGGCATAAGACGACGGGTCACCCAGTGGCGCAACGGCGGAATCATCATCGCAATGGACAGCACCACAACCACCACGCCCAGCACGATAACCAACGTGTTTGTCGGGATTGCGCCGGAGAACATGTTGCGGCCGGTGAACAGGCCGATGATGACCAGCATGGAGAAGTACACGGCGTAATACACCACGAGCGCGGCGCTCATGATTGCGGTGGCCGGGGTGTTGCGATAGCCGGATTTGCGCAGGAACTGCAGGTTGACGAACGAGGGGCCCACGCCGGCTGGCATGGATACGGTGGCGAAGCCGCCTGCCACCTGGCTCATGAAGACGCCCATATTGTCACGCTTGTGCCGCGCCATCAGGGAACCGAGCGAAATCGACGAGCCGATCCAGCCGCAGACACCGAACGCGAGCGTCACCACCGCCATCAACGGGTTGGCGTTGGTCAGCGCGGTGATGATCTCCTCGGGCTTCAGTTGGGTGAAGACCACGACCACGGCCACGATGACCAGCAGCATGGTGATCATCGAACGCCAGGAGAAGCGGGCCAGCGTCACCGGCTCGGCGGATTCGGCGGTCTCCTCATCGATTATGGTGTTGATGTGGTCTCGCAGTTCCTTGAGCAGCTGCTTGTCCCAGGATTCCAGCGCGCGCGTGGGGGAGGGGACCGCGACCTTCTGAATGAACGGGGCCAACGTGGTCAACGTCGTGTCTCCCCAAGCTTCGCGGGCGGCCGCGACTGCCGGTTTCACGCCGATCAGTGCGGCGAACAACGCGAGTAGCTGAACCTTGTCAAGTGCGGTATTGGCCGGGCCGGAAGCGCTGTCGCCATTCAGCCAGCCGGCGATAACCGCAGTGCCATCTTCGAGCCGGGCGAGCGTATCAGGCGTGATGCGTCGGTGCGTATATCCACGGCGATTCGCCACGGACAGATATCGCATATACGCTACGGCGTCCGCCTGGGTAAGCGTGTTCAGGTTGGCGGGCAACTCGATGGTGTGCGCATCCAGCACCAGAATCGCGGATTCGTCGGTATCGGCGATGCCGTAGGGTGCGGGCGCGGGCAGTTTGATATTGTGCAGGCCGAGCAGCATGGCAAAGTGATGCTGAACGGCGTCGCGCACGGAACGATCGCGTCGAATGGACACGCTGGTAAAACGCACCCAATCCCAGAGTTGCTTCAGATAGCCGACGGTATGGGTTTGCGCGTCGATGACGGAAACGATAAAACGACGGTTATTCGCGGTCTCCACATCGTAGATGCGCGAGCCTTCCGTCAAATCGTCATCCAACGTGGCAGACAATGAGCCATGGCTGATTCCGGGCTCCTGATGCCGGATGAGTGAGGTGGTCTCTAATCCGATGCTTGAGAGCACTGCGACGAGATCTTTGCCCCACACGCCTTTATTCTGCGTGCCGACCACGAATCGGATAAGCATGCCCACCGTGCGACCGGCGGCCATCGAAACCAGCATGCCGGTAACCGAATGCCACGAAAGCACCACCATCACCGCGGCGATGGCATACAGGATATTCCAACTCCATTTGACCGTGGAGCGGGTACGGCGTGGCCCGGCGGCGGTCAGGAAGGACGCCATGCCGGCGTAGATGTCGGGCAACAGCCCGGAGCCGTATGAGGTGGCGGCTGAGACCAGTGCCATTGGCAGGGTGGAATCGTTCAGACTGCTGATTGCCGTCGATATGACCCACACAATGCCGTATCCGGCAAACATGGCCAGCGCGGACACCGCAGCTTGCAGCCATTCGCGGGCCAAGAGCAACTGAGCGAGCACGATAACTACGATGACCGTGGTGGCCAGCTGCGTCAGTACGGTGGAGGGGAAAGCAGCCAGCCAGTTGATGGCTTGGGCGGCGGTATGCGCGTCGGATTCGACGCCGCGCGTCATGCCGCCCAGATACACGGCGAACACCATGACCACGG
>SKFA01000757.1_pt1 | contig 21034 bp, 16 predicted proteins | sample 4820291 | NCBI WGS metagenome assembly SKFA01 (sample SAMN11008795, study PRJNA524170) | human gut metagenome | isolation source: fecal sample from pouch patient p30 | place: Israel: Tel-Aviv | reverse complement strand
GGATAACAGTGACGCCATAGATGTGGCAATGGATCCACACATCTGGTTCATGGCTTCTGCAATTGCTGATAACGTGAGATCATCGAGCTGCAGATTGGAAAGATTACGACCGTCACCGCCCATCATAAGACTTGCAATGACCAGCGCATCCTGAACATCCAGAACCATAAGATTTGTCCCGTCTAAGCCGCTTGTGTATGGAACCTTGACCAGAATATGGTTGTCACTTTCCAGCGTGTTTTCTTTGTCCAGTACTTCTACAAGCGGAGTGGTAATGTTTGTTGAACGGTTGATGATCATACTGAGGGCGGTAGCCGCAGTACCTGTACAGATATTTGCAACTTCACCGATGATATCAGCCTGTTCTTTCGTGATATTCTCCATAGAATTTCCTCCATAGTACCTATTACTACATTTGATTATAGCAAATTTTAGCACATAAAGAAAGAAAATCTTTGCTTTTTTTCACTTTTCATTGGTATCATAACACAGATGTGGTAAAATTGGAATAACAAAAACATGGAATAACCGTAGAAAGGAGAAAAAATGGGAGATAACGAATATCAGGAAGCACTCAAACTTGGAAAAAAAGAATATAAGGCATGCGTTTCGCAGGGGCGCTTTCCCTATCTGCCGGTTCTGGATGATATTTTATCCAGAGAAAATATCCAGACGGAACAGAATATGGGGCTGATGCAGATACCATTGGATTTTGTGGTTGGTACGGCGACGAAAGGGAGAACGTATTCTTTTGCAGCCAATTTTATGCCGATCCTCGATGCGGATACAGAGTTTGCATGCAAATGGATTGCGCTGTCCGATGCACAGGTAAACGAAGGTATCCGGGATCCGATTGTTGCTTATGAATATATGAACCGTTATTATGTGGTGGAGGGAAACAAGCGTGTCAGTGTACTGAAGTATTTTAAGGCAGATTCCATTGTCGCCAACGTGACACGTAAGATTCCAAAGTATTCCGAGGATGAGGACGTAAAATTATATTATGAATATATGAAGTTTAATCAGATTTCGGGATTGAACAATATCGAATTTTCCAAAATCGGTATGGTGGATAAACTGCTTGCACTGATGGGATCCACTGCCATATGGGATGCGGATACCCGAATGGAATTTAACAGTCTGGTCAATCATTTCACAAAGGCATATGAGTTCCGCGGAGGGCGCAAGCTTCCGATCCGGGTGGGGGATGCGCTGACTGCATTTATCAATGTATACGGTTACAATACGGTTCTTGGCATGTCGGATGATGAGCTGAGTTTAAATATTGTGAAATGCTGGAATGAGTTTGTCATGCTCACAGAGAAACAGAGTGTTGGTCTGGTCATGGATCCGCTGGCGGCAGAAGAGCGTAAGGGAAGAAACATCTTCAGTTACTTTATGCCATCGTCAGCAAAGAAATTTACCGTGGCATTCCTGTATCCAAAATCACCGGATACATCCGACTGGATTTATGCGCATGACCTTGGGCGCAATTATCTGGAAGAGACGTTCCCGGATCAGATGAAGACCATCTGTGTCAATGATGTGACGGAGGAACGCACGGAGCAGGTGCTGAATGACGTGATCCGTCAGGGGGCAGATATCATATTTGAGGTGGCACCGCAGATGATGAAAGACAGTCTGAAAGTGGCTGTGGATCATCCGGATGTAAAGATTTTAAACTGCAGTCTGAATACTTCACATAAGTATATCCGCACGTACTATGCCCGGATGTATGAAGCAAAATTCCTTTCGGGAATGATTGCGGGTGCACTGGCAGAAAATGACAGGATTGCATATATTGCAGATTACCCGATATACGGAATGATCGCAAATATTAATGCCTTTGCGCTGGGAGCAAGTTTTACCAATCCACGGGCAAGGATTTATCTTGCATGGTCCACCAGTGAAAATTATGACAGGGAACGGTTCTTAAAGGACAACAATATTCAGGTGGTATCGGATCAGGATATGATTACACCGCGCGATCCGGGCAGGCAGTTTGGGCTGTATGAATGTTCGGAGGATGGAAGGAAACTGAATCTGGTGATGCCACTTTGGAACTGGGGTGTATTCTATGAAAAAATGATCCAGAGTATTCTTGCGGGATCTTACCAGTCGGAAGAAAATTCTGAGGGCAGGGCACTCAACTACTGGTGGGGAATGTCTGCGGGTGTGATTGACCTGATCTGTTCGAAGAATGTACCGACCGGGGTCAAGCGTCTGGTGGATCACTTAAAGAGTGATATTAAAAAGGGAGATATTGTGCCGTTTTACGGAGAAATCCGTGCACAGGACGGGACACTCAAAAACAAGAAGGATAAAGCCATGAAACCGGAAGCCATCATGGAGATGGACTGGCTGACAGATAATGTCATTGGGGAGATACCGACAATGGGAGAATTACGTGCAGAGGCACGTCCGGTTGTCCAGATAAAAGGTGTAGAGGAAAAAATGAAATAATGAAGATACTAGTAATAGCAGATGAAGAATCTCAGAAAATCTGGGATTTCTTTCGAAAAGAAGACTATGCGGATATTGACCTGGTAATTTCCTGTGGTGACCTGAAAGCAGATTATCTGTCATTTATCGCAACGATGATTGCAGTTCCGGTATTGTATGTGCATGGAAACCATGATGATAAGTACGAAAGAAAGCCACCGGAGGGATGTATCTGTATTGAAGATACCGTGTATATGTTTCATGGGATAAGGATTCTCGGACTGGGAGGATCTTACCGTTATAAACCAGGGGTGAACCAGTATACGGAAGTGCAGATGGAACGCCGCATCCGGAGACTTTTCTGGAAAATACACCGAAAAAGGGGCATTGATATTTTGGTGACACATGCCCCGGCAGGCGGTATGCATGATGGGGAAGATCTTTGCCATAAAGGGTTTGATGCATTTTATCGTGTGATTAACAAATACCATCCGAAATATTTTGTACATGGACATATGCATATGAATTATGGAAGGGATATTCCGCGGGAGGATTTCATCGGAGATACCAAAGTGATCAATGCATATGAGAGATATGTAATTGAAATTTAAAAATTGTCTGATAACCACGCGTTATACTGTCAGGCTTTGCACTGCGGTGCAAATGATTGCATGATTACAGCCCTGACCCATAGGGGCATGTTTTCCAGGCTGTAATCATTGCGGATCACATCAGGGGAAAACGGCAACATGCTGGGAACTGTAATTTGATAAAATAATTAAAAAATTCTTGACAATTTAGAAAATACCTTGTATGATGTAGGAGTTGACGCGGTCAACGAGATGCTGATGTGGCTCAGAGGTAGAGCACTTCCTTGGTAAGGAAGGGGTCACGGGTTCAATTCCCGTCATCAGCTCGCTTCATAAAACGGTGGAATCCTTTGGGGTTCTGCCGTTTTGCAATTTTTCAGATATTTTAAAGGAGGTTTTTCAGATGGAATCAATGAAGGATTATGAAAAGGAGCTGGAACGTTCTTTCCGCACGATTAACGAAGGAGATATTGTCAGTGGAGCTGTGGTAGCAGTAACCGATGAAGAAGTGACACTTGACCTGAATTATTATGCACCGGGAATTATCAAAATTGAAAATCTGAGCAATGATCCGGATTTTCATGCGAAGGAAGAATTACAGCCGGGAGACATCATCGAGGCAACGGTTGTGCGTACAGATGACGGACACGGAAACATCGAATTGTCGAAAAAGGAAGCAAACGAAGTGCTTGCCTGGGATAAACTCCGGGAGATGATGGAGCAGCAGACGGTTGTGACTGTCCGGATCAAAGAGAGTGTGCCGAGTGGTGTGGTTGCATTCTTAGAAGGAATCCGTGCATTCATTCCGGCATCCCAGTTGTCCGCAGATTATGTGGAAGACACGGATGCATGGATCGGAAAAGATGTGCGTGTCGTTGTGATTACCGTAGATCCTGAGAAGAATAAACTGGTATTGTCCGGAAAAGTTGTGGCAAGACAGGAGCGCGAGGACGAAAGAAATCACCGGATTGCCATGCTTGTGCCTGGATCTGTGGTAGAGGGAACCGTAGAATCCATTATGCCATACGGAGCATTCATCAATATCGGGAATGGCATCAGCGGTCTGGTTCATATTTCACAGATCAGCCAGAAGCGGATCTCTTCCGTTCATGAAGTTTTAAAAGAGGGACAGAAAGTAAAGGCGAAGATTTTAAATACCAACGATGGAAAAGTCAGCCTGAGCATGAAAGCGCTGGAAGATATTATGGAAAAGCCGCAGGAGGAAGAAGAGGCAGAGGCAATCGAGTACAGCTCAAATGAAACGGCCGGAACAAGTCTTGGAGATCTTCTTTCCAGATTCAAATTATAATCAAATTTTCTTTAGACAGTAAAAAACCCGTGAAGATGAACAGCAGACTGTTCATCTTCACGGGTTCTTTTTAGAAATTAAGCGTTGGAATTCTGATAATAACCAAGCACTTTTTTGACATAATTCTGTGTTTCCTTAAACGGTGGAATACCACCGTACTTGTCGACATTTCCACCACCGGCATTGTATGCGGCAAGCGCAAGGGAAACATCTCCGTTGTATTTCTTTAAGTTCTGCGCCATCAGTTTGGCACCACCCATAATATTTTGCTGTGCATCGTATGCATTTGTGACACCAAGTCCTTTTGCGGTGGACGGCATCAGCTGCATGACACCCATGGCACCGGCAGAGCTGGTTGCGGATGGATTGAAATTGGATTCCTGCTTGGCAATGGATTTGAGCAGGTTGATATCCACACCGTATGTTTCAGAAGCTTCTTTGAAATATTCTTCGAGGTTCTCCGGAGAAGAAACACTGCCGGAGGAGGTGGTACTATTTGTTGCAGAAGAACTGGAAATTGCCGGGGTATCCGTGACCGGAGACGTATCAACCGGTGCATCGGTCTGCGGGGTAAATCCAAGGATCTGCTGTACCGTATCCAGGGAAACGGCACCACTGTTGCTGGCGGCAAGCAGTGCGTCCACTGCCATGGCCTGTACGCTGCGCTCAGCGGAAGCCAGACATTCCTTAAATGTGGTGACGGCTTCATCCGTATTTTTCGGTGTCTGTATATTGGCAGAAGCTGCTTCCTGCAACCTGGCTGTCTGTGTCTGATCAATATAAGGTAAAACTGTTACACCCATGATGTTCCTCATCTTTCGTTCGCTTAATCTAACATTCGATCATGCATATCATATCATAATCTGTGGAAAAATAAAAGGAAAAGGCGAAAATTGCTTGAATTTGTAAAAGAGTTGTTGTAGCATAACATCAGACGAAAAAGTGTAGATAAAGGAGCCAGATTATGGAGAAAAAGCCGTTTGTAACAAAGAGTCAGGTGGAGGAGATCGTTAAAACATACCCGACACCGTTTCATTTATATGATGAAAAAGGCATTCGTGAGAATGCAAAAAAAGTAAAGGAAGCTTTTGCATGGAATCTGGGATTCCGCGAGTATTTTGCAGTGAAAGCAACCCCAAACCCATATATTTTAAAAATTTTACAGGAATATGATATGGGATGTGACTGTTCCTCTTACACAGAACTGATGCTTGCAAAGTCCTGTGGATTTGACGGAAAGCATATTATGTTTTCTTCAAATGATACGCCGGCAGAGGAATTTGCCTATGCGGATGAACTCGGGGCAATCATCAATCTGGATGATTTCACCCATATTGATTTCTTAGAAGAAACGATCGGTCATATTCCGGAGACCATCAGCTGCCGTTACAATCCGGGTGGAGTATTTGAACTGAGCAATGGAATCATGGACAACCCTGGAGATTCCAAATACGGCATGACAAAGGATCAGCTCATCGAAGCGTTTAAGATTTTAAAGGATAAGGGAGCAAAGCATTTCGGTGTTCATGCATTTCTTGCCAGCAATACCGTCACAAACGAATACTATCCGAAGCTTGCAGGAGAACTGTTTGAACTGATCGTGGAATTAAAGGAAAAGACCGGATGTGATATCAGATTCGTAAATCTTTCCGGTGGTGTGGGAATCCCTTATACACCGGACAAGGAGCCGAATGATATCGCTGTCATCGGAGAAGGTGTGCACAAAAAGTTCGATGAGATCTTAGTTCCGGCAGGACTTGGGGATGTATCCATTTATACCGAGATGGGACGTTTCATGCTCGGACCTTACGGATGCCTTGTGACGAAGGCCATCCATGAGAAACATATCTACAAAGAGTATATTGGTGTGGATGCATGTGCAGCAAACCTGATGCGTCCGGCAATTTACGGGGCATATCATCACATTACGGTTCTTGGAAAAGAAAATGCACCATGCGATCACGTGTATGATGTGACAGGAAGTCTTTGCGAGAACTGCGATAAGTTCGCGGTTGACCGGAAACTGCCAGAGATCGACATGGGAGATTATCTTGTGATCCACGATACCGGAGCACATGGATTTTCCATGGGATATAATTACAATGGACGTCTTCGTTCTGCAGAATTACTGCTCAAAGAAGACGGAAGTGTGAAGATGATCCGCCGTGCAGAGACACCGGAAGATTACTTTGCAACATTTGACTGTTTTGATGATATCAGGATTACAAAATAAAAGAGTTAGGATGTACAGGTAAAATAATGGAGGACGCAATCCCGGGGGAACGGGATGCGTCCTCTGTTGGTTTAAGAAAACGATGTGCCGCAAAAAGAAAGACCTCAGATTTCCGATTGGAAACCTGAGGTCTTTTATATGCCGGCAGTGGGACTTGAACCCACACGATGTTGCCATCAACAGATTTTGAGTCTGCCGCGTCTGCCAATTCCGACATGCCGGCGCGAACAAATATTATATTAACATATGAAAGACGCATTTGCAAGCCTTTTTATGATTTCGGGAATAGGACTTTTGGTTCATTGACAGAAGTTATCATATATGATAACTTTAGAATACATGAGCACGATTTATAAAGGTGTAAGGGGGCGGATATGCAGGAACGTAATCACGCCAGACAGGAAATTGCAGCCCAGCTTCGGCAGGTGCGAAAGGAGCAGGGGATGACACAGGAACGGCTCGCAGAAAAAGTCGGTACCAGAAAGTCAAATATTTCCCGTCTGGAGAGCGGGAGATATAATCCGAGTCTGGACTTTCTGGAAAAAGTTGCAGGAGGACTTGGCAGGGAGATTGAGGTAAAAGTCACGTGAGGAGGAAGATGCAAAAAGCATGACGATGAAACTTGGAAATTATAAGGATAACGACGTGGAACTGTGCCGTACCACCAATTCCAGAGTGAGTACACATACGGCGGAGGCACTGCTTGAACAGCACATTCCATTTACAAAGAACAGTAAAAAGATTCCTTTTTTCAAGAGGGAAACCTACCAGGGGGCAGATACCCTCTGGGTGATCACCATCAATCCACGCAGATACGGGCAGGCACGCCGCGTGATCGATGGTATGGATCGTGCATACCGGGAGCATCTGGAGTTATCCAATTACTAGAATGAAATTATGATAAAAATGTGAAATGCGTTTTAAAAGCAGAATGAGTGTGGTAAAATTCTATTCAGATAAAATCGTATGAAAAGCGATGGAAATGGAAGGAATGGAAGGAGCCATACTCATTTTTATGTTAGGAAACATGGAGCAGACAGTCGCACGTAAGCAGACAAAAAGGGAGAAAAACAACACACAAAAACGGACAGAAGGGTGGAAACAGAAGGGCATATGGCTGTTTTGGTATGCCGTGGTTCCGGTGTTTGCTTTTTACCTGATGGAATGTTATGAACACAATCCATTTGCGGAAGTGCGTGTGGAAGCACAGCTTTTTAATATTTTTTTGTTTGAGCTGATCGGATGGATGTTATATTTTCTGACCGGAAGAATGTGTTTTGCGTCCAGAGTGCTGTACGGACTTGCTGTGGCGTTTGGAATTACCAATCATTATGTGATGAAATTCCGTTCCACACCGTTTGTTCCGTGGGATCTGTTTTCGGCCGGAACAGCAGCCAGTGTGGCTGGAAACTATGATTTTACACCGGACCGGCGCATGGTGATTGTTACACTTGTTTTTATTGCATTATTTGTGCTGACCCGCCTTTTTAAAAAAGGTCCGCGTTTTTCCTGGAAAATAAGGCTGGGGAGTATCGTACTGGTGGGACTGGCATTGTGTACATTTGTCAATGCCCTGCAGCAGGAATCGTTTCAGACAAAACATTATCTGTATCCGTTTCTGTTCACACCGGCATATATGACAAAAGTAAACGGCATGGCGGTGACCTTTGCCATGGATCTTGCCTATGTGGCAGTGGAGCGTCCGGCAGGATACGATGCGGATGAAGCAAAAGAGACGCTGGCGAAATACGAAACTAAAACAACAGAAACCGACACACAGGATCTGCCCAACATCATTGTCATCATGGATGAGGCATTTTCGGATTTAAAAGTGCTGGGACCGTTAGAAACCAATGAGGATTACATGCCGTTTATGCACCGGATGCAGCAGGGGGAGAAAAACACGGTCACGGGATATGTCCAGACATCTGTGTGTGGGGGAAACACTGCGGATTCGGAATTTGAATTTCTGACAGGCAATACGATGGCATTCCTTCCGAACGGAAGTATTCCGTATCAGCAGTACATCAAGAGCAGGACACCGTCTTTAGCAGGTTATCTGAAATCCTTAGGATATGCGACCTATGCACAGCATCCGTATCAGGCCAGCGGATGGAACCGGGATAAAGTGTATCCTCTGCTTGGATTTGACAATCTGGATTTTATGGAAGATTACAGGGATGTCTCCTATGTGCGCAATTATATCAGCGATGCATCGGATATGGAGCACATGATAGAAACTTATGAGAAAAACAAAGCCTCCGGCAAACCGGCCTTTATTTTCAATGTGACGATGCAGAATCATGGCGGATATACCGATACCTATATGAATCTGACGAATGATATCCAGTCACAGTATGCCAGCGAACCGCTCAATCAGTACCTGACACTGATCCACAAGACCGATCAGGCACTCGAAAATCTGATTGATTATTTTTCCAAAGTGGATGACAGGACGATCATCGTATTTTTCGGGGATCATCAGCCGAATGATACAGTGGCTTCTGTCGTGGAAAACGGGGCACAGGCAGAGACACAAAAACGTTATCTCGTACCTTATCTGGTGTGGAGTAATTATGGGATCGAGGGAGCGAAAGATAAAAATACGAGTCTGAATTATCTTGCGGCGCAGGTACTTACCGCAGCAGGAGTGCCGACGAATGCATACCAGAATTACCTCTTAAGTCTGAGCAAAACTTACCCGGTGATCTCTGCAGCGGGGCAGACAAAAGGGATCGGAGCCGATGAAAAACAGCTTCAGACTTACAAGAAGCTTCAGTATTATCAGTTGTTTGAAAAAAACAAGGAAAAGGATGAGTAAGAACATGAAAAAAATGATTTCGCGGATGGTGTCGCACCGGTCATTTCCTTATGTGATGGCATTTCTTATGCCATTTATAATCTGTGTGGTCATCTGTATCGGAAATGGGGTATATCCTTTCGGGGATAACTGTATTCTGCATATCGATATGTATCATCAGTACTGTCCGTTTTTTACAGAGTTTCTTCATAAATTAAGAACCGGCGGAAGTCTGCAGTATTCCTGGAATTTGGGACTGGGATCGGATTTTGTTTCCCTGTATGCCTATTATCTGGCGAGTCCGCTTAATTTTCTGATCGTGCTCTGCCCGAAACATTATGTGATCGAGTTTATGACGATACTGGTGCTGACAAAGATTGCCCTGTGCGGACTGACTTTTTTCTTATTCTTAAAATATCATTTTCATCTGATTGGAAAAGACTCAAAACTCCATAAAAATCAGGTGATTCCGGCACTTGTATTTTCTACGGCATATGCATTGTCCGGATTTGTGGCAGCCTACAGCTGGGATATCATGTGGATGGACTGCATCCTTCTTTTTCCTCTGATCATGGTGGGACTGGAAAAACTGGTACGGGAGCAGAAACCGGGACTGTATTTTGTGACACTTGCATTGTCGGTGTTTGCAAATTATTACATTTCCATCATGATCTGTATCTTTCTGGTGTTTTATTTTATTCTTCTCTTTTTTACGCAGAAAGGAGGAAAACTGAAAGCATTTTTACGGTTTGCATGGTATTCCCTGCTGGCAGGGTCTGTCTCGATGGTACTGCTATTGCCGGAGATCGCCGTGCTTTCTGCTTCCGGGTCTGCTGAAGACAGCTTTCCGAAAACGCTGGAGTGGTATTTTTCTGTTATTGCGGAGCTGGGGCGTGCGGCAGCCGTCACTACAAGTTATACGGGAAATGATCACTGGCCGAATCTGTATGCCGGGGCATTTACCCTGGTACTGGTATGGCTGTATGTGCTGAACCGCAGAATCTCCTGGAAGGAAAAAGTTCCGCGTATGCTGATGCTTGTCTTTTTCCTTGTGAGCTTTGCGGATAATCAGCTGGATTATATCTGGCATGGCATGCATTTTCCGCAGGCGTTGCCGGGCAGACAGTCATTCCTTTACATTTTTGTGCTTCTGGTCATGGGATTTGCAACGATCCGCAAATGGAAAGGAACCAGACGCTGGCATATCATCATAGCAGTGCTTGCAGCACTGACACTGATGGTTCTCTCCGGATATTACGGGGATGAACTGGTGACGGAGTACATGGCTGTAGTTATTACCATGCTGTTTATCCTAGTTTATGGAATCCTGCTTCTTTTGCTTAAAATTGCCCCGAAGAAAATGCGGATAGCCCTGCGGGAAGCTGCCTTTTGTGTTGCCATTGCAGAACTGGCAGTCAATATGGCGGTAACCGGGCTTGGCGTTACCAGCCGCGTGGCATATACGGATAAACAGGGGTACTACGAAGATCTGCTGCAACAGGCAAAAGAGGATAACGGAAATGACGGATTTTACCGGGTGGAGGACAGTGGGCGGAAAACCAAAAACGATGACAGCCTGTACGGATACCGTTCGGCAACCATATTTTCCTCCCTGATGAATCTGGATGTCAGCCATCTCTTTCAGAGCCTGTATATGGAGGGCGGAAAAAATTTCTACTGTTACAATGGTGCTTCCCCGCTTCCGTCAGCCATGTTTTCGGTGAAGTATATGCTTTCCTCTAATCCGGTGGATGAAAGTCCACTGCGGACACTTGTGGGAAGCAGCAATGGAAATTATCTTTATCGGAATAACTACTGCCTGCCACTTGGCTATATGATGAGCGAGAAGGCAATCCGTGGCTGGGAATCTTCCATGCTTGATAGGATCGGTTCCCTGAATTCCCTGGCAAAGCAGCTGGGCGCAAAAGGAGACATGCTTTATCCGGCAGCCTGTACACAGTCGCAGGCAGCCGGGGATACGACAATTGATATATCTGAGGATGGATATTATTACGCGGATTATGTGACCTGCAATGCGGATTCCCTGACAGTATCAAGAGATGACGGATGGACGCAGCAGTATGGAAAGACCACCCACCGCTATCTGCTGGATCTGGGAGAGTGCAAAGCCGGAACAAAGGTCCATATTACCAATCTGAATGCAGAAACGATCGAATACCATGTGTACCGCCTGAATTTCAAGGCCATGTGCACTGCGTATGAGACGCTCAGCGAACAGACCATGTCACTCGAAAAAATGACAGATCGCAGGATCGTTGGAAGTATCGATGTCAGGCAGGCGGGAAGACTGATTCTGTCAGTGCCGGCAGATGAGGGCTGGAGTCTGTATGTAGACGGTAAAAAGACGAAAATAAAGCCTTTCGCGGATGCACTCATTGGTGTACACTTAAAAGAAGGAACGCATAAGATCGAGCTGCGTTATACCACACCGGGCGTACAGATCGGAGCTGCCATCAGCATAGCTGCGCTTCTGTTATTCCTGTTTAGTATGTGGATAAGATATAAGATAAGGGGGAAATATGGGGAAAAAATGCATCAGCATCGTCGTACCGATGTACAATGAGCAGGAATCTCTGCAGATTTTGTACCGGGAATTAAACCGCGTGACACGGGAAATGGGCGATTATGATTTTGAATATTTATTTGTCAATGACGGATCGAAGGATGCAACACTGCAAAAGATCCGGGAACTTGCAGCAGAAGATGAGCGCGTGCACTATCTTTCTTTTTCCCGCAATTTTGGAAAAGAAGCGGCGCTGCTGGCAGGATTGTCCTATGCAAAGGGGGATTATGTGACGACGATGGATGCGGATCTGCAGGATCCGCCCACTCTTTTGCCACAGATGGCTGCGATGTTAGAAGCCGGAGACTGTGACAATGTGGCAACCCGGCGGGTGAACCGGCAGGGAGAGCCGAAGATCCGTTCGTTTTTTGCACGCATGTTTTATAAAGTTATGCGGAAACTTTCCCACATTGAGATTGCAGATGGGGCAAGGGATTACCGTCTAATGAACCGTGCAATGGTAGATTCCATTCTTTCCGTCAGCGAATACAACCGGTTTTCCAAGGGAATCTTTGCCTGGGTCGGATATGATACCAAATGGCTGGAATTTCAAAATGTAGAACGGTCTGCGGGAGAAACCAAGTGGAGTTTCTGGAAACTTGTGCGTTATTCGTTTGATGGGATTATCAATTTTTCGGATGTTCCGCTGAAGATTTCCTCGTATCTGGGGCTGGTGCTCACCGTGGTTTCTTTTATTGCAATCATCGCGGAAATCGTACGCGCATTGGTATTCGGGGATCCGGTTGCCGGCTGGCCGTCGCTGGTATGTATCGTGACATGCATTGGCGGAATCCAGCTGTTTTGTATGGGAATTATGGGACAGTATATTGCAAAAACCTATATGGAAGTCAAAAGACGTCCGCATTATATCATAAAGGAGAGTAACTGTACCCGGAACAAAAAGAACAACGCACAGAATTGACGCAGATATGCTTTTTCTATATAATGATACAGAAAGACTGCACTGCATTTGGGATGCCGCGCAGTCAGATCATAACAGGTGAGGAAGAATATGCGAAAGATAAAACGCTTTTTGAGTGCCCTGCTTTGTGGGGCAATTCTTATAACAGGAACACTTGCCGGAGTTAGTGTGCGTACAGATGCAGCAGCCAGCAGTTATGCCGTGCAGCTGCGTGCGGCAGGATTTCCGGATAGTTACATCCGTGCACTTTCCGCGCTTCACACAGCATATCCGCAGTGGCAGTTTCAGGCGGTTAAGACCGGGCTTGACTGGAATACCGTGGTCAGCAAAGAGAGCGTAAACGGAGTCAATCTTGTTCCGAAGACCGGAAATGACGCAACCAAATCCACCGCAGACGGTGCATATGACTGGACCACCAATGTGTGGACGGTCTATGACGGATCTTCATGGGTCGGTGCCAATTCTAAATATATCGCCTATTATTTAGATCCGCGGAATTTTCTCAATGAGACCGATATTTTTCAATTTGAAAGTTTAAGTTTCAGCAAGGTGCAGACCAAGCAGGGAGTTTCTTCTATTCTGAAAGGAACCTTTATGGAGAATACGGTTGAGGACAGCGATGGATCTACGCTGGATTATGCGCAGGCATTTATGGATATCGGTGAGGAAACCGGGGTCAGCCCATATCATCTTGCATCGAGAGTGCGCCAGGAGCAGGGGTTAAAAGGAACCAGTTCCCTGATTTCCGGAACTTATAGCGGTTATAAGGGGTACTATAACTATTTTAATGTGGGGGCAGCGGGCATTACCTCCACACTGGTCATCAAAAACGGACTGGCATATGCAAAAAAAGCGGGATGGAATACCCGGTATGCAGCACTTGAAGGAGGAGCAAAAATTCTGGCGAAAAACTACATTGGCGTGGGCCAGGATACGTTGTATTTCCAGAAGTTTAATGTAGTGAATCAGAAGAATCTGTACAGCCACCAGTATATGGCAAACCTTGCGGCTGCTTACAACGAGGGCAGAAAGCTTGGACAGGGGTATGCGGACAAGCAGCAGGCATTTGTATTCCGTATTCCGGTTTATTCCGGTATGCCGACATCTGCAGTGACATTTACAGCCAGTGGAAATCCGAATAACTATCTGAAATCGCTCAGCGTAACCGGACAGACACTGACACCGGTATTTCGCGGAGATACTACTTCGTATTCCCTCGTCGTGGACAGCAAAGTTTCCTCCGTTACCATAAGTGCATCACCGGTAGCTGCGAAATCTTCTGTGACGGGAACCGGCACCAAAAAACTTCAGACGGGAACCAATACGTGTAAAGTTACCTGCAAATCGGAGAGCGGAGCATCCAAAACCTATACGCTTACCATTGTAAAGAAAGCTGGTGCAGCGGCAGAGACCAAGAAGACTTCCGTGACTTCGAAAACATATCAGTTGAAAAACAAAATGGTTACGGGGATTGCGCCGGGAACAAAGGCGGCAACATTTTTGAAAAAACTTAAAGTGACCGCGGGAACGGTCAAACTGTTCAGTGCATCCAAAAAGAGTGTTACCGGAATCGTTTCAACCGGCAATGTTCTGCAGGTGTATGACAGCAAAAACAAGAAAGTTTCTTCCTATACGCTTGTGATTTATGGAGATGTAAACGGAGATGGAAAGATCAACAAAACAGATCTGAACCGTTTGAACAGGCATCTGAATGGTACCCAAAAGCTTACCAGATGTTATCTTAAGGCCGCAGATACAAACCGCAAAAAAGACGGGGTCAATGTGCTTGATCTGGTATATCTGAACAAACATCTTCAGGGGAAGATCACCATTCAGCAGTAAAAGAAAGGCAGAACATATGAGACAAAAAAGCAAAGCAAAAGGAAAACGGATACTGGGAGTGGTACTGGCACTGGTATTTCTGATCAGTTGTATCATGACACCGGATGTGCATGCACAGGCGGAGAGCATGATCATTGCTTTAAGCGCCAGATCCGTGAAAATAGGAGATACTCTGGCAGTGACAGTGACACTTCCGGCAGGGGTGACGGGAACGGTAAATCTGACATATTCCAAAGATCTTTTTACTTATCAGTCAGCAACAGCGGAAACCAGTGTAAATGCAGGCACGGTTTCTATGACTCTGGGAAGTTACGGTTCCGGAAACAAGCGTGCAAGCGGAACTGTTAAATTTAAAGCAGATGCGGCGGGAACTGCAAGTTTTGCCGCATCCGCACCATCTGCGGGCAATCAGGAAGGGGACCGCGTGGATGTGGGAGGTGCAAGTGTATCTGTAGCTGTTGAAAATTCGGCAGCGGCAGCAGATGACAAATCAAAAGACAATACGCTGGCATCCCTGACGATTTCCGAAGGAACCCTTTCTCCGGAATTTCAGTCGAAAGTTACCGAATATCAGGCAAAAGTGGGAGATCAGGTGACATCGCTGGCAGTCAGCGCACAGCCAAATGATGCTAAGGCATCTGTGATCTCGGTCAGTGGGGCAGACAAACTGAAAACCGGTGTAAATAAAGTACAGATCGTCGTGCAGGCGGAAAATGGTGTGAAAAAGACCTATACCATTCAGGTGACCAGAGGAGCTGCGCAGCAGGAATCACAGGATACACAGCAAAAAGGAGAGACACAGGCTCCGGCAGACGGGCAGCAGTATTTTACGATTGACGGAACAAATCTCTATCTGACAGACAGTATTCCGGATCGCTATGTTTTGGATGGCTTTGTCAAAGATACAGTGACTTTGTGGGAAAATAAATATCCGTGCATGCGCAAAGACGGAATAGACACACCGCTGAGACTTTTGTATCTGGTGGATGAAAACGGACAAAACGGTGCTTTGTATATGCTGGATCTGGATGATCCGGAAGAAATTTATCCGTTTGTATGTATGAACTATAACCAGTATAAGCATACCATAGAAGAGACAACATCTGCAGAAGCTTCTACCCAGGAAGGGGAAACGGGCCTGTTCCAGAGTACGGAAAGCCAGATGCGGCTGATTCTCTGTGCGTTCGTTGTGGTTGTACTGATTCTTCTGATTATCATAGTGGTTCTGATCGTCAAAAGAAAAAAAGATGATGACGATCCTTATGATGATTTTTATGACGATGATGATGACGACGATGAGGATTACGATGATCCGGACGATGAAAAACTGTATGAAACGGATGATCCGGATGACACCGGGATATCCAAGCGTTACGGAAAGGAAACATTCCGCAAAAAAGGCGGATTTATGCATAAACTGTTAGAGGGTATGGAGGATGATCTGGACGATAATCTGGAGGATGACCTGGATGATCCGGAAGAAGATACCGATGACAGGGAAAAAGAGCGGGAGAAGCGAAAGGACCATTACCGGGATGCAGATGATGAAGATATCATGCTGCAGAAAGAACTGGCAGAAGAAGTTCGAAGCTCCATGCTCGGAAGAAAGAAGAAAACAACCAAAAAAGATACCGATGACGATATCGAATTTATTGATTTGTAGAATTGTAACAGGAGGTATAAATTTTGATTCCATATACAGATAAGGCGAAAAAAGCTCTGAATTATGCGAACCGCCTTTCCCGTTCGTCCGGCTGCAACTATGTCGGAACCGAACATATTCTGGCGGGGCTGCTCAAGGAAGGAACCGGTGTAGCAGCAGAAGTACTGACAGCCAATAATGTGGAACTGGAAGCGCTGCTTAAGCTGATTGATGAACTGGTTGCGGCAGGTGAGGAGGTGACGGTGGCAGACCGTGACGGATATTCTCCGCGTACCCAGATGGTGCTGGATCGTGCCAGGGAGATGGCAGACCGTTTTGACAGTGAACGGATCGGAACCGAACACCTGCTGCTTGCCATCATAAAAGAGGGGGATTGTGCAGCTTCCCGGCTTTTAAATACAATGGGAGCCAACCCACAGAAACTTTTTGTGGATATTCTTGCTGCGATGGGAGAGGATCCGGCACAGTACCGGGAAGAAATCCAGCGTGGAAGAAATGAGGAGGCAACACTTACCCCTACGCTCGATCAGTATTCCCGCGATCTGACAGCTATGGCGCGGGCTGGACGGTTAGACCCGGTAATTGGCAGGGAAAAGGAAACCGAACGGGTGATCCAGATCCTGTGCCGCAGAGGCAAAAATAATCCGTGTCTGATCGGAGAGCCGGGTGTCGGTAAGACAGCGATCGTTGAAGGAATTGCACAGAGTCTGGTAAACGGAAACGTACCGGATATTGTGGCAGATAAACGTCTGGTATCTCTGGACATGTCCGGACTCGTTGCAAAATCCAAATACCGCGGGGAATTTGAAGACCGTATTAAAAAAGTGATAAATGAAGTGGAAACGGCTGGGAACGTGCTGCTGTTTATTGATGAACTGCACACGATTATTGGCGCAGGTGGAGCAGAAGGTGCACTGGATGCGTCCAATATTTTAAAACCGGCACTTGCACGCGGAGATGTGCAGGTGATCGGTGCAACCACGATCGAAGAGTATCGCAAGTATATTGAAAAAGACGCAGCACTCGAGCGGCGGTTCCAGCCGGTACAGGTGGAGGAACCGACAGAGGAAGAATCCATTGAGATTTTAAAAGGGCTGCGAAAGCTGTATGAAAAGCATCATCATGTGCAGATTACGGATGAGGGAGTGGAAGCATCCGTGCGTTTATCTGCCCGTTATGTCAATGACCGTTTCCTGCCGGATAAGGCGATTGATCTGATGGATGAGGCAGCTGCTAAGGCGCGGCTGGGAATGATGCACGGTTCTGACGATATGATGCAGTTAAACCGCGAGATCCATCAGACGGAACTGGATATGGAACATGCGCTGCAGGAGGGAGATATCGAGAAAGCCCGCACATTGAAAGAGACACGGGAGAACCTGCAGGCATCCAGGGAAAAACTCGAAAAAAAGAACCGCCGCGTATCCAAAAACAAAGTTCCGGTGGTGGGCGAAAATGAGATTGCCGATGTGGTGGCTGGATGGACAAAGATTCCGGTCAGCCGTCTGACAGAAAGCGAGGCATCCCGTCTGCAGAAACTGGAAGAAACACTGCACAAGCGCGTGATTGGACAGGAAGAAGCAGTATCTGCAGTTTCCAAGGCTGTCCGCCGTGGTCGCGTGGGACTCAAAGACCCGAAGCGTCCGATCGGTTCGTTCCTGTTTTTGGGACCAACCGGTGTCGGAAAGACGGAAGTTTCCAAAGCACTGGCAGAGGCTGTGTTTGGCAACGAGGAATCCATGATCCGGGTAGATATGTCGGAGTATATGGAAAAGCACAGTGTATCCAAAATGATTGGCTCCCCGCCAGGATATGTGGGCCATGAGGATGGAGGACAGCTTTCTGAAAAAGTCCGCAGAAATCCGTTTTCTGTGATTTTGTTTGATGAAATTGAAAAAGCACATCCGGATGTGTTTAACATCTTACTTCAGGTGCTGGATGACGGGCATATTACAGATTCCCAGGGACGCAAAGTAGATTTCAAGAATACCATTATCATCATGACCAGTAATGCGGGCGCACAGTCGATCATCGAGCCGAAGAAGCTTGGCTTTGGTGCAAAAGAAGATGAAAAGCAGGATCACGAGCGGATGAAAGCCAGCGTGATGGAAGAAGTCAAACGTATTTTTAAACCGGAGTTTTTAAACCGTATTGATGAGACAATTGTATTCCGTGCGCTGAACAAAGACGATATGAAAAAAATCATCGGCATTATGGTGCGTGATTTACAGAAACGCTGTAAGGAACAGTTGCAGATCGATCTGGTGGTACGGGAAGCTGCAAAGGAATCTATTGTTGAAAAAGCGTATGACCGCAAATACGGCGCCAGACCTCTGCGCAGAAAACTGCAGGATGAGGTGGAAGACCGTTTGGCAGACGCACTGATCCGTGGAGAAATCCATGCGAAAGACCGTGTGATCGTGACGACGAAGAACAAGGAAATCATTGTATCAAAAGATAAAAAGTGATATAATTTAAGAACCAAATAATCAACCACACAGGAGGAAAAATCATGGCTGCAATCAGTGAATTAATTCGTACGGAAGGAAACGGAACCCTTAGTTTCGGCGATTACACTCTGGGAGCGAAAGCAAAGCTTGATAACTACGAATTTCATGGAGATAAATACAAAGTAAAAACGTTCAAGGAGATTACAAAGCTGGAGCGTAACGGACTGTTTGTATATGAATCTGTACCGGGTACAGCTGTCACCAATTTTACAGAGGATGAGAATACTGTCAGCTTTACGGTAGAGGGACCGGAAGATGCACAGATCACATTGGAGCTGGCAGAAGAGACAGAGTACGAGATTGATATCGATGGCAAGTCTGCAGGAACAATGAAGACCAATCTTGGAGGCAAATTAAGCCTGAGCGTAGAATTAGAAGGAGCAGATGCGGTAGCAATCCGCGTAGAAAAGAGATAATATATGGCAAAAGCAAAAACCAGTGCGTTTTTTTGCCAGAATTGCGGATATGAATCATCCAAATGGATGGGCCAGTGTCCGGCATGCAGAGAGTGGAACACGTTCGTAGAGGAACTGGTGGACCGGAAAGCACTCAGTACTTCCGGAAAAATAAAACCAGCGACAGAAGCGAAACCTGTTCCGCTTTCTGCAATAAAGACATCGGATGAGGAGCGGATTTCCACATCCATGCCGGAGCTGGATCGTGTATTGGGCGGGGGAGTTGTAAAAGGCTCCCTCGTTCTGGTTGGAGGAGATCCGGGAATTGGTAAATCAACGCTTTTATTACAAGTCTGCCGGAATCTGTCCGGGCAGAATCTTTCGGTACTGTATGTGTCCGGGGAAGAGTCCCTGCAGCAGATCAAACTGCGTGCAGAGCGGATTGGCACGTTCAGTGATCATCTGGAACTGTTGTGTGAGACCAGTCTGGACACCATACGCACGGTAATTGAACGGAATAAGCCACAGATTGTGGTGATCGACAGTATCCAGACCATGTATAACGAAAACGTTTCCTCGGCGCCTGGCAGCGTGTCACAGGTGCGTGAGTCTACAGGTGTTCTTATGCAGATCGCAAAAGGAATGGATATCTCGATCTTTATTGTCGGGCATGTGACAAAGGAAGGGGTCGTGGCAGGTCCACGTGTACTGGAACATATGGTGGATACGGTTCTTTATTTTGAAGGAGACCGTCATGAAAGCTACCGGATTCTGCGTGGCGTGAAGAACCGTTTTGGCTCCACGAACGAGATCGGTGTTTTTGAGATGCGCACAGAGGGACTGGTTGAGGTGGAGAATCCGTCCGAGTATATGCTCAGCGGCAAACCAAAGGATGCTTCCGGTTCTGTCGTGGCATGTTCCATCGAGGGTACCCGTCCGATTCTTTTGGAAATTCAGGCGCTGATCTGTCACAGCTATTTCAACAATCCGAGGAGAACTGCGACCGGAACGGACTTTAACCGCGTGAATCTGCTGATGGCAGTTTTGGAAAAACGTATTGGAATGCAGTTGTCGGATTGTGATGCTTATGTAAATATCGCGGGCGGAATCCGTATGAATGAACCGGCAATTGATCTGGGAATTGTGCTTGCCATTATGTCAAGCAAACTGGATCTGACGATTGATGAGAAGACCATCTGTTTTGGCGAGGTGGGATTAAGCGGGGAAGTGCGTGGTGTAAGCATGGCAGAACAACGTGTGGCAGAGGCAGCCAAACTCGGTTTTGAAGTATGCATTCTGCCAAAAGTATCCCTTCCTTCTGTAGGGAAGAAGTATGCAATGAAGCTGATCGGGGTGGCAAATGTCAGGGAGGCACTGGATGCAATTCAGGCATAGGCTATGTTATATGAATTTCTTGTATTGTGTGAAAAATAAAAAGCATGATATAACAATTTTAGAATACAACATAAATTGTCTGAATATAATTTAATTTGTAATTTCTGATTGACAAAATTCGAGCTGGGTGGTATTATAACAAAGCTGACTCGTGCAGAGCAGTTCTGATCGGATAAAGCCAAGTGATATTGAGCTCCGACAGAATAAATTGCCGAGAAAAAAGTTGTTGACAAAAAGCGACAGACATGATAAGATATCAGAGTTGCCGCGAAAGAACGACAACAAAGAAAAATGAAAAAGTTGTTGACAACGACTTGAAGATATGATAAAATATACAAGCTGTTGGAAA
>SKFA01000752.1_pt1 | contig 21097 bp, 20 predicted proteins | sample 4820291 | NCBI WGS metagenome assembly SKFA01 (sample SAMN11008795, study PRJNA524170) | human gut metagenome | isolation source: fecal sample from pouch patient p30 | place: Israel: Tel-Aviv | reverse complement strand
ATTTTTTTTATCCTGTGATTGCAGGTCCCATTTTTGAAGACATGATTTATCGTGGATTAGTGATGACTGCTCTGGAAAAAGGAAAGAAATGGGGGCTAGATGTACTTGGTTCCGCTGTTTTATTTGGGGTCTCGCACATTAGTAATCACGGTTGGGTCTTGACAGACTTTGTCTTCTATATGGGTGGAGGTCTTATATTTGCAGTCTTATTTAGGGTGACCAAGTCCATTTATTGGCCTATTGGACTGCATATAGTTTACAATGGCATTGGTCAAATTTTACCGTTGCTGTAATTTTAGGTGCTCAGCAATATCGGTCTATTCTTGGGGAAAAGTTCCCATTTGAATTCAAAAAGGAGTTGCGATGAAAGTATTTATTCAAAATAGAGATTTTAGGCAATTAACCATCAACCAGTGGATTTCAACGGTTGGGGATACGATTTTTTATCTTGCTTTTTTGAATTATGTGGCAGATGCTTCGTTTGCCCCCTTGGCAATTTTACTCATTACGATTTCAGAGACTGTTCCTCAAGTTCTGCAAATCTTTATGGGAGTTTTGGCTGATTTTCAACATTATCGTGTTCTAAAGTATACGGTTATTAGTTTTGTCAAATTTGTACTTTATTCTATAGTGGCACTTTCGCTTTCAGGGCAGTCCTTTTCCTTATGGCTAGTATTCTTTATTTGTTTGATGAACCTTTTGTCAGATACATTGAGTTACTTTTCAGGAGCCATGCTAACTCCTATTTTTATAAGAATCATTGGGAAAGAACATCTGACAGAAGCCATTGGTTTTAAACAATCAACAGTTAGTTTAGTTCGGACAATCAGTAATATTCTAGGAGGGATTTTACTAGGAATGCTTTCCATTCAGTTCATTTCCTTACTAAACGCTCTGACGTTTCTGATAGCATTTGTAGGTATTCTTCTCATAAAAAATGATCTTTTGAAAGTTGAAAAAACAATTAGCTATCAAGAAGGTCTTTCTATAAAATCGTTTTGCCAGCATTTGTTCCAATCATCGAAATTGATCTGGAATATGGATAGAGTGATCTTCATTTTATTTATCGTCTCTATCAGCCAAGCTGTGATCAATGTCACTGTTCCTATTTCGACTCTCTTTTTAAGAAACCAACCGTTTTTGAATTTACAAACTGGTCAATCTCTTGCTTTGTTATCAACACTAGAATTGTTAGCACTTATTATCGGAAGCCTTGTGAGTGGCTATCTGAAAAATATGATTTCTATAAAAACAGCTCTATACGCTTCGGTCGTCATCCAGTTACTCCTTCTAGTAGGATTTGCCACAGTTCATTTTGGCTTGATTCTGCTTTTCAGCTCCTTGGATGCCTTCATTGCAGGGTTACTCTCTCCTAGATTGCAAGAACTCGTCTTTAAACAAATACCTGAGGAGTCAATGGGAGCGGTTCAATCCTCTATTGGTGCGATTACGGTTGTTTTACCAAGTCTATTCACAATCGTCTTCGTAACGATTGCTACAAGTTTTGGGACCCTAGCGGTCAGCTTTATTCTATTGCTATTACTCCTAACCGCATTTGTCATGCTCTTGAATATTCGTGAGAGCATTTAGCGGAGAATTTGTATAATATGTGTTTGAGACTGGATTGCCAGTCTTTTTTATTTTGACTATCTGTTACTAGTTTTTGATCAATTCTTTGTTTCCTCAAAATTTAGAGAACAAATCTCAAAATGTCATCGGAAAATTCAAAGTTTGTCAGTCTGAGACTTTTCTTGTATAGTAGATATATGAAAATTAAAAAAATAGTCAGTAGTCTGCTTGCCCTTGGAGCTTTACTCATGCTTTTATCAGCTTGCCATAATATCAACAAGACGCAACTAGTTTTGTTTGAATCCCTTTCGTTCGGTATGTCTCCTAAATCTTTTGAAGAAGGATTGGGAAAGGCTAGCGAGGTGGAGGAAGAAGAGGAAATGGCCTATCGCGACACTTGGCGTGCAGAAGACCCGTATTTCTATAAAACAGGTCGCCTTTTCTATCACTATGAACAGATTACTTTGAAAGGATATACTGGTCGAGCAACCTTTACATTTTCAAAATCACATCACTTGGAAACAGTAGTGGCTTATTTCCCCGTTTCCTCAAAAGCTGAGCAGAAAGCATTGCTCGATACCTTATCCCAGAATGTAAAAACAGAACTTGCAGCTATTCCAGAGTACCAGTCTATGACCACTGATCCGGTAGGACTATACGATGACGGTTATCGCTACAAGGTCAAATTGAAAGGACAACAGTGGGAACTCTGGGTCGATGTCTATCCAACAGAAAATAAATATGCTACAGACACAGAAACCGATAAGTATACTATCCGAGTGGATCAATTTCTCATGTATCCATGATGCTTCCTCTTCAGCACTTTTTGCTGGCAATAGGTTTCGAATCCGAAACTTTTTTCTCTTCTTTGAATATGTTATAATAGTCCGTGCTGTGGCTGTGATGATGAACAGCTTCAATTGGAGAGAATATGAGGAGAAGAATGAAAGAAAAAGGATTTTGGGAAGGTGTTCAGGCAGCCATGCCGACTGCCCTTGGCTATGTCAGCATTGGTCTGGCTTGTGGGATTATCGGCGCGCCCTATGTGACACCTGTTGAGATGGGCTTGATGAGCCTCTTTGTTTATGCTGGGAGCGCCCAGTTTGCCATGTTGGCACTGATTGCGGTACAAGCGCCTGTGGCAGCTATTGCTATGACTGTCTTTTTGATCAACTTGCGACTCTTTTTGCTGAGCTTGCATGCATCGACCTATTTCCGTCATACTAGTCTCTGGCAAAATATCGGGATGTCCAGTCTCCTGACAGATGAGACCTATGGGGTTTTGATGGGAGAATTAGCCCATACAGACAAGGTCCATCCCATGTGGATGCACGGGAACAATCTCAATAGTTATGTAGCCTGGTTTATTGGGACAGTGGCGGGGACAGCTTTAGGTGGGCTTCTTCCAAATCCTGAAGTCTTTGGCTTGGACTTTGCCCTTGTCGGAATGTTTATCGGGATTTTTACTTCGCAATTTCAGATTATGCAAAGACGGGTTCCTGTACGGAATCTGCTGTGGATCCTAGCCGTTGTTGCGGTGTCCTTCTTTTTGCTCTTGACAGTAGTGTCTCAGTCGCTAGCTGTTTTGTTTGCGACCTTGCTAGGTTGTACTATGGGGGTGGTCTTAGATGGTCAGTAACTATCTTTTGTTAGCCGTTATCTTTTCAGGACTAGTGACTTGGATTCCCCGTATGATTCCCTTCATCTTGGTCAAGTATAAGGGCTTGCCTGCTATCGTTGAGCGGTTTTTGAAGTTCTTGCCTGTTTCCATTATTTTTGCCTTGATCCTTTCAAGCGTAGTGACTGGCAAGGTTGGGAGCCTTCCTCAGATCAAATGGCTGGACTTTTTAGCAGTCTTTCCAACGGCTTGGGTAGCCTTTCGCTACCGCAATCTAGTGGGGACAGTTCTTTTTGGGGTAGTCTTGATTGCAGTCTTGCGTCTGGTCTTTTAGTCAGCCATAAAAAAAACCTATCACCGAGATAGATATCATATAATGGCGAAAAAAAATATTTTCTGTTAAGATAGTAAAGTATTCTATTTTGGAGGAAATGACATGAAAAAAATCGTTAAATACTCATCTCTTGCTGCCCTAGGGCTTGTTGCTGCAGGTGTGCTAGCAGCTTGCTCAGGTGGAGATAAGAAAGATACTGCAACTAGCGAAGCAGCATCTGGTAAGAAAGAAATCATCGTTGCAACCAATGCTTCACCAAAACCATTTAACTATGAAGAAAATGGTGAGTTGACTGGTTATGAGATTGAAGTAGTTCGTGCTATCTTTAAAGACTCTGACAAATACGATGTCAAGTTTGAAAAGACAGAGTGGTCAGGTGTCTTTGCAGGCCTTGATAGCGATCGTTACCAAATGGCCGTTAACAACATCAGCTACACTAAAGAACGCGCTGAGAAATACCTTTATGCAGCTCCAACTGCTAAAAACCCTAACGTTCTCGTTGTGAAGAAAGACGACGACAGCATCAAATCGCTTGATGATATCGGTGGAAAATCAACAGAAGTTGTTCAAGGGACAACATCTGCTAAACAGCTAGAAGACTACAACAAACAACATTCAGATAATCCAACTGTCCTAAAGTATACTAAAGCGGACTTCCAACAAATCATGGGACGCTTGAGCGATGGCCAGTTTGACTACAAGATTTTTGATAAAATCGGTGTTGAAACAGTCATCAAGGACCAAGGTTTGGACAACTTGAAAGTGATCGAACTTCCAAGCGACCAACAACCTTATGTTTACCCACTTCTTGCTAAAGGTCAAGATGAGTTGAAAACATTTGTAGACAAACGTATCCAAGAACTCTACAAAGACGGAACCCTTGAAAAATTGTCTAAACAATTCTTCGGAGACACTTATCTACCAGCAGAAGCTGATATTAAATAATTTTTTGAAATCATCCATTCTGAATCAGGTGGGTGATTTCTCGGTTTTTAGGGATATAGTTTTAAACTATATATCTGGCTATCTAATAACAATTTGTGAAATCAAACAAATTGTGAGATACTAGTACGGTATTATTTTTAAGGAGAAAGAATCATGAAAATTAAAAAATGGCTTGGTGTAGCAGCTCTTGCTACAGTCGCAGGTTTGACTCTTGCAGCTTGCGGAAATTCAGAAAAGAAAGCAGACAACGAAACAGTTGTCAAAATTGCAACAGTTAACCGTAGCGGTTCTGAAGAAGCTCGTTGGGATAAAGTCCAAGAATTAGTTGAAAAAGATGGAATTAAATTGGAATTCACAGAGTTCACAGACTATTCACAACCAAACAAGGCAACTGCTGATGGCGAAGTAGACTTGAATGCTTTCCAACACTACAACTTCTTGAACAACTGGAACAAAGAAAACGGGAAAGACCTTGTAGCGATTGCAGATACCTACATCTCACCAATCCGTCTTTACTCAGGTAAAAATGGGGAAGAAAACAAGTACACCAAAGTGGAAGAAATCCCAGATAACGGTGAAATTGCTGTACCAAACGATGCAACAAACGAAAGCCGTGCGCTTTACTTGCTTCAATCAGCTGGTTTGATCAAATTGGATGTTTCTGGAACTGCACTTGCAACAGTTGCTAACATCACAGAAAATCCAAAGAACTTGAAGATTACTGAATTGGACGCTAGCCAAACAGCTCGTTCATTGTCATCAGTTGATGCTGCCGTTGTAAACAATACCTTCGTTACAGAAGCAAAATTGGACTACAAGAAAGCACTCTTCAAAGAACAAGCTGATGAAAACTCAAAACAATGGTACAACATCATTGTTGCGAAAAAAGATTGGGAATCATCACCTAAGGCTGATGCCATCAAGAAAATTATCGCAGCTTACCACACTGATGAAGTGAAAAAAGTTATCGAAGAAACATCAGACGGTTTGGATCAACCAGTTTGGTAATAAGACACAGGGAGGTGGGAGAGAGTTTCCACCTCTTGCTTTTGTATAGAGAGTTGATTTTAAAGAGGCACTTGTTGTCGTTTTGAGGACGCAAGTAGGTAGTAGAAAGAGAGAGAAAATGGTTTTTCCTAGCGAACAAGAGCAGATTGAAAAATTTGAGAAGGATCATGTGGCCCAACATTATTTTGAAGTTTTACGTACCTTAATTTCCAAGAAATCCGTCTTTGCCCAGCAGGTTGGACTCAAGGAAGTCGCAAACTATCTGGGTGAGATTTTCAAGCGTGTAGGGGCTGAAGTGGAGATTGATGAGAGCTATACGGCTCCCTTTGTCATAGCGCATTTCAAGAGTTCGCGTCCAGATGCCAAGACCTTGATCTTCTATAATCACTATGACACCGTGCCAGCGGATGGCGACCAGGTGTGGACAGAGAATCCTTTTACCCTTTCTGTGCGAAATGGTTTTATGTATGGACGTGGTGTTGACGACGACAAAGGCCACATCACAGCTCGTTTGAGTGCTTTGAGAAAGTATATGCAGCACCACGATGACCTCCCTGTCAATATCAGCTTTATCATGGAAGGGGCAGAGGAATCTGCTTCCATGGATCTAGATAAGTATTTAGAGAAACACGCAGACAAACTTCGTGGGGCGGACTTGCTAGTCTGGGAGCAAGGGACAAAGAACGCCTTGGAACAGCTGGAAATTTCTGGCGGAAACAAGGGGATTGTAACCTTTGATGCCAAGATAAAAAGTGCGGATGTGGATATCCACTCGAGTTATGGTGGTGTCGTGGAGTCAGCTCCATGGTATCTTATCCAGGCTCTAAGTAGTCTACGTGCAGCAGATGGCCGTATCTTGGTAGAAGGCTTGTACGAGGAAGTTCAAGAGCCAAATGAACGAGAATTAGCCTTGGTAGATACCTACGCCCAACGCAATCCTGAGGAAATCAGTCGCATTTATGGCTTGGAATTGCCTCTCTTACAAGAGGAACGTGCAGCCTTTCTAAAACGGTTCTTTTTCGAGCCAGCCCTTAATATCGAAGGGATTCAGTCAGGTTATCAAGGTCAAGGGGTTAAAACGATTTTGCCAGCAGAAGCCAGTGCCAAGTTAGAAGTTCGTTTGGTTCCTGGCTTAGAACCGCATGATGTTCTGGAAAAAATTCGGAAACAGCTAGACAAAAATGGCTTTGATAAGGTAGAATTATACTATACCTTGGGAGAGATGAGTTATCGAAGCGATATGAGCGCGCCGGCCATTCTCAATGTGATCGAGTTGGCCAAGAAATTCTATCCACAGGGCGTTTCAGTCTTGCCGACCACAGCGGGGACAGGACCTATGCATACGGTCTTTGATGCCTTAGAGGTACCCATGGTGGCCTTCGGTCTAGGAAATGCCAATAGCCGAGACCATGGTGGAGATGAAAACGTGCGAATCGCCGATTACTACACCCATATTGAATTAGTAGAGGAGCTGATTAGAAGCTATGAGTAGAGATATTATCAAGTTAGATCAGATCGATGTGACTTTTCACCAAAAGAAGAGAACCATCACAGCGGTCAAGGATGTGACCATTCACATCCAAGAAGGGGATATCTACGGAATTGTTGGATATTCTGGAGCAGGGAAATCAACCCTTGTACGGGTGATTAACCTCTTGCAAAAGCCATCTGCAGGGAAAATTACCATTGATAACGACGTTATTTTTAACGGCAGAGTGACCTTGACAGCAGAGCAGTTGCGTCGTAAACGTCAGGATATCGGAATGATTTTCCAGCATTTTAACCTGATGAGTCAAAAGACAGCGGAGGAAAATGTGGCCTTTGCCCTCAAACACTCTGGACTCAGCAAGGAAGAAAAGAAAGCTAAAGTAGCTAAGTTGTTGGACTTGGTTGGCTTGGCGGATCGTGCTGAAAACTACCCTTCTCAACTATCTGGAGGGCAAAAACAGCGTGTGGCCATTGCGCGTGCCTTAGCCAATGATCCAAAAATCTTGATTTCAGACGAGTCAACGTCTGCCCTTGACCCTAAGACAACCAAGCAGATTTTGGCCTTGTTACAAGATTTGAACCAAAAATTAGGCTTGACGGTTGTTTTGATTACGCATGAAATGCAGATTGTCAAAGACATTGCCAACCGTGTGGCGGTCATGCAGGATGGTCGTTTGATTGAAGAGGGTAGTGTTCTTGAAATCTTCTCAGACCCTAAACAACCTTTGACCCAGGACTTTATCTCTACTGCAACAGGTATTGACGAAGCTATGGTTAAGATTGAGAAGCAAGAAATCGTAGAGCACTTGTCTGAGAACAGTATCTTAGTGCAACTCAAGTATGCAGGGGCTTCGACAGACGAACCACTTTTGAATGAATTGTACAAACATTACCAAGTAACGGCTAATATCCTCTATGGAAATATCGAAATTCTCGATGGCACTCCTGTTGGAGAATTGGTGGTGGTCTTGTCAGGTGAAAAAGCAGCGCTAGTAGGTGCTCAAGAAGCCATCCGTCAGGCTGGTGTACAGTTAAAAGTATTGAAGGGAGGACAGTAAAATGACAGAGTTGATTCAAACTTACTTACCAAATGTCTACAAGATGGGCTGGGCTGGTCAGGCAGGCTGGGGAACAGCCATTTACCTAACTCTTTATATGACAGTTCTTTCCTTTATCATCGGAGGGTTCTTGGGGTTGGTAGCAGGTCTTTTCCTTGTCTTGACAGCGCCAGGTGGTGTCTTGGAGAATAAGGTCGTTTTCTGGATTTTGGATAAGATTACCTCTATTTTCCGTGCGGTACCATTTATCATCCTCTTGGCAATCATGTCGCCACTCTCTCACTTGATTGTGAAGACGAGCATCGGGCCAAATGCAGCTCTTGTGCCACTTTCATTTGCAGTCTTTGCCTTCTTTGCCCGTCAGGTACAGGTTGTCTTGGCTGAACTAGATGGCGGTGTTATTGAGGCTGCTCAAGCGAGCGGGGCGACCTTCTGGGACATTGTGGGTGTTTACCTATCAGAAGGTCTTCCAGATTTGATTCGTGTGACGACTGTGACCTTGATTTCCCTTGTTGGGGAAACAGCTATGGCCGGTGCGGTTGGAGCTGGTGGTATCGGTAACGTAGCCATTGCCTATGGATTTAATCGTTACAACCACGATGTGACTATCTTGGCAACCATTATTATCATTTTGATTATCTTTACAATCCAGTTCTTGGGAGATTTCTTGACCAAGAAATTGAGTCATAAATAAATGGAAGGAGTTCAACGCGACTCCTTTTTGTTTTCTCACCGAAATGCAAGAAGGATAAAGCTTCTTTTTAGAAATATGCTATAATAAACAAAGGTCCCCAATTAGCAAATCAGAAAGTTTGCTGTAGAAGGGATGATAATGTAAAGGAGTTTGGCTGGTATGAATTATTTCGAGGGGAATGAGTTTTTCCTTCTCTTATTTGTAGTTTTACTGATTGGTTTTGTGGTAAACTTTTTTGAAAAACGTAAAGACTACTATATTTTGGCGCTCTCCCTCTTATTTGCAGGAGCTATCTATGGTAAGAGTCGAGCGATGATTGTCTATTTGCTTGCCTTTATCGTCTACCAGTATTATCTGGTTTTTCTAGCACAGCGGATAGAGGCAAAGTGGCTGAAACCACTGGTTTTCCTTTCCATTCTTCCTTTGGTGATCAATAAAGTCTTTGCTCTGACTTCTCTGCATTTGTTGGCCTTTATTGGAATTTCTTACATGTCCTTTAAGACCATTCAGATCATGCTAGAGATATCGGATGGCTTAATCAAAGAAAAAATCACTGTAAAAGATTATCTACAGTTTTTGCTCTTTTTTCCAACAGTTAGTGCTGGTCCAATTGATCGGAGTAGGAGATTTTTAAAAGAGATAAACGAGGTCATGCCCCGAAAAGAGTATCTAGAGTTAGCAGGGGACGGTGTATATCGTATCGTTCTAGGCCTCCTTTACAAGATTGTTTTATCAACCTATGTTTACCAGATTTTACTCGCTCTAAATAATACTGGCATAGTCGTTTACTCAATCAAGTATATGTACCTCTATACCTTGTATCTGTTCTTTGACTTTGCAGGCTATAGTCTAATGGCCGTTGGAAGTAGTAATATTCTAGGTATTCAGACACCGATGAACTTTAACAAACCTTTCTTGAGTGTCGATATCAAAGATTTCTGGACCAGATGGCATATCACCTTGTCGACCTGGTTGAGAGATTTTGTATTTTCAAGAGTATTGATGCAGGTTATCAGGAAAAAATGGTTTAAAAATAGACTACACAATGCAACCTATGCCTATATGGTTAATATGTTGGTCATGGGTTTTTGGCATGGTCTCAGTGTTAGTTACATTGTCTATGGTTTTTACCATGGTGTCTTGATGGCTGGATTTGAAGTGTATCAAAAGAAAAGCAATTTTTATAAGAAAAATAAAAACAAAAAATGGTATAAGCTACTAAGTTGGTTTGTGACCATGAATTTGGTTATGGTTGGTTTCTTTATCTTTTCAGGTGAACCCTATAAAATCTTACTGACGACTTTAAAGAGATAAGAGATTGAGAAGAAATCGGACAGATCGAAGGGATAGGATAAAACGAGATGATTAAATTAAAAACATTTTTACTATCGCTTGTGCTCGTAATTGCGACGCTTGCCCTTTTAAATGTGACGTATGTCAAGAAGATTGATGATTATTATAAAGTCAAGGATAACAGTATTCGTTATAACACCTCGTATGAAAAGTATAAAAGTAGAGATATTCTAACAAGCAATATTACCCCCAATACACTGGTTCTAATGGGTTCCTCAGAGTTGGTTGCAACGATAAATGAGGACTATCATCCAAATAAAATTTTTAACTACAACGATTTTAATATCATGCAGATTGGGACCAGTTATTCTCAAAACATCATTCAGGCTACGACCTTGGGCTCTATTGAAGGATCTATGAGTAAGCGAAAAGTAGCTATAGTAGAGTCTGTTCAGTGGTTTGAAAAAGATGGGACCCATCAAGATGCCTTTTTGAATAAGGCTTCTCAGGAACATATTTTCCACATGCTAGATAATGACAAGATTAGTAAAGAAACGAAAGAAAAACTAATCAATCGCATTATCGAGATTACCAAGGGGAACAAGCAACAAAATGACATCTACAAAAAATACAAAAGTTATTTCATAGATGGAAAAGGAACCATTGTTGATAAAAAACTATTAGAGTTTGAGAACGCGATGTATTCCTTTAAGCTCAAAAGAAAATTTTATGAAAATCATGAGAAATCAGATTATCCCTCATCAGGAGACAAAACCCCAGACTATAATTGGCAGAAGATGACGGATCAGTTTGTGGAAGAGATCAAAAAGAAAACAGACAATAATGACTATGCTGTTGATAATAACTACTACAATACTTACTTAAAAGATCGCTATGCATCGCTGAAAGATTCTAATAAAGATTTGAGCTACCTAGAGTCACCAGAATATTCAGATATGGAACTTTTCTTGACGGTTGCTAAAGAATTGGGCATTGAAGTTGAGGTTATTATTTTCCCAGTAAACGGGAAATGGAATGACTACACTGGTGTCTCAAGAGAGATGCGAGAAAAAACTTATAAAAAAATAGAAGATGTCGCAAAAAGTCATGGTGCAACCGTATTAAACTATGGAAACAGAGAGTATGATGATTACTTTTTATTTGACGTGATGCACGTTGGAGTGAAAGGATGGATGGAAGTTGAAAAAGAACTTTACAAATTTGCAAACCAAGCTAACTAACACACATCGTTTAATCTTGTGGACACTATTTTTCTATACGGTTATCTTGAGCATCGTGATTTACTGTTTTGTGACCGATTTTTCGAATATTCAAGAATTTATCTATAGTGAATTTTAAGATTGTATACAAAAAGGCCCTGGAACTAGGCATTGCTAGTCTTCAGGGCTTTTACATTATAGTTTATCAGCTATTTTTTGACTTAGAAATTGCCCAATAACAGCACCCATCAAGGCACCTAGAAGGATGCTTGCGACAAAGAGAAAAATTTTGTCTAGCTCTGGAGCGACCATGATACGGTCAATGTATTCCTGAGATTTTCCACGAGCGAGGAGAGCTGCCTCGTAGGATGCTGGATTGATCCACATGAGGAGGATAGGACCACTTGTGCTAAAAGCAAAAACGAGGAAGGAGAGGGTGTTTTTGATTCGATCTTTGTAGTTTCCGAGACGAGCGATGGCATCTGCTGCAAGACCACAGGCGAGTCCTGGGAGAAAGGCACCAGCGCCATGTTTGCTCGCTAGGAAGAAAAGTGCCATAAAAAGTCCTAGAGTGGTGATAGCGCCAAAACGAGGGACCTTCGTCAAAAGAAGCATGTAGACACTGCCACCGACAAGGGCAGCAAAGGCAGGTGCGTAGAACATATTGCCTGTTTGGTCGACCAGGTGTCCTAGGAAGACTCCAATCCCTACACAGAGGAAATAGAGGACGACAGCTAAGAGGGTGGTTAAGATATTTTTCTTCATGAAAATCTCCTTGATGCGAATTAACAAAATCAATTGTATCACGCTTTTTGAGGATTGTAAATGGGAGTTCTATATTTTTGAAAACGTTTGAAATATGATATAATAGTTACATCGTTAGTTTAAGGAGGATATCATGGGAAAGTTTCTAGAATTCGTCTTTAATCGTATCTTTTTGGGAATGATGGCGACGGCTTATTTCTGGCTATTAACACTAGCAGGAGGTGTGGTCTTTGGTTTGGCACCAGCTAGTGCCACCCTGATGAGTTTATATGCTGAGCACGGTTATACTTATCGAGCTTATAGCTTGAAAGAAGCTTGGGAACTATATAAGAGTAACTTTGTCAAGAGCAATCTGGCTTTCTATAGTTTTGTGTTTGTGGATCTTGTCCTAGTTTATGGTTTATACCTTCTAGTTCAATTGCCCCACCAGACGATTTTCCACCTCTTGGCGACCTTTCTCAACGTCCTTGTAGTTGCTCTTGTCTTTCTAGCCTATACTGTTTCCTTGAAACTGCAGGTGTACTTTGATTTATCCTACCAAAATACCTTGAAACTATCCCTTATCGGGATTTTTATGAGCCTACCTGCGATTGCCAAGGTTTTACTCGGATCTGCACTCCTTGTAGGAGTTGGTTATTATATGCCTGCCTTGCTCTTTTTTGTAGGAATTGGAATGTGGCATTTCTTTATCAGTGATATGTTGGAACCTATTTATGAAAGTATCCATGAAAAATTGGCGACAAAATAGAATGAAGCAGTTTTGGCTTCACTCTCTTTTACGGATTTATAGTTTGGTTATGATTGTGATCATTGCCAGTTTTGCGATTATGCTATCGTATGCTGACTGGGACTCACGTGAGAAAGAGGCCCAACGGGTTGCAGAACGTGTGACCACTCGGACAGTGAGTGAAGTGGAATATTATCACAGAGAGTCAACTCAACTTGCTCAGTCTTTGGTTGAAAATCAGGCCCGCATCGAAGGAATTTACAAGTATTTCAGTCTCAGCACACCAGACTATTTCTATTGGCAATTAGAACGTAAAACTTCGCCTTATATCTCGGTTTCCCTGTATGAAAATATTGATGACCTCTATGTTCGGAATGATTTTGTGACTGGAGTGGCTATTGTTCTTCAGGACTACAAGGAAGTCTATGTTTCGACTAGAGAAAAACGCAGTGGAGAGAAAATTCCTGCGGAGGATTTTAAGCCGACAGCCAATAGTTTTGCCATTCCTGTTTCCGATCCTGTGTCTGACAAGGATTTAGGAGTGATCTATATCTCCCTATCCCCAGATGTTTTACATGGCGCTATTGACAATACTCGGGGTCATATCCCAATGGCTGTAACAGTAACTTCGCCTTTTGAGACCGAGATGTTCCATATTGGGGAGAAGGTCTCAGCCGAGCGAGAAAACTGGTTTGTAGGTGTCACCTCTCATGGTTATCAGGTTCGAGTTGCTGTTCCTAAAAATTTTGTTCTTACAGGAACTTTGACGAGTTCAGCTGTCATTATTGGGCTAAGTATTCTCTTTATCATCATTTTGTACGTGACCCTTAGACAGACTTTTTCAAATTACCAAAAGCAGGTCGTAGACCTAGTAGATTCGATCGAGGTGATTGCTCAAGGAGAAGAAGGCCTTCGAATCGATACCTCTGAAAAAGACCAAGAGTTGCTTCTCATTGCAGAAACAACCAATGATATGTTGGATCGCCTGGAAAAAAATATCCATGATATCTATCAGCTAGAGCTCAGCCAAAAAGATGCCAATATGCGAGCCCTGCAGGCTCAAATCAATCCTCACTTTATGTACAATACTCTGGAGTTTTTACGGATGTATGCTGTCATGCAAAGTCAGGATGAACTGGCAGATATTATCTATGAATTTAGTAGCTTGTTACGCAACAATATCTCCGACGAGCGGGAAACCACGTTGAAGCAAGAGTTGGAATTTTGCCGAAAATATAGCTATCTCTGTATGGTGCGTTATCCTAAATCCATTGCTTATGGTTTCAAGATTGCACCAGAATTGGAAGAAATGAGGATTCCAAAATTTACACTCCAACCATTAGTAGAAAACTACTTTGCCCATGGTGTTGATCATCGCAGAACAGATAATGTCATCAGTATCAAAGCCTTGAAAGGCCAAGGATGCGTTGAAATTCTAGTAGTAGATAATGGTCGGGGAATGCCCGCTGAGAAACTAGCTAGCTTGCAAGAAAAATTAGCTCAGAGAAGTTTTGAACACGAGGCAAGCTATAGTGGTGAGCGGCAATCAATTGGAATAGTAAATGTACACGAACGCTTTGTTCTCTACTTTGGGGATCGCTACCAAATCAGTGTAGAGTCAGCTGAGCAAGAAGGTGTTCGTTACCATATCACTATCCAGGATGAATAGAAAGGGTAGAAATGTATAAAGTTTTATTAGTAGACGATGAGTACATGGTGACAGAGGGGCTCAAGCGATTAATCCCCTTTGAAAAATGGGATATGCAAGTCGTCGCAACAGCTAATCACGCAGATGATGCTTTGGACTACATCAAGGAAAATCCAGTAGATGTGGTCATTTCCGATGTCAACATGCCAGATAAGACCGGACTTGAGATGATTAGGGAAATGAAAGAGTTACTTCCAGATACCTATTATATCTTGCTGTCTGGTTATCAGGAGTTTGAGTACGTTAAAAAAGCCATGAACCTTAGTGTCGTGGATTATCTGGTCAAGCCAGTAGACAAGGTGGAGTTGGGCAATTTATTAGAAAAAATTGCGAGCCAACTTCAGGAAAAGGTGGAGCAAAGCCAGACTCTTAGCCAAGAATTGGATGAAGAAGGCTTTGTCAACTTCTTAGCAGGTAAAGATAACTGGTGGATAGGTCTTTCCAAGGAAAAACAAGGTTCTTTCACAATTCCTTACTATGTTTTGGGGCAAGACTGGCAGATTTTCATCTCTGATCAACAGCTCGATGGCATCATCGTGACACCATTTGAAGCACCCTACCAGCAGTCCTTTGAGAATTGGAAGATCAACGCTGAAAAAGCCCTCTTCTACGGTTCAGTTAATCTAGAAAAATCCGAGAGTTTGTTTGCTTATTACGAGCCGATTTATCGGGTGATTATCCAAGGGAATATCAATCAAATCATCGAAGAATTAACCCTGCTAGAGAAGGTCGTCTTGGAAAATACCCCGCGCGTGGCCATCACGAAGCAGCTCTTCACTCAGTTTGTCATGGATGTCTTTCATTTGTTTGAACACCTAAAAGCAGATGATATGACCGAGATAGTCAAAGCTATCCATGCCATTAACACCTTTGAAGAATTGGTTGCCTATATCAAAGAAACCTTGACCAAGTTCTTTGGCCAGTACCGCATGAATGAAAATGTGGTGAGCGTGCTGGAGGTGATTGGGCGTGATTATCAGAAAGAGCTCTCACTTAAGGACATCAGCAAGGATCTCTTTATCAATCCTGTCTATCTCGGTCAGCTAATCAAGAGGGAAACCAACTCAACCTTTGCGGAATTGCTCAATAAACAGCGAATTAAGGCAGCGCAGCAACTCTTACTTTCGACCAGTGATAGCATCGAAGATATTTGCTATGCAGTTGGCTATAGTAATGTTGGATATTTCTATAAGGTTTTCCGTAAATTGTGCGGAAAATCACCGAAAGCTTATCGGAAACAAGTTGAAACCAGCTTGTAAAAGTTGTATTCCTGTACAAAAAATGCTATAATGTTCAAAATATCTTATGGAGGAAAACATGAAAAAGAATCCTATTTATCTTTGGGTCTTGTTAGTCCTATCAGCCCTCATTTCATCTATGTCATTATTTGGAATCTTGAGTCCATTGCCAAGTAAAGATGTGCTTCGTGCTAGCCTGGCGAATAGCGGGACGCTTACTGCTCAGCAATTAGAAGACGCAGTCAACTATACTTACCAAGTAACAGCGTCATCGCACTCAATTTTTAATCTAGTTTTGATTGTTTTATCTGCTATTCTAGTTGTGGTAGCCTTTGTATTTCTCCTACGTAAAAATGAGCAATTCGCAAACTATACTTATATTGGTTATGTTCTACTAGCGATTGTTGGTTTGGTTTATAGCTATATGAACGTTCAAGATGCGGTTCAATTAATCAAAGATACTACTCTCGGCTTAGGAATGGGAGCATTAGCAAAAGGGACGAATATTTTGTTCATCATCATCAATGTTCTCTTTTTAGCCTTAGTCTTTTACAAGATGTGGCGCCAACAAAAGGACTTGGCTGAGGAAGTTGAAGCAGAAGAAGCTGCCTAAGTATTGACAAAAAAGAACTATCAAGTTACAATCTTGGTAGTTCTTTTTAAATCGTAAACAAAAAATCGAGGTCAACATGAAAAAAATATCCTTAGTGTATATCAGTTTGAGTGGGAATACAGAGAGTTTTGTAACCCGACTCAAGGACTATCTCCTATCTCAGTATGAGGGAATTGAGGTCCAAAAAATCCATATCAAGGATTTGGTCAAGGAAGGCCAAGAATTCTTTGAAATGGAGCATCCCTATGTCGCTTTCTTGCCGACCTATCTGGAAGGTGGGAATGGCGTTGATAACGGAGATGTTGAGATTCTAACGACACCAGTGGGCGACTTTATCGCTTATGGAGACAATGCTAGTAAGTGTTTTGGGGTAGTGGGTTCCGGTAATCGCAATTTTAACAATCAATACTGCCTGACAGCCAAGCAGTACAGCCAGCGTTTTGGTTTCCCCGTTCTAGCAGACTTTGAAATGCGTGGTATGCTGGGAGATATTAAAAAGGTCGCAGCAATTATCGCAGATTTGTATGAGTTAGAAACAGAGAAATAAAGTAGTACTGAGGGGCAGTTGAGATTTTCAACTGCTTTTCGTGTATGCAAAAAGCACCCCGTAAGGGTGCCATTTTATAAACTATCCTGCTTTTCCGATGGCAAGTGCATAGATAAAGAAAATAGCAAAGCCAAAGAGGAAAATCAACCCTGCGATAGCGAGGAGTTTTAGCCAGGAAGGAAGATTTTTATTTTCACGTGTCACCAATACATAGTTCAAAAGAGCGAAGAATGGTGTTGTCAGGAAAGAACCGATCATGGCAAAGCGAAGCATGGTGGAAACTTGTCCAGCAAAGAATTTAATAATTACGATACCAATGATAGCGGTAATGGTCATCCAGATGTTCAAAGATTTACGAGTATCCTCTTTTTGACGAATCAAGAGTCGTAGCGATTCCTGATTGACACGAGAGTAACCATCGATAACGGTGATGACCGTTCCAAAGATACAGAGAAAGGCGATAAAGGTAATCAAATAACGGGACCATTCTCCAAGAACAGAGGCATACATACCCACAAACTGAGAAATGTACTTGGCTGAAGCGGCTTCAACTGCTTGTCCTGTAGGATACTGAATAAGCGCTCCTAGTGCCACGAAGAATACAGCTAGGATAGCAGTTCCAATGTAACCAACGTTAAAGTCGAAAAGGGCGTCCTCTGTATTAAAGTTGACAGTCTTTTTCTTTTCAGCAGACCAGAGTGAATTGATGGCTGAAATTTCAATAGGAGCAGGCATCCATCCTAAGAGGGAAACGATGAAAGGGAGGGCCGCCATTTGCCAAGGTGTCTTTTCGACAAAATCAGAGCTGTATTCTGGATGCTTAATTGCTGCAATGATAACTGCAAGAACTGTTGCAATGGTCAAAGCGGACATGATCCATTTTGCCATACCATCCAATAGTTTGTAGCCACCAAAGAGTAGCATGGCCCAAATGACTGCAACAAGGATCAGGGACCATTGAGTGATGCTAAGACCGATCATTGGGAAGGCGCTAGCGATGATGGCAGAGCAAAGGATAGCGACCCCAGCTGTATTGACCATAGCAGAGAAAACATTGAGGACAAAGAAAATCCAGAGATAGAGTCTCCCTTTTTCGGAGTAGCCTTCGACCAAGGTTTTACCAGTGTCAGCAGTATATTCAGCGCCAAAACGGAAAAATGGGTATTTAAAGACATTGGCCAAGATAACCAAGAGAAGTAGTGACCAACCATAAGAGCCACCAGCTTGAGTAGAGGATACAATGTGAGAACCTCCAACGGCGGCAGAAGCCATTAGGATTCCTGGTCCCATTGCCTTTAGTTTGCTTGCCCAGGTTGACTGGTTTGATAACGTAACTTGTGACATAATAAACACTCCTATTTTTGAATTTTCAGAATAATCTGAATAGATAGCTACTATTCTACAAAAAACTTAAAAGAAATGCAAGAATATTTTGAAAAAATACAGAAATTTACAGAAAACTTTTCATACATTAATGAAATTTCTCCAAGGAGAATATGGTTAAGACTAAAAAATCCGAGAAGAAAGCTTCTCGGATTTTGATTATTTCAATTGATCTGTGACGTCTTTTGAGAGCAACATTCCCAGATGGTAAGTTTTATTGATATGTGCAATGACATCATTGATATTTTCAGTCGTGTGAATTTTCTCTTTGATGTCAGCCCTAAATGTTTCATCCTTTAAAAGTTGTTCTTGGTAGAGTTTTTGCAGTCTTTCCTTCTCGTACTTATTGAGCAGAAAAAGGAAAACCAAGCTAAGTACAACGAGGATATAAGCATATTGGCTCATAAGGAATCTCCCAGTGTGATAAATAAATAGTAAAAGTGAATAAAGTGTTTCATTGAACAGCTGCAAGGCCGAACAAAATATAAATGTTATTTTGCCTCAACCTTTAAGATTGCTTTGCAATCAAGTGACTTGAAAACTACGGCCAGCCTCTAAGCTAATTAATATGATTTGATTGACCAATTTAGTGAGACGTTTAGGCAAGTGTCTCTGGTTACGACGTAAAGAAACATAAATCGACAATATTTATGTCCCAGAACTAGTTAAGCACCAAGCCAAATCACCATAGTTACTTAGACTGCTTTACAATCAAGTGATTAAAAGATTACGACATGAGCCTAACCAAATCGATATTATTTGGTTAGGTGAATTAGTGAAGCAGTTAGCTAGTCCGCATATAGCGGCTAGCGTCTAACAATTAGGAACTTTAGTTCCAATTGTTAGTACTGAATCACATCTTCTCTGGCGCTTCTACCCCGAGCAAACGAAGAGCTTCTTTGAGGACGACTGCGGTTGCGTAGCTGAGGGCCAGACGACTGTCGCGCTCAGGACTTTCATCTAGGATACGTGTATGTGCATAGTACTTGTTGAAAGCTTGAGCCAAACTAATCGCAAATTTCGCAATGATAGAAGGTTCAAAATTATCTGCTGCACGATTGATAATACGTGGGAAGTCTTGGAGTAGCTTAATGATTTCCCAGCTTTCAGCATCGTTCAAGCTATAGTTGCCAGCTGCATCTGGTTTGAAATCGGCTTTGCGCAAGATAGATTGGATACGAGCGTAGGCGTATTGAACGTAAGGTCCAGTTTCTCCTTCAAAGGATACCATAGCTTCAAGGTCGAAGTCATATCCATTTGTACGGTCGGTCTTAAGATCATAGAACTTGATGGCCCCAACTCCAACAGCGTGGGCAACCTGGTCTTTATTTTCTAACTCAGGATTTTTCGCTTCGATTTGGGCCTTGGCACGACTAACAGCTTCAGCGATAGTCGGTTCTAGCAAGATGACATTTCCTTTACGAGTAGAGAGTTTTTTCCCTTCTTTTGTTACCAATCCAAACGGAACATGGACAATGTCTTGGCTCCAATCGTATCCCATCTCTTGTAGTACTGCCTTGAGTTGTTTGAAGTGGGCAGATTGCTCTTGACCAACAACATAGATGGATTTTGCAAATTGGTATTCGTTTTTACGGTAAAGGGCTGCAGCCAAGTCACGTGTGATGTAGAGAGTTGCACCATCAGATTTTTTGATAAGAGCTGGATGTTCAATTCCATATTTCTCAAGATTGACAACTTGGGCTCCTTCTGACTCCACAAGAAGTCCTTTTTCAGCGAGGATGTCTACAACAGCATCCATCTTATCATTGTAGAAGGCTTCTCCGTTGTAGCTGTCAAATTCGACTTGCAATTCATTGTAAAGACGATTGAATTCCACTAAACTTTCATCACGGAACCATTGCCAGAGAGCGAGGGCTTCCTCGTCACCATTCTCCAGTTTACGGAACCATTCGCGTGCTTCTTCATCCAAGCTAGGGTCTTTTTCAGCTTCAGCATTGATGCGAACGTAGAGTTTAAGAAGTTCATCGATTGGATGAGCTTTTACAGCTTCTTCGTTGCCCCATTTTTTGTAGGCAACAATCAGCATTCCAAACTGTTTGCCCCAGTCTCCCAAATGGTTGACCTTGACTGTTTGATAGCCGATTTTTTGGAAAATATGTGACAAGCTATCTCCGATAACCGTTGAACGCAAGTGCCCAATAGAGAATGGTTTAGCGATATTAGGACTAGACATGTCGATAACGACATTTTCTTTCTTGCCAATGGTTTGGTCGGCATAGTGCTCTTTTTCAGTGATAACATCCTGTAATACCTGAGCCGAAATAGCAGATTTATCGAGGAAAAAGTTGACGTAAGGTCCAGTAGCAACAACCTTTTCAAAGGCTTGACTATTGATTTTTTCAGCAATATCTGCTGCGATCATTTGCGGAGCTTTACGCTCGACCTTTGCTAGAGAAAAGGCAGGGAAGGCGATGTCTCCCATTTCTGAGTTTTTAGGTGTTTCCAGTAAATTTAAAATAGCCTCTTGGTCCAGGCTATCAATGACGCTAGCTAACTCGCTAGCAATCAATTCTTTTGTATTCATAAGGGCTCCTTTTGGGCTTTTCTACTATTTTAACACAATTTACTACATTTTTTTGGAAAGAAGAGAATTTTTTTGAAATATCCAGTTTTTTTGATATAATGTTCTTACTAAAAAAATGTAAAATGTTATAAATATGCACTCGAGAGGAACATATGAGAAAAAGAGAACGTCATCAGCTTATTAAGCGAATGATTACAGAAGAAAAATTAGGAACTCAAAAAGAAATCCAGGATCGTTTGGAAGCTTGTAATGTCTTTGTGACACAGACAACTTTATCTCGTGATTTGCGAGAGCTTGGCTTAACCAAAGTTAAGAAAAACGATGTTGTTTACTATGTGCTAGCA
>SKFA01000730.1_pt1 | contig 21571 bp, 35 predicted proteins | sample 4820291 | NCBI WGS metagenome assembly SKFA01 (sample SAMN11008795, study PRJNA524170) | human gut metagenome | isolation source: fecal sample from pouch patient p30 | place: Israel: Tel-Aviv | reverse complement strand
GTGTTGTTTGCCTGTTGTTCTTCCATTCCTAGGTTGTCAATCATATATTTGAAGCATAGTGACAACTTAGCCTCAAACTTGCTTAGATGTTCCTGCATGAACTCGTACAAGTCTGTTATTTCAGCTTTTGACTTTCTAAATTCTTCCAACTGTTCCAAGTCAGTCAATCGTGGCGGGTATTCTCTTTTTGTTCCGTCATCATAATAATAAACTACTTTTTTAACTGCCATTATTTGATCCCTCTTTCTTTGATTTTATTTGCTACTACTTTGTAGTACATTCTTGTTTCATTGATGAACATTTCGTCCACTTTACTTTCTTTTTGGCGTTTCCCTTTTTGTTCTAAACTGTATAATAACTTAACAAGTCCTTTTGCCGTAAACTTTTCTACAAAGCGCTCCATTTCTTCCTTTTTGTCTGTTTTAACGCCTGTTAAACGCTCATAGAGAACGATTAAGACATCTAGCATAGAGATATCCTCCATTTGTTTATAATAGCTATAAACGCTATTTAAAAGCCCTGTAAGCATATCCTTTTCAATATCTGTTACTGGTTCTTTTTGTTGAAGTCTTACTGCTATTTTGTTTAGCGTTTCAAGTTCAATTGCCATTTGCTTCCTCCCTTAACTTGATGACTTAATTATACAAAAGAAAAACCGCAAAGTCAAAGACAAAGGGTTAATCGTTTGTTATATTTACTTTTCCTTTTTGTTTCAATGCTGTTAAAAGACTTTCAGCCTCGTTTTTTGTTTCCTCGTATTCTTCCCCTTCTTTTTGTTCTTCCTCTAGTATCTCTTTAGGTTTGTTACCTGTGGGGTCTATGATTTGGAATTGCTCACCTACATAACCCAGACATACCTCTTTGTCATAAGCGTAATTACGTGCCTCAACAGTCAAGATTGAGTACTTGCTATTTTTACCCATTTTAGGACTTAGACACAAACAGAATTCAAACCATGCACCAATTGCTGAACTACCTAAGGCGTGTGTGCTCCGAACTCTAAAGTTTTTTTCCTCAAGTGATTGATTATTTGTGTCTTTTCTAGCGTGGGCAATCAAAAGGAACGTTACATCATTCAGGAGCAGTTTCAAGCGTGTTATATTATTCAGTACGTCATTCATACTTGACATATCGTTCAGAATATTTCTATCTGTCAGCATGTCTTTTAAGTTGTCCAAGATAACAAACTTAATGTTATTCTCTTTGATAAACTTATACAAGCCATTCATATGATTTGTATTGTCTAGCTTGAAAACTCCGCCAGTAATAAAATGTAAGTTATCAGGAACGTCATTATAAGCCTTTAAACGTTGATGTAAGACAAAGTCAGTATCTTCATTGTCAATAATAAGCACATTCGCTTTTTTAGTTTTAAAATACCCAAATGGTACTCCTTTAGCTACACTCAACGCCATTTGTAACGTGGTAGAACTCTTAAAAGATTTTTGCGGTGCAATTGTCAAACCTGCCTGACCTCGTGGAATTAAGTGTTCTATAAGCCACTCGTTCCCTCCTTTGAAGTCTTCTTTCTCTTGTAGTTCCTTGGCTGTTATGACACGCTCAAACAAATCTTGCATTTTAATAAACCTCTTTTACTTTATAGTCAATAAAAATGATATTTCTATCAATAAAAATGATATTTCTATCACGTAATGGTTTAAAATGAGTTTTAAATTCATAGTCAGGGTAAATGTTTTTTAATCTAACTATCCAATAACTAGCACGTTGTACCATTTGTTCCCAGTCTTTAGCTTCAAAAATATCTTTGTTAATTGCTTTGATGTCATCTTTAATTGTCAATCTTTATACCCTCCTTTTATTAAATTTACCAAACCTAAAATAAAACAACCCATACAACATAAGAACCAAATACCAAACAAAGAATGGTCTACACTTGCTACAATTCCAAACATTGTTGACATTATCCAATAAACTAAAAACATATTTAAATACCTCTTTCTTTTTATCTATACTTCAATTATAGCTTAAATAATATTACAATTCAAGCTATCAAATATTCCTTTTTAGTTGCCTTGCTAAAGGATATAACTATCCACGCAAACACAGTTTTTATCCCCCCCTCTTGAATCAATTAATATGTCAGCGCTAGTGACTTAATTAATCCTCACATCAATTTGGCTATGATGAACACCCAAGCGATAACTTCTTATTTAACTTTGCCTATGCTTGGGGAGCGTTTGAAACTTGCTTTCAGTGACATCACACAGGGCTACCGCTTTGCCTAATTCATTACTCGCGCCTTATTCAGTACGGTTTTCATATACTCATTTTCTAAGACATCAGACAAGTCTTAGACGTATTCAATTTTTGATATCTTTATTATAACATATGGTTTTTTAAAATCAAGTAAAAAAATTAGGGTTAAAAATACAAGAATGGCTCAACCACGCTGATAGTAGAAATATATTACTTTTTGGTTACAAATTATTTAATCAAATTGTAGGTTATCTAAATCTTTTGTAGGTACAATAAAAGTTATAACTAAAAATGTGTATGCTATAATAATAACATAATAAACGAGGGAGGTAAAAAGCATGGCAGAAAAAAACATCTATTTTGTTAATGATGAAGTAGATTTAAAAAAAGTATTAGAGTTTATTTCTAAAACTGACTACGGTATCAACGTTGACAAAAGTATAGACGATGTTTATGCAGTCGTGACTTCTTATGGCCTCCCTATTTAAGAGGGTAGAAATGAAGAAAATCTTAGCTATTGACTTTAGCACAGCTAGTAAGAAAGACGAGGGAACAGGGTACGCCTTTAGAAAAGACGGTAAATTATACTTTGGTTCCATTAAAGCATATAACTCAAAGAAAAATGCGTGGGAACGTACCTTTGACATTGTAAACGCAATTAAAGATATTATAGATGAGTTTGATTTAAAAGGTTATCACATGGCTATTGAAACACCTATCATGGGAAGAAACAGAAAGCACAGTATTACATTGGCTAATTGTAACGGTTATTTTATCGGTGCTATTGACGGTCTAGTAAATGGTTATACTTTTATTGATAACTCTAAGTGGTGTAGCTACCATCTTATTTCAGGCAAACGAAAACAACGCAAAGAAGAAAGTCTAGGACTTTTAAAAGCCACAGGTTTGGTTGATTCTAATTGCAAAGATGATAACATGGCAGACGCTTATAACATCTTGACATATTGCGAAAATTTGGGTTAGTTGTTCCCTTATAAAAGCAATAATAATAATTGGAGGTGATAATATTAAAATATCACAAAATGGTTTGAAGTTGATTAAAGAGTTCGAGGGTTGTCGGTTGACAGCTTACAAGCCAGTGCCGTCGGAACAGATGTTCACAATTGGTTGGGGACATTATGGAGTAACAGCAGGCACAACATGGACGCAAGATCAAGCAGATAGTCAACTAGAAACTGACATCAATAATAAGTACGCGCCTATGGTTGACGCTTACACAAAAGGCAAAGCAAATCAAAATGAATTTGACGCCTTGGTTTCGTTGGCCTATAATTGTGGTAATGTTTTCGTTACTGACGGTTGGGCAGAGTTCTCACATGCTTATTGTGCTTCAATAATTCCGAAGTATCGTAATGCAGGCGGTCAAGTGCTACAAGGCTTAGTACGACGCAGACAGTCAGAACTTGATTTATTTAATAAACCAGTTTCAAGCAACTCAAATAATAATCAAACAGAAGGAGAAATTAAAATGTATTTAATTCAAGGACTAGACAATAGCGGAAAATTAAAACACTGGTTTGTTTCTGACGGTGTAAGTGTTCGCCATATTCGTACAAACCGAATGTTGCAGAATTATCTAAACGGGTTCGGAAAACTTAATTTGCGCAGTGATGTCATGTATATTAGCGAGATTGAAGCAGAGTTTGGACGTAAAATTGACATGGATTCAGGAGAGTTCAAATAAGGAGGAGTAAATGAGCTTATTCAATCTATCACGAAACGCTGAAGATGTGAGCTTCTCTACTTTCACAGTTCAAGACCCAACAACTGATTTGTTACTGGGTAAACTCTTGGGCTTAGTTTCCTATTTTGACAATGTTGATTATTCCGAAGCGACTAAACTGGAAGACTTATTCTATTGGGCTTTGCAAGGAAAAGAAGTATATCGCGTTTGGTATGGTGGTTTTAAGTATTACGCTCAAAGAGTTAATGCAGACCAGTTTAACATTGTAGTCAGAGAACCGAACCGCAGGGAAGTCACTATAAGAACAAATGACTATGAAATGCTGTTAAACCCATTCTTTGGAGCTGACCCGCGACGGTTTGGCGTAATGTTTGGAATGGCTAGTAATGGTATTGGGAGACGTCTTGATTCACAGGCTCAAATCAAAATCTATTGGAAAACAAAAGTTTCTAGTGGTTTAAAAGAAGTTTGGGATAGAATTAGAGAACGTCTAACACAACAGCAACAACTTGCTAGAGAATTTAATGGCGTTTCGGTTATTGGTTCAGATGATGATATTAAACAAATTCAACCTGATTATAGCGGTTCGCTACAAAATGACGCGAACCTTGCAATAGAGGTTGCTTTAAGTGAGTATGGAATGCCTAGAGAATTGTTATATGGACAAAGTAACGAAGTTACTATTATCTCATTCGCAATTCAAAAAGTGTTACCATTGTTAAAACAACATGATAAGAACATTGTTTTCAACCAAGAAAACTTTGTGGCTTATATATCAACAACGGCAAAAGGAGGAAATATTGAAAGTAAAAGCAGTACGAGGGATAGCAAACCCATTGGGAACGATTGACGCTCATGGTACGGTTATTGAGTCAATTGCTAACGCAGGCGACGGAATAGATATCCTAAACCGCCATAGAGAAAAGATTGGTTCAGGGTTTGTTCATCTCGAGGGGGACAATGTAATCTTGACAGGTTATGTTGACGAAGAACAGTATACAGCCGAAAATATCGAAGAAACAGGCTTGTCAGTTGGTTTTAATGCTAACGGTATGAAAGCACGTGAAATTGACGGAGTGGGTTATTATAAAGACGTTACTATCACGGAGGTGTCACTAACTCCGTTACCTAGCAATAAAGGTGCTAAAGTGACAAAAGTAAGAGAAGAAGAAAAAGGAGAACAAGAACAAATGGGTGCAAACGAAACACAAGAAGTCATGAAGCAAGCAATCGAAGCGGGTGTAAAAGTTCGAGAACTTGAAGCTAAAGTTGCGGAGCTTAACAAAGAACGCGAAGAACTTAAAAAAGAACGTGAAGCGTCAATTCCTAACGAAAAACCAGAAGTTGCTGAACATAAATTTATGCGTGAACTTGGTTCAAAAATGGCTGAAATGCCTGAACAAGGTTTCTTGCGTGAGTTCGCTAACGCTTCAGATTTGAACGTTGTCAACTCTCTTGGGTCTATCACATCAAAATATGCTCGTAAGTCCGGAATTTATGACGGAGCTTTAAAAGCACGTTTCCAAGGTTTGACACTTGCTGAAGACGGTGTAGATGATACTTTCATCGCGGGTACTTTCAAAGCTGGTACGGATAAAAACAAAGCTCAAACGGCCACAAAACGTTCACTTCGTCCACAAATGGCAGAGGCTTACTTACAAATGGACAAAGCAACCGTCCGTGGTGTAAATGATTCAGGTGCGTTATCTGAATATGTAATGTCAGACATGGTCAACCGTGTTATCCAAAAAGTGGAACATAACATGATTCTTGGTTCGGCTGACGGTTCAAATGGTTTCTATGGTTTGAAGACAGCGACTGACGGTTGGACTAAAAAAATCGAGTATACAGACTTGTTTGAGGGTATCACTGACGCGGTTGCGGAATGCTCAATCTCTGACGCAATCACAATCGTTATGAGTCCGCAAACTTTTGCAGAGTTGCGTAAGCTCAAAGGAACTGACGGTCACTCACGTTTTAGCGAACTTGCGACAAAAGAACAAATTGCTCAATCGTTCGGTGCTGTTAATCTCGAAACACGAGTGTGGATGCCTAAAGATGAGGTAGCTGTATACAATCATGATGAGTACGTACTTATCGGAGATTTGAACATGGAAAACTACAATGACTTTGACTTACGTTACAACGTAGAACAATGGTTATCTGAAACTCTTGTAGGTGGCTCTATCCGTGGTAAAAACCGTTCAGCTTATCTTACAAAAAAAGGTCTTGGAGTATAAGAAAGGGGTAAATAATGGCTGATTTTAATATTACAGACCGTTATACCCAACAAATTAAGAATGTGACTAATACAGAGGGGCTTGGAGACTTGTTCCCTCTCTTGTCACGTATTCCTAAAGTTGGGGCTGATTTATTGCAGTCTGTTAATTTAACAGGGTTTCCTGAAGCTAAAGAGCAAGGACAAACTGGTAGCGTGTTAGATGTAAATGAAACAAGTTATAAAATCTTGACACCTCGTGGTTTTGGTTTTGGTATCAATCTATCAGATTCAGGTAACTTGACTGCTGACGGTATACAAGGTGCATTACAAACAGTACGAGATACTTTATATCAAACAATTGAAAGTCACTTGATTTGGGCAGGAGTTCACACTTCAATTACGACAAGTTCAATTGTTGGCGCTGTTAAACATAAAGCAAGTGCAAATAAGTTTTCACAGTCAGGAGATGACATTCTATTTGTAAAAGAGAATGATTTCACACCAGTAGTTAATGGAGTGACAAAAGTTGAAACATTGAACTTTAAGCACTATAACACAGAAGTTGGGAATACTTTTGATAAAATTCTCATTAACCCTTATAAGGGAATTCTAGCAGGAGACTTAACACCACAGTTCAAAGTGACTAAAGATGTTCGTCATAATAAAGTACAAGTTTATGGAACTATTACCGTTTGCGGTGGTTTCCTTAAAGACGGTGCTATCAAAGTTTTTGAAGTAGTAGGAGGATAAAAATAAATGGCATATACATCAAAAAATGAACTAACCCACGGACTAGGGTATGGGGTAGTCTTCACAGACCCAGCAGGGTCAACCACGGGAATACCAATTGCGGGTTTGCGCGGTATTGAAACAGAAACCAACCAAGAGAACAAAAACTTCTATGCAGGATTTAACGCGCCTTATCGTACAATCGCAGGTGCTAAAAATACAGAAATTAAAGTTAAGTCTTACGACTTGCCTGACTCCTTTGCAACTCACGCTTTAGGTTTTGGGGCTGTTTCAGGCTTCTTGACTGATGACGCGGCTAATTATAAGCCTTATGGTTTCGCTTATGCTGAACGTTACCGTGACGATGACGGAACAGGATATAAAGCAACATTCTATCCAAGTGTTCAAGCCACCACACCAAGTGACACAGCCGAAGCGGACGAAGAAAGTCCAACAGGTAAAGAATACGAACACACAGCAACTGTTACAACTGGAGATTTTGCACTAGGGAACAAGAAACGCTTGTTTGTAAAATTCAAAGTGTCTGACAAAGACCTGGAAACTGGCACAAGCGGTCCCGCCTTAGCTTTTAAAAAGTTGTTCACAGAACTCAAACCGCTAACAGCAACTGATATCAAGGCGTAATTTTTTAAGAGTGGAGGGCTTGGAATTAATAGTTCCCACTCTTTTATTTTAATTTATAAGGAGATACACAGATGAAGAAAGAAGATTTTAAATTTGATTTTAAAGCGTTAGAACGTATGGAAGATAATGGTATTTACTTTGGAGATTTGAACGAACGTGATTATCATAGTTTGGCATTGTTCTTTTGGGCTTGCGCGCCACAATATACAATTGATGAAATTCTAGGGGCTTTGATTGGTGGTTTGTTGCCTGTTACGGTTGCCGAACTTATGGAACAATTGGTGGACGAAACAAAAAAAGCTGTGGCGCTAGCAAAGAAGAAATAAGGGAAGACGCAAGAATTACAACACTTGCAATTGTTAGTGCTATGACAGTCTTTAGAGTTCCCTATGAGGTGTACAGTCATAGACCTTTAGGGTGGACGCTTAAATTAATTTCAACGTTGACACCTAAAGATAAGAAGAAAACAACCGCAGATGAATTAAACAAATCTGAACATGTGGAGGTAGAACTATGGCAACCACCAACAAAGTCACAGGACTAGAAAATTTCACAGAGAAACAGCTTAAGAAAGTTTGGTTAGAAATGGTTGATAGCTTCAACTCTAATCAGAATACAATCAAGCGTAGTTATAAAAGTTCATTGGGTGGGAATTTCTCACGTTACCCTGTTAAGTTTGATACTAAGAAAATTAATAAGCAAGTAACGCGTTCGTATGGTTCACTAAAAAGCGGAAACATCGGTATCATCAACGGTTTTAAAGCAAAAGATGAAAGTTGGAGAATGCTCAACGTCTTATTACATGACCGTAATTTACACCAACGTTATGGACAGACGTTGGTTAGAGCCACCCACGAAATGGACGATAAAACTAAAAACATTAAGCGTAAATTAAGGAGTATAACAAACAATGGCTAAAGAAAAGTATGTCATTCAGGCAGAACTGGACACTAAAGGTGTTTTAAGTAGTGCTAGGGAAGCTCAAAGAGAAATTAATAACATCGGTCGTCTAGCTAAAGAAACGAACAAGAATGCTCAAATAACAGGTTCTGTGACTATGAAAGACAAAGGTATTAAAGAAACTCAAAGAGCTTTAAACCTTGCTAAGCAGAACGTAGACAATTTAACAAAGGCACTTGCAAACGCAAAGATGTCAGGAGCGACACAAAAACAAGTGCAGGCATTAGAAAGCCAGTTAGTAAAAGCCCAAACGCAAGCGACAAGATTAAGCACAGAACTAGCAAAAGTTGGTTCGCAAAATATCCAAAGTAGTGGGCTTTCAGGTGCAGTTGATAAAATGAAGTCAGCAGGTGGTTCATTACTTGGTACATTCTCAAAAGTTGGTAACGTTGTAAGTGGTGTTTCGTCAGCTATTGGTCTTGTAAGTGGTGGAATTTCAAAAGCTGTTGACTTAACCAGTGGTTTTGCTAATAACTTAATGAGTACATACGATCGTCAAGTCCAAGCTCAAAAGAGCTTAACAGCTACTTTGTCAGACGGTGCAGAGGGTTACAAAAAGTTTAATAGCTATATTGATTCAGGTAGCTCACTACTCAAATCACAGCGTAATGACTTAAATGAGTTAGGGTCTACCATTTCAGGTTATACTAGTCTAACAGGCGACCAAGCATTTAAAATTGTTAATTCAATTAATGCTGTTGGGGACAGTCTAGGGCTAACAATGGACACACAGAAACAATTCTCTTATGGTTTGGCTCAAGCGTTAGGTTCGGGAGCTTTACACGCTCAAGACTTCAACCAAATCATGCAATCGGCACTTGGTGCGCAGTTCCGTGATATGCTTATTCAAGCGTACAATGAAATCAATCATACTAGCATAGGCATGGGAGAGTTCAAGCAAGCTATGGAAGACGGTGCTATTGGTACGGACGTAATGAACCTTGCTTTGGATAAGTTCCAACAAAAAGGGAACGAACTGGTGAGTTCAGGACCTAGCACTTGGGGACAAATTAGAGAAATGATTTCTAATGGTTTCAACACAGGCGCTTTGGACGGTTTCCGTAAAGGGTTAGGCGATACTGGTCTAGCCATGGATGGTTTGGGTAATAACGCAACTGAAATGTCTACCATTGTTGGTAGTCAATTAGGACAAATGGCAGGGCTTGCTGTTGGGGCTTTAACACAAATCATTGACAAGAACAAAGACGGTAAAGTTTCAAATAAAGAAATGGAAGACGCGGTAAATGACGCTAAAGACGCAGTTACTAAATTCTTTAATAAAATAAACTTTACTTCTATTGAGGGGTTCTTAGGTAAAATCGGAAGCGGTATTAACAAACTTATAAAATTCTATAACTGGGCTAATAACGCCTATGGAGCTGTTCAAAACTTGTTAAATGCTTCGCGTGATATCGGAGGTAACACAGGTCTAATTGGTAAAGCCTTAGGGTTTAGAAAGAATAGCACATGGGGCGACGCTTTCAGTGATTTTCATTGGCTAACGAGTAACATTGACCCTCTAGGGTTAAAAGAAAATCAAGGGCTGGGACAAAAACTCCTAGGTTCTAGAAACGGTCAAATTCCATTAGACTTACAATTCTTCGCAGGTGGTAGGGAAGCAATCAACAAAGCGGTGGGCGCTGTACAACCTTACACACGAGCAAGCAAAGGGACAACAGCACAGTCTAGCATTGGAACACAAGACAACTCACAACAAGACATTAAAATTTATGTACAATCTAGTGCGGACGGTCAAAAGATTGCTAAAGAGATTTATAACAAATTGGAAAGAAATGGGGTTAAATTGAATAGACGTTGATTTATACTAAAAGCAAACTATATAACAACCATAAGTGGATAAAAAAGGCACGTGCAGAAAAGAACAGGATAGGGCATTGTGAAAAATGTTGGAGTACGGAGCGTTTAATATGCCACCACGTTATACCTTTACAATGGAATAATGACATGTTAGAAGTAAACGACTTTGACAAAGAAGTAATAAATGTACCTACTGAAGTTCTTTGCCATAAATGCCACCAAGGAATGGAGCGAAGTGGAGACTTAATAGATTACGCAAGAATTATATCGGAGGGCTTAATATAAGGAGAATAAAATGGGTTTGATTCAAGAATGGATAGGACAAGACAAGGATAATGGCAAAATGATTAAGCTACTAAAAAAGAAAGTGGCTAAAATTGAGCATGAAATAGACTACAAAAAGGCGGAGAAAATATTTGATTTCATTGAAAAATTTATGACCTTGCCTAATAACGAACGTTTTAAAATCATACCTTATCATAAGGCGGTACTGACTTTAATGTATTGTACACCTTATCAGATTGATGAGTTCGTTGTTATTGTAGGACGTTCAAATGCTAAGTCAATTCTTGATGTCATGATAGCCTTAATTGAACTCTTTTTATTTCCTAAGCCTAATAGTGTTATAGCTTTAATGGCTACTAAAAAAGACCAAGCTGAAAAAATCTTAATGAAGCATTTTAGAGCTATGGGAAACTGCCAAGGCACTATAATTAATAAGTTCAAAAATCAATTTAAACTAAACAAAGAGCAGATACTTGTAAAAGATAACTCAATACTTAAAAGCAAAGGGACAGAGATTTCTATCTATGCCAGTAACGAGGACACGCTAGACGGTGGACGTGAACAACTTGTAATCATAGATGAATTTGGGGCGTTTAAAAAGAACCCTCTTATCACTATTAGACAGGGGCTAAGAAAAAATAAGGGGACGCTTTTTATATCTACCACAAACAACGTTATCCGCGGCGGTGCTTATGATGATGAGTTGGAAAGTTGGAAAGAATGGGTAAAAGACGACGATTTCAGCCATTGGGTATTCTATTATGCTTTAGACGATTATGAAGAAGTGAAAGACAGTTCTAAGTACATCAAGGCAAACCCCGCTTTGGGTTATACTTTAACACTCGAAGACATTCAAAAGGACTTTATAGGTGCGATCGGTAACCCTGTTAAAATGGCTAAGATTATCACTAAACGCTTTAATTTGTCAATGACTGATAGCACTACTATTTTTACAAAGCAAATAGTAGATAAATGCCTAGTACCTCCTTTAGACTTCGAGGGTCATTTAGTTGCTATTGGTTCAGACTTTTCTGTTCGTGGAGATGTTTGGGGTACTGTGATAGGGTACAGAGAAAACGGACACTATTATTTTAAAGCTATCCCAGTCATGCCAGAGAGTTCCGAGGACAAGTTTAAACACTTAGGGGAAACAATAACCCACGAGGGCGTTAATAACATGTCAGACGAAGCATGGGACGCTTTTATGAGTGCTATGAACGGAAGTGTTCCAATTGCATTGAATTATGACCCTAATTACGCTAAAAATTTCATAAATAAATTTGAGCAGACTTATGACATTGAATTCTATAATAAAGTAATGCAGAACAGTTTCAAGCTATCAAATACCCTAGAGGCTACTCAAAAACTCATGGAGGAGGGTAAAATACATTTTGATAGTAAGTTACTAGCTGTGCATTTAATGAACGCAGAGACAAAAATAAACGATTTTGGACTAATGCGTATTATCAAAAAGGGTTATACAGACAAGATTGATTTGGCTGACGCTTTAATTAATCTAATGTGGTGGTTCTTAGAAAGTGAAGAAAGTGAGGACTATTTTATCTAATGGCTATGACAGAAGAAGAAAACAAAAAAATGCTAGAGGCATTAAAAACCCTAGCTTTTGGAGCAAAAGAAACAAAGACAGTTATTCAATATAAAAACAACCCTAACGGACGTAAGACGGAAACAGGGCGAACAGTTACGGAAGTCAATAAATTGCCAGACCGTTCGGCATTGTTGAAATTAATGGAGATTGAGGGCGTTTATATTGACGCAAACGTAAAACTCAAACAACAAAAAGTAGACGAAGTAAGCACCGAAAAAGATTTAGTAGACTTAATGGAAGGACTGGTAATAGAATGACTATATTTAAGGCGTATTGTTGGAACTCGGACACAGGCAGGGACTTCACAATTAAAAAACCTAATTGGAACATCGTACAGCGTTGTTCTTTAAAAGGTATTGAAACAATTCAAGATTTGCCGGAACGTATATATCTTTTGGACGGAACAACAGGAGCAGAAACTAGCAACCGTTGGCAAAGAAAAAAATGTCCCGAAGAATGGAACAGACCGTCAAGTTTTGGGTCTGTTATCACTAAACCACAATGGGAGAATAAAAAAAGTGGTATTGCCTTTTGTACAGATTACAGTAGGACACGGCATGACATTTACCCTAACTTCGTTAGACCGAGCCTCACACAAGGGCAAAAATATGGTCTATCAGCGACTTTATACAATCCTAATGGCAATGTACTCGAAGTGAGTTTAAAACTCCTATACGGTACAAAAAATGAGCTTGTAGCGACATACCAAGTCCAACCTTATCAGTACGTAGATGTAAAAGAAATTTATACGTTACCTAGTACGGAAACAGCGGAAAAGTTTGGGATAGCCTTTGAAGTAGCCCAAACAAACGATTTTGTTAAATTTGAAGTGTATTTGCCTAAGATTGAACAGGGCGGAGAGGTTACGCCTTTTGTTGAAGACAGAGATGAATTTTATGTGTTTCAAAAAACTAACGACGACGACGGAACACCGCCATTCACTGGTACTTATGAGGGGACAGGGACGCAAAGCACCAACTACAAAGACTACAATTGGACAGGTTTAAAACTTACAAACTTCTTTCACTTAGAAGAAAGAGGAATTTGCAGACAAGACGTTGTGTGGTGCTATTCTCGTCCATTGTCCCAACGTGTGTTGATTGGTATTGATTCCGATACTTATGACACCGAAGCGGGTAGAACGCTCAAATTTCACGTTTTGAACGGAGACAAAGGCATATTTGATTTGACTGGTAACGTCATCTATCCTGAACAGTTCACAAACAACAGACAAAACTTCGATAGTGACACAAAAGCATGGGTTGACAATCAAGAACCTTTGTATGTCACAGACGCAAATACAGCAATTGACTGTATGTTTGGGGAAATGTCAAGTAATATTATTGAGGGTTTCCTTTATCAACAAGCTGACAAGCGTTACAAGGTTTTCGAAGTAATCCTATCGGCAATGGTAAACTACAATTATAACATGGGTTCTTATTGGGCGGACTGGGTAGATGATAGTTACGCGGTCGAAATGGTATCAAGCGAAGGCATTGACAATTGTAGAGTCAGTGGAAAAACTAACTATACTTCTATGAATGAATGGACTGGAAGCGTAGCGTTCCCCACTGGTGTAGTTTTAGCACCTTACAAGCCTAAACTAAGCGAAACGGACACAAGAAAACTAAAAGGCGTCTCAAGTGCTACAAGTATTTGGGCGACTGGGGTGTTAAAAACAGAACGGAGCACGGAAGATTGGTTCAGAGAATACGAAAATTCTAGGACTAGACCAGTACCAACGCAAATTCTTTTCGCAAACTACAATACAAGAAAGGCTTGGTTGTTTCAACAACAAAATGACGGAACGTGGAGCAAGAGCGGAGAATTCTCAATTCCTTCATCTCGTGCTGCCGGTTACGCTAGAGATTGGAGCATTATACCAAAAAATGGAGAATTAAAAGGTAATGTTATCATGACTGATAAGAATTACGATGACTTTCCTAATAATGCTAGACCTGTGACGCTAGGAGTAGAGAAATTATTCCCAGTTATCAAGTATAACGAAGTTAAGTTTAACCCTCAAATGTATGCGACTGCTTACAATACCAAATTATTTTGGTGGGGGCAAAAAGCGAACGTAAGCAATTTGACTTACGGAGAATGTGGCGTTCGTTCAGTTGACTTCACGACTGGCTTATGCACAATAGAAAGGGTTTATAAATGATTTCATGGTTAAATTTTGAGGAGTTGCTGATGCACAACCCTATTGAATTAATAAATTTTAATGATAGTAACATAAAGGTGGCGTTAAGCAAAAAACAATATATTGATTTCTTTAGCAATAAAGGCGTTTATATGGGACTGTATTATGACGAAGAAATGGACTTTTGCGTAATGTTTTACGCTGACCCTTTGCAAAGCTCAAAAAGCGGAGAAATGTACGCAGAGGGTTATATAGATGTAAGCATGAAAATATATAGAGTTAAAGTGTTAAGTAACGTTTCTATTAGTCGTTTTAATAAGTGGAACGTTACAAAGACAGGAATGCTGGTAAGTCCACAAGCTAAACAAATTACAATGGTTCAAGCAGGTGCGTTAATGAGGTGCGGAGTTAATAATAACATCACAGGTTGGACGGACGGAACAACACAATTAAATTATAGCGGTCAAGATTTTATTATTGACGGTTATGGAATGAGAGGCTTACACAATGGATAGTACAATAAACGGTAAAATGGTACATATAAAAAACCCACTAGACCTTATAGGCTTGGGACGTCGTGAAATTGAATTCAACGTTCATAAAGCTGATTACTGGGAGATGTTTAAAGAAACTATGCAGGTGCCTACAATGAACCGCGGAGGGCGTCATAACCTTTTGAAAGGTGGTTGGGTATTTGTTGACCCATTTAATCAAGGTAGAGACTTATGGACTAAAGACTATTTCACTAAGTCAGGCGGAGCTGTTTGGGACACTTTCGGAATTAGTGGTGACATATTCCACTATGGAACTTATGAGAGTGGCTACTATGGTTTTAATTGCCCTAGTACCAAAGATGACGAAGATTACATCATAGGCGGACAGCAATTATCTTTCTTACAAGCAGGTAAAACTTATACATTACAATTTGACATGAGGCGTACAACCACATATATCAAAGGAGATATACAAAACTTCATAGGGTCATGGCCATATGACTGGCTTTTCATAGACACAAGTAAACCGTTTTACGTTAATGGTTCTTTGCATTCAGCAAGGGCTGACGGTTTCGTTAGTTGGAATAATTTCATTGATTCAGAAGACGTTTCATGGCATAGATGTACAATTGTGTTCACTTGTAAAAGTACCATACCTGACTTGAGTAAACGAACCATACGTTGGAGAGCTACAAAAGATAGTGCATGGAAAGTAAAGAACATAATGATGTTTGAGGGTTCAGAACCTTTGGGGGTTGATTTCAGATTGCATGATCAAGAATATTATGATTGGACTTTCTACGAGGGCAAACAAGGAATGCGAGAAGTTTCCGCAAACTTTGGTTTCTATTACAGCGAAGAATATGCATTTTGTTCAGCGTTTAAAGTTAATATACACAAAGGCTTTGAAACAATAGGCTTTAACCCAGTTACACAAGAGTTCGAATGTAAGGCGGAAGTAGAGAACTTTGCTCAAATTGTCAACCCCACAATCAATTACTATCAAGATGTTACACAAATACCTGATAACGTGAATTGGAATAATACTATCATATATAACCCTAAACCGAACGGAATAGACTATCTACAATGTAAAGCAAAAGGGAACTATATGAGCTTGTATAAAGTCAAAGATGACAATTACACTTCTTACGTTCCTAAACATTGGGAAACCACGTTCCGCAATTCCGTACCTAAAACAAAATGGTTGTGTGGTGGGTACTGCTATACTGGTACATTACAAACTTACGAAATAGAGAACTAATAATAAAGGAGAAGAAATAAAATGATTGAAACATTAAAAGCGATTGGCTTGGTTGTATTTATGCAGTTACTTAGTTTAGCCCTAGAGTTTATAGACACAGGGACATTAAAGCCTAGCGTCAGAAAAAGAGTAGCAGTAGAGTTAATTGTATTGTCTGTGTATGTAGCAGGTATGACAGTGTTTAAAGGTATGATTAGTGATGAACTAATATCATTGGTTGGAACTGTATACTTAGCAGTAGTAGTTAGTCATCTGTATAAGTTCTTAACTAATAAGAAAGAAGAAATAGACGGAGGAGATAAAAAAGAATAGTGTAGTAGTAGTAGTGTAGTAGTATGATAGTATAGCATAGCATGGACCGATAAGTAAAATATTAGTCTTTGTTGTGCTTTTTATTTTAAATTTTGTTCCGAGTTTATAGGGGCATGTATATAAAGGGGATGGGTTTTCTATCAAGCCTAACTCTTTGAAATCCATTTTTCCATTTTTAGTTTTGAAAAAAATAAACCGTAATTCCTCTTAAATCGTTTTATTTTGCGTGTTTAGGTCTGTTCCTTGTCGTTATCCTAGAAATTATATAAAATGCAATACAAGGCAATCTGTGAGCTTACAGGGGTATTATATAGTTGGGCGTACCTCATCAACAACCAAATAAAAAAACCACTCTTGATTGAGTGGCGTGTAAACGAAGAGTTACCTACTTTCTATTTTATTAAATTTTGTTCGTCTATAGTTTCGATTGCTTTTTTAACTTGTTCAGGTTTGCCAGTTATAACTAACTTTATTTCATCTTTACGTTCGGCGTGTTTCTTTCCTACTTTAAGCAAGTACCAACTGTACAAGATGAATGTTATAACATAAATAACATATACTATTTTTATACCTCTTTCATTTCTTCTAACGTTTCTTCTACTGTTTTATGCAAATCGTAGTAGAAAACAATAGTATAATGTTTTTCTTCTTCTTTAGTCCAATTTTCAAAATCGGTATCGTCCATGATTTCATTTACCATTTCGGAATGTTCGTTTAGGTTAGTAACAAGAATTTCAATAGCTTTTACAGAGGCTTTATGCCATTTTGCTGTGAACTCGTACGATTTAACAACATCTTGGAGCATACTGAACAAGTCCAGATATTGAGCTTTAGCATAAGCAGGAACTTGGCTTTCATCTTTCGGGAAATGTTCGTCTACTTTTTCATCATGTAGTTTCAAAGTGTCGTTAAGCAGTTCAATTTGATTTTTTAATTTCATTTTTTATACCTGCATTCCTGTTAATTTGTTCAAGTATTTTGTTTTACGGTCAATGTGATATTCTAGGTTGTTACCCCAACGTGTTTGTAGTGAAAGTTTTAAGCATTCAATGATGTAGCTTTTAAGTGTTCCGTCCGTGTTGACATCTTCTAAAGTGTAGAAGTATTTTCCTTGTGTTCCCTCACTTGCGTTATATTCATTAAGTTCAAATATTTCATTTTCAGCAAAGGCTTCGAGTTCTTCCTGTTTTAAGTTATTAAACCCACTTGAGAAACGGATAAAGTTTAATGTATTGTCATTAATCATAGTAGTTACCTCTTAATTTTATAATATTAGTATTGTCTGTGATTGTATTGGCGTATATATAATGCTCATCACTTAAGAGCTGTACGGCCTTATATAAGCTGTTTTCTGTTTCTTCGGTACAAATAACCATAAGCTCAATCTCAAGCGTTCTAAACGACTGATAAATGGCTGAATTGTTGCTTACTTGACTAACGATAGGGTGTATTTCAGCAAACATCACTCCCATTGGTTCTCTTTCGTAGTCCAAACTAACAGTAAAGCCTAACTCTTCGAGAAAATCTTTGATGTCTAACTTTTTATTTTGTAAGTTAATCATTTACTCCCCTTTATATGTATCTATTAACCACTCTACACGGCTAAAGAACCATTCCACACGCCCGTCTTTGCTGAAATAATCAAAGTTTTGGACATTTTGCTTTTTAATAAAGTTGTATAATGCTGTTTCATTGATGTCTATATACGCGTTACCGTTGATAAAGTTAAGAGCTTCAGCGATTTTATCAGCTAAATTGGCTTTTTCAGCGAACTTTTCGGCCTTACGAGCTTTAGGAGTGTCAACATTTTCATTTCGTACCAAACGTAAGAAATAAGACTGTTCAGGCAACATGTTGAGCTTTCCTAACGTGTTAATAATGATCATGTCAGCAACTTCACGGTTAATTACTTCGTCTTTTTCGATGTTTAGGCCGTATTTTTTGTTTGTATTGCGTTGATAATTGTTGATGTGTTGCTTTACTTCCAACAAATCGTGGATAGTGTTCAAAGTAATAATAGGCATGTTTTTGAGTGCATTTAACGTTTCTTTAGCGATTTTCATAGTTTGTAGGTATTCCTTTCGATTAATTCCATTAAGTTTGTAAAGTCAATAGCGAACAGAGGAGGAACAGCCTTCCTCACAAGTTCCTTTGCTTCCTCTACTAGTCCTTGTAGACTTAATTTGTCTACTTCATCAAGTATCATTTCGTAATCATAGCCCATGGCTGAACTCCTTTAGAATGGTAATTGTTCATCAGGGATATCAGCAGGAGAACTTCCACCAAATAAGTCAACCGTGTTGTTTTTTGGATCATTATTATCACGGTTTAAGTTAAATTCGGGCGTCACTTTAGCATACGAAGCATTAAAGTAAGTTTTGTCTCCTTTAGTTTCGGTTTTGATTTGGTCAATGAATACTGTTATGATGTCGCCATAATTTACGTTGTCAGGTAACCAAATACCTCCGATATAGTGGTCAAATGGGTATGCTTTAAACGATAGGACTTTCTTAGTTCCTTTTGCTGTTTCAACTTCTTTTGTGTTAATTTCGTTTACTTTCAAAGTTTCAATAATTTTCATTTTTTGTTTCCATCTCTTTCTTTTGTCAAGTATTAAGCATTCATGTTTACTTTTCCTTGTTTGCATAGTTCATTTGCACGGTCGCTTGACATTTCTTTGTTTGCTACTTTCTTCTTTAAGTCGCTTAGATTATATTGGTAGTTTGCTTTTGGCCGCGCTTTAGGTTGTGTTACATTGTTTTGACCTTTGTTTGTACTATCAGCGTCTTTGGTATCATCTAACTTCAACGCTTGACCGTAGGCATATTTACTTGCGTATGATTGACTAGCCCCAGTCGCTTGAGCTTTATCCTGACCTTTTTTATTCACGTCAATAACTGCAAAACCGTCACCGCTTGTGATGTCATTAGTATTTTCAGGGTCAAAGATATCAATATGAACATGTAAGGCTAGTTCGTTGTTCATAGAAATCATTTCTGTACTAGCCCTTTCAACCAGCCCATGCTTCATAAGCATAGGCTTTAAAGCTGTCTGAATATCTTCATTGTTTCTGAAATTATATTTACCAAAGCTATTATATTGGCTTTTAGGCACTTTAATTTCATTAATCATCTGTAAAACTTTACTTTGCATATTCTGCCTTTCTTGCGTTATTTTGTGCATGTGTCAACCATTGTAGATTAATCGCCTTGTTATCATTTCTTATTCTGTTAATGTGGTCTACTTCTTTTGTTTCGTCATAACCTTTACAAAATTCAAAAGCCACAATTCTATGTACTTTAACAGCTTTGTATTTTCCATTTCTATACAACTCAACAGTTTGATATCCGTCTTTGTCGTACACAGGAACTAATGCTTTTTTCTTTTTCTTGTGTTTTATTTTACCTAAATTTGATACTAGGTAATTATCATTCGATGTAACTACCCTCCATATTTCCATTATAAGCTCGCTCCTTTATTTACATGTTTTTGGTACATCTTCCATAGCCATTTAAGAAAGCCACGGATATATCTTCCAAGTTCTTCGGCTACATTTTCAATAGCTTTGAATATAAGCCAAATAAATAGAATTGTTAAAAGTAAAGTCAACATTTTTTTATTTACTCCTTAACTGTATAACTAATTATAACGTGTTTTGTTTCTTTTGTCAATTACATACACTTTCAAGTTTTTCGATTAGTCCTCTTACTGTTAAAGCCGTTATTTAATACCTCCAATGTATTCATGTATTTCTTTTAATTGTTCTTTGCTATCTTTTTGCGTGTATTTTCCTTTTCTACCTGTCTTCGTTTTCTTTTCAGCAGGTGGGAAGTCTTTAGCGTTAAAGTATTGTCTTGCATACTCAAAGAACGTTAGTGCATTAGTATAATTGTGTTCCCCTAGCATTTTATGGTATTCCAAACTAGTTTCGCGCCATTTATTGAATTCGTTCCAATTCGTTATCATAATTTACCTCTTTAATAAACCAACCATTCAAAGACTTGCCTTTATTTAACCATAATTTTAAATAACTTTCTGTAACACAGAAGTGTTTCGCCATATCCTCAAAAGTTTTAAACCATAAGAATTTATAATGATTTAAAGCGCAATATTTATGCATCTAGTAATTCCTCTCTTTTTCTAATCTCTTCTAGTTCCGCTTTTCTTCCTTTAAACTCCCCAAAGATTGATTTTCTAAATGCTATCCAGTTTTCAGCCTCCTCTTGTGTAAATCCCATTTTAACAGCCATATTGATGTAGTCGTTATATTTTCCCATGTCTTTCTCAAACGGTTCGTTAGGCTTCTTTCCTGCCCTTACAGAATACTTCAAAGCGTTCGTTAAAGCAAAGCCTTGACCAGCTGTGAAGTTATGTTGCCGGAATTCTAAGTCCCAATCACTTTCCCAAATCAAAAACTCACCTAATTGAATACCGTATTTATTTGCATAATAATCTTGCGCCATTATTTCAACCTCCAAAATTTTCTTTCCATTTTCATCAAACACAATTGCTTTTACAATCTTTGCTATTTCTTTCATGTCTTCCCTAATACACTCAACGGCAGTACGTATTTTTTTTACGCTGTAAGTCCAATCATTAGAACTGTCTTCTAATATGTATTTCACTTTAATCATTTTATACCTCCTCAATGAATTCTAAATATCTTTCATCAATTTGTTTTATTTCTTCTTTTGTGAATTGCGTCTTAAAAACTTTTCTTTCTTCTTTAAAGCTCAAGAATAGAAATCGTTCTTCTAACTGACCTTTGAAAGAATTAAGATAACCTTTTTTATTGTCCATTAGTTTAACATTGTATTTTTTCATTTTTGTTTCCTCTCTTAACTTGATGACTTAATTATATCGAACTTTTTTATCTATGTCAATTACCATTGTGTTTCAATTCTATGTAATTTTTGTAACATTCTTCTGAACAGAATAATTTTTCAGCATTTCATTGTTTGCCACAGACTTTACACGTTCCACCCTCTGCAATAAAATGGACGTTTTGTAATGCCCATTCATCACACCAAAATTCTAGCGTGTTGTTTGCCTGTTGTTCTTCCATTCCTAGGTTGTCAATCATATATTTGAAGCATAGTGACAACTTAGCCTCAAACTTGCTTAGATGTTCCTGCATGAACTCGTACAAGTCTGTTATTTCAGCTT
>SKFA01000727.1_pt1 | contig 21616 bp, 19 predicted proteins | sample 4820291 | NCBI WGS metagenome assembly SKFA01 (sample SAMN11008795, study PRJNA524170) | human gut metagenome | isolation source: fecal sample from pouch patient p30 | place: Israel: Tel-Aviv | reverse complement strand
TGTGACACTTTTATTACAATTCAGATTCATTTCTCGGTGGATTTTTACTTTGAAATTTGGTATAATACATATGATTGTGATGAAAATTATACTTAAAACTTGCGGTTCTGTTCGGAAAGGGCATTTTTACTATGGGTGCATCAATTTATATTGCGGATGATGAAAAGAACATTCGTGACCTTATTACAAAGTTTCTTGAGAGTGACGGTTACAGCGTTACCGCATTTGAAACCGGTGACGAGCTTATGGAGAAATTCCTTAAAAAACCGTGTGAACTTGTAATTCTTGATATAATGATGCCCGGAACAGACGGCTTGACAATATGCCGCCAGCTCAGAACGATAACGGATGTTCCTATAATTATGCTGACCGCAAAAGATTCCGAATATGACTATGTAAGGGGAATAACCCTCGGGGGCGATGATTACCTGACAAAGCCGTTCAGACTTACAACCCTTTTAATGAGAGTAAAATCCCTTTTAAGAAGAATGGATATGAACACCAAAAAGGTAATAGGTCAGGAGCTTTCGGATATTAAAATCGGCAATCTTAGATTTTCGGCACAGGAAAACTGCCTTTATTGCAAAGGCAAGCCTGTTTCTTTGAGCAAAACAGAACTTAAAATGCTTACATATATGTTAAAAGAACCGAAAAAGGCTTTTTCAAGAGAAGAAATTCTTGAAGGTGTGTGGGGATTCGATACCGAAGTTGAAACCCGTGTAACAGATGAAACCTTGCGAAGAATACGCAGAAAGTTAAGCCTTGCAGGCAGTAATGTCAGCATAGGCACGATATGTGGCTTTGGTTACAGAATAAGCATTGCGGAGGATAAAAAGTGAAACACATAAAATTCCGTATTTTGATTATTGTATGGTCGTCAATGATTTTACTTTTTTTCGCATTTGCAGGAATTTTAAATATAGTTTTGCCGTCCCACTTCGTAAGTGAGGCAGAAGACGCTCTTGAATACGAAATTGATTATCAGAATTATATTTCTAACAGCAACGGCGAGAGCGAAGATGATTCTTCGGATTATTATGAAGAAGATTCCAATGAAGAATCAACTGAAGAATCAACTCTTCAAAAAAAGTTTGAAAGCGGTTATCAGGATTCGTATTTCACCTCGGATATTTACTATATTGATGTAACAGACGCTCTTAATGATAAAAATACCTCCGAGGGCAACAGCCTTGTCGGCTCAAATTCAACTTCATTAAAAAGTACATACGAACTCACCGAATGGGTTAAGAATCACAATATATCCGAAGAACAAATATATACACTTCAAACAGATAACGGCTATTATGTATTTACCGTTTATGAAGAACCGCAGAATTATGATTATTGGGACGATGCAGAATCCGATGAAAACGATTCGCCTGTGTATTTAATGTACATAAATATCGACCATATCGTAAAATATACCCGTTCGCTCAACTGGCTTATTTCAGCAATTTTTCTTTGCGCAATTGTTGTGATGAGCATAATCGGTTACAGACTCGGTGTTAAAATTGAGGAATCACAGAAAACTCAGCGCAGATTCTTTCAGAATTCTTCTCATGAACTCAAAACTCCTCTTATGGCAATTCAAGGCTATGCCGAGGGCATTGAAATGGATGTTGTAGATCCGCAAAATGCCGCAGGCATAATTATGCAGGAAACCGAGAGAATGACAGGTCTTGTTGAGGAAATTCTTTCAATTTCAAAAATCGATTCACGACATTTTAAGCTTGACCTTGTAAAGCTTGACATAAAAGAGGTTCTTTACGATTGTTTTCGGTCACTTGATGCTGTTCAGCAGATGAACGGCATAAGCATTGTGCCTGAATTTCCCGATGAAGAAATCTATGTGAAATGTGATGAAGATCAAATGGCAAGGGCATTCCGAAATATCATAATAAACGGTCTGAAATATTCAAAAAAGAAAATTACTGTTGCCTGCGAAACCAATCAGAAATATGTTTATATCAGGTTCAAGGATGACGGTAACGGTATAAACCGTGATGATATTGAACATATCTTCGACAGATTCTACAAAGGCAGTGACGGCGGAACGGGCATCGGTTTGTCGCTTGCAAATGAGATTATACATCTTCACAAGGGCAGCGTAACAGCGTATAACTACCTTGACGGTGCCGTATTTGAAGTGAAACTGCCGATTATTGACTGATTATTTGTGCAAATTGCTGAAAATACAAATAATCGCTTACTTGTGACATTTTTGTGATGCTTTTTGACGAATTTTGTGGTATTATGGTAATGCGTTTGCAATATATAATATTTGGTTAACGAATTTATAATTGGATAATTAATATACAGATATATAATGAGGTGCAGCTATGAACAGCAGTGTGCTGGCTTATCTTGAAAACTCAGCCGAATACTTTCCCGAAAAATGTGCGGTAACTGACGAAAAGGTTTCCTATTCATATTCCGAGCTTGTAAAACTCAGCTCATCTGTCGGAACCGCCCTTTCTGAACTTATCACATCGGGAGATGCAGTAGGCATATATATGGAAAAATGCGCCGATGCGGTAGCGGCATTTTTTGCAACCGTGTACGCAGGCGGATTTTATTCTGTTCTCAACACGGAGCTTCCGCAGAACAGACTTCAGACCACAGTTTCCGTACTCAATCCAAAGGTGATTGTAACTTCTGAAAGCTTGCTTGAAACAGCGAAAGAATATTTCTCTGAAAGAAAAATTGTGACCTTTGAAGATTTGGCAAAATCGGAGCCTGATTATGCAAAGCTTGGCGAAATCCGCAGCCATAAAATTGACACAGATCCACTCTACATCAACTTCACTTCCGGTTCAACAGGCACTCCAAAGGGAATTGTTGTGTGTCACAGAAGTGTAATTGACTTTATTGACCATTTTACCGAAATATTCGGCATTGATAATAACGATGTAATAGCAAATCAAGCACCGTTTGATTTTGATGTGTCTGTCAAGGATATCTATTCGGCTGTTAAAACAGGCGCAACTCTTGTTGTTGTGCCGAGGAGAATGTTCTCCGCTCCTGCCGAACTCATTGACTTTATATGTGACCGCAGGATTACTGTTATGATATGGGCTGTTTCGGCTCTCTGCCTTATCAGCACATTCCATGCGCTTGACTACAGAACTCCCGAAACCGTTAATAAGATTCTTTTCAGCGGTGAGGTTATGCCGCTCAAGGCGCTTAAAAATTTCCGTTCACATCTTCCAAATGCAAAGTATGTCAACCTTTACGGACCGACGGAAATCACCTGTAACTGCACATACCATATTCTCGACAACGACTGCGACTATGCAGACGGTATTCCGATAGGCAAACCGTTCCCTAATGAAGATGTTATTATTCTTGATGAGAATAATAACAGAATTTCAGAGGTTGACAAAGTCGGTGAAATCTGCGTGAGAGGTACTGCTCTTGCACTCGGTTACTACTCAAATCCCGAACAGAATGCAAAGGCTTTTGTTCAGAATCCGCTTAATCCGTACTATCCCGAATTAATTTACAGAACAGGCGACCTTGCAAGATACAACGAAAACGGCGAACTTGTTTTCAGCGGAAGAAAGGATTTTCAAATTAAATATATGGGACATCGCATAGAGCTTGAGGAAATCGAGCGTGAGATGTCAGCCGTTGACGGCGTTGAGCAATGCTGTTGTATTTTTGATGAGAAAAAATCAAGGCTCAAGGGCTTTTTCGTAGGCTCAATTGAAAAGGACGAGCTTGCCGCATCAATGTCAAGGGATTTGCCTGCGTTTATGATTCCGGGCGTTATCCGCAAGGTCGATGAAATGCCGTTAACAAAGAACGGCAAAATTGACCGTAAAAAGCTTGCTGAAATTGCAGGGGGCAGAAGAAAATGAACGAAATATTAAAGCAGAACAAAACTGCATTCTATGTTTTTGATGTAAAAACTCTCAAAGACAGAGTAGCATATCTCAGAAAAATGCTTCCCGAAGATGTTGCAATCTGCTATGCAATCAAGGCGAACACATTTATTACGGCAGAACTTGAAAATGATGTTGACCGCTTTGAAATCTGCTCACCGGGTGAGGCTGAAATCTGCGATTTACTTGATATTCCCGACAAAATGATGGTGATTTCGGGTGTGTACAAAACTCCCGAAGTTATGGAAAATATGGTTGCAAACGGAAAATGCGACAGAATATTCACCGTAGAGTCACTTACACAGTTTAATCTTTTCAAAGAACTATCCGAAAAATATAAAAAGAAAATTTCTTTGCTTTTAAGACTTACAAACGGAAGTCAGTTCGGAATTAATTCCGATGAAATCGAAGAAATCATTTCAAAAAGAAACGAATTTGAATATCTCGACATACTCGGTGTTCAGTTCTTTTCAGGAACACAGAAAACCTCTCTTAAAAAACTCAAGAGAGAAATTGACAAACTTGACAATCTTCTTATTCTTCTCAAAGAGAAATATGATTATACCGCAGAAGAGCTTGAATACGGCACAGGATTCCCTGCAGCCTATTTCAAGGAAGATACCATAAATGAGGACGAGCTTATCGGCGGATTTGCACAGCTTTTGAATGAGATGACTTCAAAGCCGAAAATCACGCTTGAGCTCGGACGAAGCATTGCCGCAATCTGCGGTAAATACTACACGCATATCGTTGATAAAAAGTGCAACAAAGGGGAGAACTACCTCCTTGTTGACGGCGGAATGAACCATATTGTGTACTACGGTCAGCATATGGCAATGAAACAGCCTTACCTTTCGGTTTGCGGAAAAGAAACCGAGCCGTGTACCGAATCATGGAATATCTGCGGTTCGCTTTGTTCAATGAATGATATAATCGCAAAACAGATTTCTTTGCCTGATATTGAAATCGGTGATGTAATTTGTTTTGAAAATACAGGCGCTTATTGTATGACAGAGGGAATTTCTTTGTTTTTAAGTCGTGACATTCCCTCGGTTTACATAAAAAAGGAGGACGGAACATATCTTTGCGTCCGTGATTCCTTTGAAACATTTAATTTAAACAAACCCAATTACAGAAAGGAAACGAATTAAAATGGATGAACTTATTGAGATTTTAGAGGACATTAAACCGGATGTAGATTACGAAGGCTGCGAAAACCTTATTGACGGTCACTATCTTGACTCTCTTTCAATCATTTCTCTTATTGCTGAGATTGAGGACGCTTTTGATGTGACAGTTCCTGCAGTGGAAGTTGTTCCTGCAAACTTTAATTCAGTAAAGGCAATGTGGAGTATGATTGAAAGACTCCAAGAGGAGGAATAAGATGGATCTTCCATCATTACTGATGGCGGGCAGTCTTGACACGCTGACCTCATATTTTTCGGTAGCGTTTCTTGTCTTGTTTCTGCCTGTTTCAGTTGTTGTGTATGCTGTCATTCCGCAAAGAGCAAGAAAGTATTTTCTGCTTATTGCAAGCTTTGCTTTCTTTTGGCTGATAAGCGGTCAGTTGATTGCCTATTTATGCCTGATAATAATGGGCGTCCATTATTTCGGCTTGTGGCTTGACCGTATTCAAACGCAAAAAAGTGCGGCACTAAAGGCCGTGCCTAAGGAGGAGAAAAAGGCTCTTAAAAAGGTTTATCTCCACCGCAGTCGCAGAGTTCTGTTGTTTGCCGCCGTACTTATGATAGGCGGTCTGCTTGTAATCAAATACTCACCGTTTTTTACAACAAATGTAAATTCGCTGTTATTGCTTTTGAATATTCCGATTCAGTTTGATATTCCGAGTTATATAATGCCGATTGGTATTTCATTCTTTACTTTGCAGGCTGTATCGTACCTCTTTGATGTTTACCGAGGACTTATTAAAGCCGATGACAACATATTAAGACTTGCGTTGTTTATGTCTTTCTTTCCGCAGATTGTAGAAGGTCCTATCTGCCGTTACGGTCAGACAGCCAATCAGCTGTGGAATGTAAAGCAAATTGAGTTTGAAAACTTAAAACTCGGTGCAGTCCGTATTCTTTTCGGTCTTATGAAAAAACTCGTAATCGCTGACAGACTTAATCCTATGATTAAGCAGATTTTCAGCCATTACGATGACTATCAGGGCGGAATAATCGCTCTCGGAGCAATTGCCTATACAATTCAGCTCTATTGCGATTTCTCCGGTACAATGGATGCCGTAATGGGTGTTGCTCAGATTTTCGGCGTTACAATGCCCGAAAACTTTCAAAGACCTTTCTTCTCAAAATCAATTTCAGAATTTTGGAAAAGGTGGCATATTACACTCGGCACATGGTTCAAGGATTATATCTTCTATCCCGTCACCATGTCAAAGCCGATGAAAAATCTTACATCTTCCGCACGCAAAAAGCTCGGCAACCACTTTGGTCCGTTGCTTGCGGGAAGCATAGCGTTGTTCTGTGTATGGTTCTGCAACGGACTGTGGCACGGTTCTGCGTGGGGTTACATATTCTTCGGTATGTACCACTTTGTGCTTATTCTGTCGGGCAACATCATTGCCCCTGCGGTTACCGCATTCAATAAAAAGCTTCACATCAATTCCGAATGCTTTGCGTACAAAGTGTTTCAGATAGTTCGTACAGGCATACTTGTTGTTATCGGCGAAATGTTTTTCAGAGCAGAAAGACTTACAACAGGTCTTTCAATGTTCGGGAAAATGGTGACCGATTTCAGCTTTTCAAGCCTTAACTATGAGCTTATGAAAAAGCTTAAAATTGATATGCATGATGTTATGATCGTGCTTATTGCACTTGCATTTATTTTTGTAATAAGCGTTCTCAATGAAAAGGGAATATGTGTGCGTGGCGCAATTGCAAAGAGAAATGTTGTTATAAGATGGGCGGCTGTTTACGCTCTTATTATGTTCATCATAATCTTCGGTGCTTACGGCAAGGGCTATGTTGCCGTTGATCCGATTTATGCGAACTTCTAAGGAGGTCTGATTATGAAGAAAATAATTAAGAGAATTGTCAGCTGTGTCCTGTTTGTTGCAATACTTCTCGGATTACTTCAGGTGTCATCACTCGTATTTCAGCCAAAGTCAAATGACAAGGCATCGGGCATTCATTATCCGAGAGCAAACGGTATTTTCAGTGAACCTAAAGACAGTATTGACACTGTATTTATCGGTGACAGTGAGGTGTATCATTCGTTCATTCCGCTCAATATCTGGAGGGATTACGGAATTACCTCGTATGATGTTTCTTCTCCGTCTCAAAAGCTTGTGTACTCAATGGAATTTTTGAAAAAAACTTTTGAAAAACAAAGTCCGAAGATTGTATTCCTTGAAACCAATGCGATTTTCAGAAAATCTTATTTTGAGGATGAAATCACATATAAGGCAGAGCAAATTTTCCCTGTGTTCAGATATCATGACCGTTGGAAGAATCTTCAGCTCAAGGATTTTTCGGCTGCAGTTGAATATACTGCGAATGAGAATAACAAAGGTTATTACTTTACTAAAAAGTCTAAGCCTGCGACTGATAAGGCTATCAAGAAATATATGAAATATTCCGATGTTTCTGCACCGATACTATCTACCAACAAAAAGTATCTCAAAGAAATTGCGAAATTCTGTAAAAAGCACGGTACAAAACTTGTGCTGATAAGTACCCCAAGCACAAAAAACTGGAACTACCAGCGACATAACACTATGGAAGCAATTTCAAAGGATCTCGGTGTTGATTATATTGACACCAATCTTCTCCGTGACGATATCCCGATTGATTGGAAAAAGGATACAAAGGATAAAGGCGATCACCTTAACTATAACGGTGCGGTGAAGATGACGAATTATATCGGAAAGTATCTTGACGATACAAAGCTCTTCAAGGATAAGCGTAACGATCCGTCATACGATAACTGGAATACCTGTCTTGATAAGTTTGAAAAGAAGGTCAAAAAGGTTACAAGTTAGGAAAACTGATTTATTTAGAATCTAAAATCTTTCCCCTGTGTTGCAATTCAATGCAGGGGAAAGAAATATTAAAAAACTTTTAAAAAAGTATTGACAAAATTACAGTTTTACCGTATAATCAATACTGCTCACGAGAAAAGTGAGAGATAAATGCGAGTGTGCTGGAATAGGCAGACAGGCACGTTTGAGGGGCGTGTGTTTCACGACGTACGGGTTCAAGTCCCGTCACTCGCACCATAGAAAAGACTTGATACCTTGAGTATCAAGTCTTTTCTATTTTATGCAAGCAAGCGATGACGGGACTTGAAGGCGACCGTTAAGAAAACAGTCCGGTGGACTGTTTTTAGGGAGAGCGTTGATGAAAGTATGACTATGAACAAGCCGCATTGGCGAGGACGGATAGCAATCACCGTCACTCGCAGTTACCATTACAGCAAATTGCAATAGGGAATATGACGGGACTTGTTTTTACCACATAATTTTTTTGTAGTCAGTAGGGCATTTATCGAACGCCCACAAGTAAAGCAACATATCTACAGCACCATACCTTGACAACCAAAATCCGTTGTGATAATATCGTTTTGGCAACGGGAGTCCGTTAAACATATTTAATTTGGAGATATGAATTTATGAAAAAAGCAGTTTTATTTGACCTTGACGGCACATTGTGGCACACTTGTGATGTGATTTTGCCTGTGTGGAACGATATACTTAAAAAACATAAAGAAACAACAAAGCAAATTACACTTGAAGAAATGAACAGCTATATGGGAAAAACGGTTGAACAGATTGCGTCAATAATGTTGCCCGAACTTACGCTTGAAAATTCGGTCGCAATTGTAAAGGAGTGTTGCGCTGAACAGATTCCGTCACTTCGTAAAACGGGCGGTCATTTGTATGATAATCTTGAAAGTACACTTGAAATTCTTTCAAAGAATTATTTTCTCGGCATAATCAGCAATTGTCAATGCGGATATATAGAGGCATTTTTGTTTGCTCATAAGCTTGAAAAATATTTCTCCGATTTTGAAATGTCGGGCAGAACCAATCAGACAAAAGGTGAGAATATAAAGCTTGTTATGGGGCGTAACGGCATTGATAAGGCTGTGTATCTCGGCGATACAATCGGCGATCAGCTTGCCGCCAAAGATGCAGAAATTCCGTTTGTGTTTGCATCATACGGATTCGGTACAACGGAAAATTCCGAATATACAATCAGTTCGTTCGATGAATTGCCAAAAGTTGCAGAAAAAATTCTCGGCTGATTGCCAGAAAATAGGATGATGTCGGGATACAGCCTATCCCGATGTCATTCTTGTAAAAGCATAAAGTTTCAGTTTTTATGCGTTTTTTGCAGATAGAGAAAAAATTATGTAAGAAAATTGAAAAAACTTTCAAATATGTGTTGACAAGTTAAATGCCTTATGATATAATCTTGATTGTTGAGTTGAGAAACCGACAAAAATCTAATAAATGCGAGTGTGCTGGAATAGGCAGACAGGCACGTTTGAGGGGCGTGTGTTTCACGACGTACGGGTTCAAGTCCCGTCACTCGCACCATAGAAAAGACTTGATACCTTGCGTATCAAGTCTTTTCTATTTTATGCAAGCAAGCGATGACGGGACTTGAGGTAGCCTTGCGACCGCCGCCTGTGGCGGAAAAAGGGAGCAAAGCGCTGTCTGAAATAAGGAGCATAAGGAAGTGCGTCCATGCACAACGCAATGCGACTATATTTCAGACGGGGAGAGAGTAACCGTAAAAACAAAAGTGGATAGAAGAAAACAACTGTTTTTAGGGAGAGCGTTGATGAAAGTATGACGATGAACAAGCCGCATTTGCGAGGACAGAAGTATGACATATAGCAATTTTCTATTTCAACGGATAAAACCGTTTAAACGTTTGCCCGACACAGACAAACACAGCTCAATGTTTTGGCAACCCGAAAAAATAAAAATACGGAACAGATTTCTGCTCCGTAAAAATTATTTAAAGAATATCCAACCTTCAACCTTGTCGCCGTCAACCATAAAAGCTTTTTCTGCAATCTCCGCAAGCGGCGAATCACTGTAACTGTCCGAATAAAAATTGTCAATTTTTCCGTCAGGAAAAGCCTCATAAAATCGTTTTACCTTTTCCTTGCCGTGACAGTTTACACCCGAATATTTTCCGCTGTGCATATCTACCTTTGACGCCATAAGGTTTTTTATTTTGAGCCTTTTGCAAACGGGTTTCAGCAAAAATTCGGGTGACGCCGAAATAATTACATCATCATCTTTCTTTTGTTCAAGGTAAAACGGTTTTATATTTCCTATGTATTCCTTCCAGAAATCATTTACATCCTTTTCAGTATCGCAATAGGTAAGAAATCTGTACATTTTTTCTTTAAAATCAGTTTTTGTACCTTTTTTGAATACATAGAATTTTAAAAATGCTCCCAAAAGCGATGGGGCAAGAGTGAGTATTTTTTTATGCCTTTTAAGGCAGAATAAATAGAAGTCGGCTGTTGAGTCCCCGTAGTAAATCGTTTTGTCAAAATCGTAAACATTCATAATATGCAAATTCCTTTTTAGTTTTGCAAATAATTTTTGACATTCAATTCTTAACAGAAGAGAACATCTGCACTATGATTATAATATGAGAAGAAAATTTTTGCAACATTTCCCGTTAATAAGCTCATTTTGGCTGATTATCCAAAGAATATACCGTTATTCTGTTGCTTTTAACTCTGTTTTGTTGTACAATATACTATGTATTATTGTATAAAGGAGAAAATCCGTGTTTGGTTATTTGCAGATTCAAAAGAGCGAACTGCTTGTTCGTGAATCCGAGGCTTATAAGGCTGTGTATTGCGGTCTTTGCAGGCAAATGGGTAAGGATTACTCCGTGTTTACAAGATTTACGCTAAGCTATGACTGCACATTCTATGCAATGCTTTTAATGTCGCTTAACCGTTCATGCAAAGGCTTTAAAGACGGCAGATGCACCTGTAATCCTCTTAAAAAATGCAAGTTTGCAACAGATTCGGGGGACGCATACAGAAAGGCTGCCGCATTTTCAATGATATCGGTTTATTATAAAATCATTGATGATATTCAGGACAGCGGATTTTTTAAAAAGCTGTTGTGCAGAATCATAAAGCCTTTCTTTTCTCATCAGAGGAAAAAGGCGGCAGATAAGTATCCCGATATGGACAAAGCGGTTTCTGATATGATGAAGATGCAGTATGATGCAGAACATTCGGAAAAGCCGTCTGTAGATATGTCGGCTCATCCAACGGCATTAATGCTCGCTGCTGTATTGTCGGCTGAGGCTCATGATGAAATTCAAAAAAGAGTTCTCTATGAATTTGGCTATCATATCGGCAGGTGGATTTATCTTGTCGATGCCGCAGATGATATAGAAAAAGATATCAAATCAAACGGATTTAATCCGTTTGTAAACAAGAAAACAGGTGAGGTAAAATCATCGGATTTTATAAAAGCGGTGCTGAATCAGTCACTTGCAAGGGCATATGATGCCTACAATCTTTTGAACTTTACCGATTTTAAGGGAATTTTAGATAATATGATGCTTTTGGGATTTCCTGCATCACAAAACAGAGTAACAAGCAAACTTGATACGGAGGTTAATAATGAATAATCCTTATGAGGTTCTCGGTGTGTCTGAAACAGCTACCGATGAAGAAGTAAAAGCAGCGTACAGAAACCTTGCTAAAAAATATCATCCCGATAACTACACCGACAGTCCTCTTGCGGATGTTGCGGAGCAGAAAATGAAGGAGATTAATGAGGCATACGATATGATTAATCAGATGCGTCAGAAGGGTAAGGGTACAGACTCAACAGGCAGTTCGTCATATAACGCAAATTCTTCAAGCTCACAGTTCTACAATGTAAGAATTTACATTCAGAGAGGACTTCTTGATCAGGCCGATCAGATTCTTGAAAACACAGCACAGTCGATGAGAACCGCCGAATGGCATTATCTCAAGGGCATGATTGCATACCGCAGAGGTTGGTCTGAACAGGCTTTTTCATATTTCACAACTGCGTGCAATATGGACCCCAACAACACGGAATACCGAGCCGCTCTTAACAATATGCAGAACCAGAGAGCATACAACTACGGCGGTTATACTCAAACAAATCCTAACGCAACAGGTTCATCCTTCTGCGATGTTTGTGCAGGAATGATGTGTGCAAACTGCTTGTGTGATTGTTGCAGAATGGGATGTTAATATGAAGAAAAACGGTATCAAAAAGGGGACAATGCGTATTGCGGTTTGCGGAATTATTGCGGCGCTCTCACTCGTTTTTATGATGATGACATCTCTTGTTCCAATCGGAACATACGCTTTGCCCTGTCTTGCAGGAATTCTCATTTCCTGCATAGTTGTTGAATACGGTTATGGATGGGCAATCGGTGTGTTTTGTGTAACTGCCGTGCTTTCAACGCTCCTTGCCGGCGATAAAGAGGCTGTTATATATTTCATTGCACTCTTTGGCTATTATCCCATTTTAAAGGGCGCTTTTGAATTTAAAATCAAAAACAGGGCAGTTCAATACATACTTAAGTTTGCGGTATTTAATGTTGCCGCCATCGGTTCGTTCTTTGTTGCAACATGGCTGTTGTCAATTCCGACAGATGAATTTACCGTTTTCGGTTTTTATGTTCCGTGGGCATTTTTGATTGCCGGAAATATTTTCTTTTTGCTCTATGATTATGCAATTACCGTATTTGTTATGCAGTATGTTCGCAGATTAAGAGGGAAAATATTCGGTAATTTTCACAAGTAATTATAATTCAAAGAAGTTTTGAGAAGGTGGACCTAAATGAAAAAGCAAAAATTGTTTGTCCGTATAGTCTGCATAGTCCTTGTGGTTCTTATGGCAGTATCGGTAGGTGCTGTTGCAATAACTGCATTTTCGGCTAATGCGGCTCAATCAACCGAGGAGGTTTCCGCAAGCGTATCAGCAGGCGCATCAGGCTATATAAATGCGTCGTATGTAAATCTGAGAAGCGGTGCAGGCACGAATTATTCGGTTATAACCTGTATGGCAAAGAACACAAAATTTACTTTTGTTGACGGAAAGCTCTATAACTCAAAGTGGTACAAAATCAAGCTTAAATCAAATTCAAAGACAGGCTATGTTACAAAGGAATATGTTGCCGTAAGTTCTTCGACAACGGCATCAAGCGTAACAGGCTATGTTTCTGACGATTATGTAAATCTCAGAAGCGGAGCAGGCACAAATTATTCTGTTGTTGATTGCCTGAGAAAGAACACTAAGCTTACTTTTGTAAGCACTTCACTCTACAATTCCGCCTGGTATAAGGTTAAGGTTACTTCAACTGCTAAAACAGGTTACATAAAGAAAGACTATGTAAAAATGAACAGTTCAACCCAACCTGCAACAAAGGCAACACAACCCGCAACTCGGCCGACTGCGTCAGCGTCAACTGTAAGTGGTTATATAACAGACGATTATGTAAATCTCAGAAGCGGTGCCGGTACAAGATATTCTGTCGTTGAGTGTATGCGATTGAATACAAAGGTTACTTTTGTAAGCACAAAGCTTTATAACAATGATTGGTATAATATTAAGCTTACATCAAATTCAAAAACAGGCTATGTAAAAAAAGACTATGTTAAGATGAACGGTCAGACACAGCCTACAACGACTCAGCCTACAACCGCAAAACCGTCAACAGGTTCATCTGTTAAACTTTCCGTATCAAGCAAATCAATTTTCACAGGCAACAGATTTGCAATTACTGCAACAGCGTCCGGAAGTGTTTCATGGTCAAGCTCAAATACAGGAGTTGCAACCGTTGACTCTCGTGGTATTGTAACAGCCAAGAAAGCAGGCTCTGCAACAATTACTGCGAAAAGCGGTTCGCATTCTGCAACCTGCAAAATTACCGTAAAATCCGGCTCATCTGTAAATATATCCAACAGCAATGTAAATCTTCCGTGGCAGAAGTCAATGCTTTTGAAATCAAGAACAAGCGGTGTCACATGGTCAAGTTCAAATACGAAAATCGCAACAGTTAAGAACGGTGTTGTTGACACGGTAGGCAAGGGCTATGTAACAATCACAGCCTCAACATCATACGGTGCGGCAACCTGTCTTATCCATGTTATGCCGAGGGAAAGCGTGCGTTTCTGCTATGCGTCACCAAACTCCGCTCCGCTTAATTCAAATGTAAGCTTTAAGGCTATTACCGACACAGGCAGGGTAGGCGTGTATTTTGTAGTTACAAACGGTTCAACCTCTTATAAGGTCACCGCAAAAAATAAGGTTAAAGACGGTAACTCCTATATCTGGACAGGTACACAAAAGCTTTCAAAATCAGGCAAATGGTCTGTTAAGGCATATTCTAAATTTAAAACCGAATCAAAGTATTACACCACGGCAGGCGGCGGTGAGGGCGAGGTGTTTGTAACCTCAACAACCAATAAAACCACCACAGCTTGTGCCGAGCGCAGAGCGAGTGATGAGGTAATCAAGCTTATTGCAAACTACGAGGGATTTCTCTCGAAAGTCACAGCAGACAGCATTACAACCGATCCTACACTCGGTTACGGTAAGGTTGTAATTTCAGGCGAACAGTTCTACAACAACATAACTTCAAATCAGGCATATGCTTATCTTTGCCAGACCGTGAACAAGGGCGGATATACCACCACAACAAATTCCTACCTTGTAAATAACGGTATAAAGTTCAATCAGCAACAGTTTGACGCACTTGTGTGCTTTGCATACAATGTAGGCAGCGGTGTGTTCTACAATGATTCCGAACTTCAGTCTGTTCTCTTGAACACAGGTTCAAGCGGTACTATCAAAGCAGGCGCTTCGGGTACGGTTACAGGTTCAGATGTAAACCTCAGAAGAGGTGCAGGAACCAACTACTCCGTTGTTACCCGTATGAACTACGGAACAAAACTTAAATTTGTTGACGGCAAGCGTTATAACACAAACTGGTATAAAGTTAAGCTTTCAAACGGCACAACAGGATATATCCACAAGGACTATGTTTCTGCTTCGGGCGGTTCAAGAGATTTGAATAATGTCAATAAGCAGAACCTCATTGATGCACTTTTGCAGTACCACCATGCGGCAGGTTCTTGCTATTGGGGACTTTTGTACAGAAGAGTTGACGAGGCGGAAACATTCCTCTACGGCGATTATGACCGTGACGGTCAGCACAATTATCACAACTTCCATTTCTCATGTTACTCAAACCCGAGTTTCGGTATCTGATATTAATTTTGCAAAGAAGGTCTTAAAATGAAAAAAATAGGTTTCATAGGCGCAGGCAATATGGCAACAGCCATTATAAAAGGACTTATGGCACAAAACGTCGGCAAGGCTGATTTTATCAATGTTTTTGATGTAAGCGAAGAAAAGTGTGCCGCTATGAAAAATATGGGTGCAAATGTAATGACATCTGCCGATGAAATAGCAAAGAACAGTTCAATTGTTGTTCTTGCAGTCAAGCCGCAGAATTATCCCGAAGTTCTTGAGTCCCTCAAAAACAGCATTACAACAGCCAAAACCGTAGTATCAATTGCCGCAGGCATATCTATTGCATATGTAAGAAAAGGTCTTGAGTGTGACTGCCCTGTTGTAAGGGTTATGCCTAATACGCCTCTCTTGCTCAAAAAGGGTGCAACAGCCCTTTGTCCGTCTGAGAATATCAGCGATGATGACAAAACAATCGTTTACAATATGTTTGCAGGCAGCGGTGTTTGCGAATATATTGACGAAAGCCATATGAATGAAATAATTGCGGTAAACGGCAGCAGTCCTGCTTATATTTATCTTTTTGCAAAGGCTATGGCTGATTACGCAAAGAATTGCGGAATCGACTATGACAAGGCCATGAACCTTGTCTGTGCAACTCTTGAGGGTTCGGCAGCAATGCTCCGTGACAGCGGTGAGCCTGTTGAAACACTCATAGACAGGGTTTGCTCAAAGGGAGGCACAACAATTGCCGCTATGGATAAGCTTAAAGAACACGGCTTCTATGAGGCTGTTCTTGACGGCATGGACGCTTGTACAAAGAGGGCAGAGGAGCTTGGCAAATAATTTTGCCTTAACATAAAATGAATACATTCCTCATATATTTTAACGGACAACCAATGAGAGGAATGTATTTTATGAAAAGCATTGTATTTTCTTTTAAAAAGCGTTATCTTTTTCGCAGATCAAAGAGAATTTCACCGTCTGATGTCAGATTTTTTATAAGGCGATATTCCGTGGTGCTTATCTTTGTTTCGGCTTTTCTTACCGGACTTGTTTTCGGTTCAATTTATGCATCCAAAGCCGATAAGCAAATGCTTGATTCCCTTGATTTTCTGTTTACTACAAATCTTGATGCAAGGCTCGGTCAGAATGCTGTCAGCACATTTTGTGCCTGCTTTGCATCTGATTTTATATTTCTCACAGTTGTATTCCTCTTGGGACTTGCACCGTGGGGAATACCGTTTTTGCCGTTTGTTTCAGCATTTAAAGGCTTTGGAACAGGACTTACTGCGGCATATCTTATTGTTACATATTCACTTAAAGGAGCAGGTTTTTATCTGCTTGTTGTGTTGCCGGGAACATTTTTGTTCTGTCTGGCACTTGTAAAGCTGTCGGCATATGCTTTTGAAATTTCAAAACAGATGTTTTTCAGCTTAATCGGTCATTCTCATCAAACAAATTCTTTGAAAAATGAGGTGATTGATTTTTGTTCCCGATCTGTTTCGGCACTCATAATGACCTTTTGTTCAACCTTGCTGGACACGGCTTTGTGGTGCTTGTTTTCGGGAGCGTTCAATTTTTAATTTTGGAGGGCGCTATGGCATCGGAAAAGAACGCTGTAGCATTGACAGGATTTTTCTCGTCATTGTTTCACAATTTACCACGACTTTTGCTAACGAATGTGCTTTTTGCATTGCCGTTTGCCGTAATATTCGGAATTTTCTTTTTGATTAATACCCTTACGGGTCTTAATTCAATGTTTATATATTTTCTTACGATAATTCCGCTTTTTCCGTTTTATGCCGGCGTAACTCAGGTTACTTCCCATATGGTAAGGGGAGAAGAAAATGTTGATGTTTTCTCAAATTTCATCGGCGGAATAAAGGAAAATCTGCTCAGATTCCTTATACACGGCGTTGTGATGTATGCCGCTGTTTTTATCAGCTACTACTCAATTGTGCTTTATCTCGGACTCGGTTCAAAGAACGGAATGTTTTATGTTCCGCTTGTTATTTGTATTTTAATTGCAATTTTCTTTCTGTTTATGTTCTTCTATGTTCCGCCTATGACGGTTACTTTTGATATCAAGATGAAGGATATTTACAAAAACAGCGCACTTATGACAATCGGTGAGCTTAAACACAATCTGTTTGCAGTTTTCGGAATTTTTATTTTATTTCTCGTTTGTGCAACAGTGCTTATGTGCAGTTTTACTCCGGTACTGCTCATCATTTTCACAATTGTTCTTGCATTGTTCATTGTTCCGTCAATTTTATCTTTTATAATCAATTCTGCAGTTTATAAGAATATGTATTCAATGATTGTTGACAGGGATTCAAAGAGCAAGACAATTGATAAGAAAATGGAGAACAGACGCAAAGGTCAGTTCCGTGATGATGAAGAGCCTGTTGCAGAAGATTATTCGGATCTTGAAATTGATGAATTGGCTGACGGTGATGAATTTATTTTCTATAACGGAAAAATGATGAAAAGAAGTTATCTTTTAAAGCTAAAAAAAGAGGCTGAAGAAAGGAAGAACGCAAAATGAGCGGTAAACACGCAGTTAAAAGTTCAAAAAAATCATTGATAATAATTATTTGTGTTGTTGTACTTGTTGCAGTAATTGCAGGTGCGGTTATCCTGTTTATGAATCTTTCGGGTAAAAATAATAATTCGGCAACAACAGTACCGACTGTGGCTGCTTCAACAACCATCGGTAATACAAACTCAACACAGAATGTTTCCGACTCTGTATCCGAAACCACACAGCCTGCAACCAAATCGGGTGAAGCTTCACAAGAGCCGACAGAACAGGGATACACAGCCGAAACATCTTCAAATGACAGTGAAATTGTTGTTCCGACAATCAGTGGAGAGAAGCAAAAGCCAAAATTCAGTGCAACTCTTATTCCGTACTATGCAAAAGACGAAAATTCTTCTGAAGAATATTCTTTGAGAGATCTTTTCGGCTCTGCTTATTCAGGCGGCGGATTTACTTTTAATGAAGACGGAACATTTATTGACGGAATCACAAGTGCCTCGGCAAATTCGGGTGCGTACATTGTTGAGGGCGACTCCGTTGTAATAACATATTCCAACGATAAAAATGTTATTGCTGCCGTAACCAAATGGAACGGTGATGTTCCTGCTGAAATTACCGTAAACTACGGCGGAATTATTGTATCCTTTAAGTAAAATATCGGTGATTAAATGAGTAAAAAATCTGTTAAAAAGCCTGACTATGCAAAATTTGAGGCTAACAGGGCTGTAAAAAAGAAGAATAAGAAAAAGAAAACAACAGCAATTGTTTCATCGGTTATTGCCGCCTGCATATTTATTATTGCGGCAATCGTTGCCGTTAATGTGCTTTCACCGTCATTAAACGCCGAGCTTACCTCATCTGCATGGGTTCCCGAAGGTGCTAAGAATGCGAGCGGTGATGAGGTTGAAATGAGTGAGGTTTACAACACAAATTACAGCGCTTATCAGGGTTCTGTGTCATTTTCCGATGACGGCACTTTTACTTTATGGCTTTCGCCGGGAAGTCCGGATGACGGAACTCACAGCGGAAAATATACCGTGTCAGCTTCGGACAAAGTCAATTTGTCATTTGATGACGGAACAAATACTTCCGCCGCACTCACACAAAAGAACGGTAAAATTTCGGCTGTTGTGCTTAAATATAACGACTATGAAATCACATTTGTAAAACAGTGAATACTTAAAAAACAAAAGATATACGGTAAAATTTTCTGCCGTATATCTTTTTATTTTTCTATATTCCGTCAAACAGACTTAGCTGTTCGGTTTTGCTTTCAAACTTATGCAAATACGAAAACACATTTTCAACTCCGAACATAATTCCGTGATTTCTGCAAACTTCTGAAATCCTGTTCATCAGAACATTATTGTTACCGCTCGTAAGCTGATATGAATTTCCGTATGTATAAATGTATCGTTCTTTCATATTAGGAAAGTGTTTGTCAAGCCGGCTGTAAAAATATTCTCTGTCACCGTCACGCAGAGTAAGACCTATGCCAAAGCATATTATTCCACGAACCTTTGCGTCAATGCAATACTTTAAAAGTCCGTCAATATTTTCTTTCGTATCATTTATAAACGGTAAAAACGGAGAAAACCACACAACACTCGGAATACCGTTTTCGTGAAATGCCTTTAGCGTTTCAAATCTTTCTTTAGTAACGGAAACATTCGGTTCAATTATTCTGCAAAGGCTTTCGTCTGCCGTTGTAAGCGTCATCTGTAACACAGCCTTGCTTTTATCGTTTATTTTCGTAAACAGGTCAATATCTCTCATAACAGATGCCGACTTTGTATGTACGGTTACACCGAATCCGTAGCGGTTGATTATTTCAAGACATCTTCGTGTCAGTTTCAGTTCTTTTTCAAGGGGAATGTACGGATCGCTCATCGCACCCGTACCAATCATACATTTTCTGCGTTTCCTTTTTAAAGCATTTTCAAGCAATTCCGGGGCATTTTCTTTCACCTCAATATCTTCAAATCGGTGATTCATCTGATAGCATTTACTGCGTGCGTCACAATAAATGCATCCGTATTGACATCCTCTGTAAATGTTCATGCCGTTTGCGGCAGATAAAATTCCCTTTGCTTTGATCTTATGCATATAGTCCTCCGCTTATTGCTTGGCATCGACAAACCACCTGTTTTCCTCCAAAAACAGGTATCGTTCTTTGCCGAGGATATGGCAGGTGTAGCGTATTCCCGCACCGCCTGCTTTGAGAGACGCCGCATACCGCACATCGGAAATTTTGTCAATGCGGTATCTCCTTCCGTCATCCCACACAATATATTCGGGGATAAGATCTCCGTCACAATCAAATGTGGCAGTAACTTTAACATACTTTTTCATAGCTTGTTACCTCCCTTAAAATCAGAGAAACATCTTTAATTTTTTGCCTAAGATGCATCGTTATCATAAATATCCGACAGGATGAATTGTATGCTCCTCCTTTGGGTTAAAATCCGAAAGCTCCTTGTCATCGAGCAAAACGGCAGGGCGAACAGCATAATTGCCGAATCGCTTTTTTAATCTGTCAAGTGTTTTGTCAAGCTGTTCGTTCTGAATAAGTCGCTTTTCATCACGCAAAAGGCTCATCTGGTGCGGCTGATCATCGTGAATAAAATCCGTAACGCTTACCCCGATACTTCTCAGCGGTTTTTCCATTTTATAGCTTTTTTTGAAAAGCTCAATAGCCGCATTTGTTATATCCTTTGTAAGATTTGTGTGGATTGCCGTTGTGTGCTGTCGGTTGAATGACATCAGCTCGTTGTCACGAATCGTAATGCAAACCGTTTTTGCCATAAATCCCTGTTCACGCATTCTTCTGCAAACGCTGTCACACAAAACGAATATAACCTGTTTTACATCGTTAAAGGTTACCATATCTTTCGGAGTTGTGGTTGAGTTACCGATTGACTTTACCTCGCTGTTTTCGTTCATATGGGCAACAGGGGAAGAGTCATATCCGTTTGCAAAGCCGTAAATTAGGTCGCCCCATTTTCCGAGATATGACCGCAACAGCGTAACATCTGCGGTTGCGATATCTCCAATCGTATAAATGCCGATAGATTCAAGCTTTCTGCCCGTTGCTCTGCCAACATACAAAAGGTCTTTTGCAGGACAGTTCCACACAATATCTCTGTAATTTTCCCGTGTGATTTCCGTTATAGCATCAGGCTTTTTATAGTCACTTCCGAATTTGGCAAAAATTTTATTAAAGCTGACTCCGATGCTTACGGTTATTCCGAGTTCCTGCTTTATACGGCGATTAATTTCGAGTGCAATCTCTTTGCCGTTCATATTCTTATTGTCGGTAACATCAAGCCATGCCTCGTCAAGTCCGAACGGCTCGATTTTGTCGGTGTATTCACTGTAAATTCTCCTCGCCATTTTTGAAAATCGCTTGTACAAATCAAAGTGGGGAGGAACGGTTATGAGGTCGGGACATTTCTGCTTTGCCTGCCAGATTGCCTCGCCTGTTTTTATATTATACTTCTTTGCAATCTCATTTTTAGCAAGAATAATTCCGTGCCGATTTTCCGCATCACCGCTCACGGCAACAGGTTTGTTCCTGATTTCGGGATGATGCAAACACTCAACGCTCGCATAAAATCCGTTACAGTCGCTGTGAAGAATAACCCTGTCTTTTCTATATTTGCTTTTGTCAATGGCACAATTAATATTCACAACGCATCGCCTCGAACATTTGTTTTTATTTAATTATAGAACAAGTGTTCTATAAAGTCAAGCGTAATTTTGTCGCTTGCGGCAAAAGAATCGGTGTATAATTTTGTTTGACTAAATAAATTTTTTAATGTTCAAAAATTTATTCTTGTAATTATTGACAAATATTGTTGAAAGTGATATTATGAGAATCAAATAAGATATAGCTGTCTTAAATAATGCAATAAATTTACAACGAATTTATTGTAT
>SKFA01000153.1_pt1 | contig 21719 bp, 17 predicted proteins | sample 4820291 | NCBI WGS metagenome assembly SKFA01 (sample SAMN11008795, study PRJNA524170) | human gut metagenome | isolation source: fecal sample from pouch patient p30 | place: Israel: Tel-Aviv | reverse complement strand
CCAGTTCACCGTGATTTTCATCGACTTAAATTCATCTTTCAGGCTTTGCGGGAACGCTTTGATCCAGTCCCAGTCCATTGGACGGTTACTGTTCACCCAAAAGATTTGCTGAGTCAGGATGGATTTCAGGTTTTTCGACACACTCATTAACTGCTGCTGGTTGATTTGCAGGTTAATGGCCATCATCAGCTGGTTACCCAACTGTTTGTTGAGTTGATCCAGCAATTCGCGACGCATATCAACCACTTGCAATAACGCATCGTGAACTTCGCTGTTGACTTCGTTGGTGTGACCTTCTTCCAGTTTGTTGACGAACGCATCGCTCTGGAAGAGTGCATCACGCTGCTGGTTAACTTCAAACTGTTCGAGACGCAAATCCGCGATGCGGTTGGTCATGTTTTCCAGTTCATCCGCCGAGGGCAGCGTTTGTTGTTGCTGGTAAAGGATACGAGACAACAGCAGGCTGCCCTTCAGGACGGCAATCTGCTCTTTAATATTGCGTTCCGATTGCAGCGCCCGCTCCAGCCAGTTTTTGACTTTAATGTTTTGCTGCATCAACTGATTACCGTTTTCAGTCGCGGTAATCAGACGCTGACTTAACTGCTGGTTAATTTCCAGTTCCTGCTTCACCAGCGGATTAGCCTGAATACGCGCGGCTTCATCCGGGGAGACGGCTTCCTGCGCCGTTTTTTCGGTTAAAGTCAGGCGCTTGCTGTTTACCGCTTCTTGCAACAGTTGTAACTGGTGCTCCAGACGAGCGCTGTTCGCCGTCACGTAATCACGTTGCTTTTGCAAGGTATCCTGCAAGACGGTGTTCCCTTCCAGGCTTTTACGCTGCTGGTCAATCTCCGCATTCAGCAACGCCTGCTGGGCCTGCATTAACACTTTCTGGCTGGGACGTAAGGCTGTCTCGCCGACATCAGTCCCATCCAGACGACTGCGAATTTGTTGCAGCTGCTGCGAAGCGTTATACATCGCATTTTGCACGCGTTCGGGCTGCGTCTGTAACGAAACCAGCTGGCTGTTATAAGACGCCAGATCGTTTTGTGCGTTTTGCAAATCGTCCAGCGCCTGGGCAACGCGAGTTTCCAGCTGGCGCAACGACAGCGTGCTCAGAATTTTGCGCGTTTCTTCGTCGTTATCGACATCGCTAAGTGCTGTTAACGCCGCGGTCGCCTGGCGCATTTTTTCCGGCGCTTCAGCGACTTTTTGCCGTAGCTGAACTGTCTCTTCTTTTATGCGATCGATTTTATCGAGGGTGGCTAATGTATCTGTCAGATCCTGCTGCACCAGTTTGTCCTGAGCAGAAAGATCTTTTTGTTTATTTAGTGAGTCAAGTTGCGCCTGCAGGTCCGCTTTTGTCGGCAGATCACCATTCGATGACGCCCGCGCAAACGCCGTGTTCTGGCATAACAAGACAAAAACAAAAGCAATAAATGCTGAAAAAACAAAATGCCGTGATCGTTTGTAATACTGGAACATAGTCATGATGAATGAAGGTTTCTGAACCTGAAGAACGACCTGAAAAAGTCAAACCGCAAGAATATCACGACGCAGTGAACCAGAATAGCAACGACGAAAATGTCCAGGAAAAATCCTGGAGTCAGATTCAGGGTTATTCGTTAGTGGCAGGATTACGAAGCGTGGGGCACAGGAGATACATCTCCAGTAAGATGGCAACGTAATCGCGGGCTTCTTTTTTTAAGATCAAAAGATTGCGGGGCAAAGAGCCAGTTTTCCATCAGGCCGGAAATATAGCCGCGCATAATAATTGCTGCGCGACGCGTCATTAAATCCGCAGGCAACATTTTCGCTTCAATACAATGTTTTAACGTTTGTTCTATACGGTCATAACTTTCCAGACAGAGATTACGTTGTGCCTGTTGCACAACAGCCATTTCTCCGACAAATTCGCATTTGTGGAATATAATCTCCATCAATAATCGACGCCGTTCTTCTGTCACCGTGGATTCAAGAACATGAATTAATATCTCTCTTAATACTGAGAGTGGATCGCCAGGGAATTTTGCCTGATACTCAAGCTCTAGTTCACCAATATTGGATTCTGACAGTTCCCAGATCTCACTGAACAAATCCGACTTGTCTTTAAAATGCCAGTAGATTGCACCGCGCGTAACGCCAGCTGCTTTTGCAATCTCGCCCAGCGAGGTGGATGATACCCCCTGCTGTGAGAAAAGACGTAGAGCCACATCGAGGATGTGTTGGCGCGTTTCTTGCGCTTCTTGTTTGGTTTTTCGTGCCATATGTTCGTGAATTTACAGGCGTTAGATTTACATACATTTGTGAATGTATGTACCATAGCACGACGATAATATAAACGCAGCAATGGGTTTATTAACTTTTGACCATTGACCAATTTGAAATCGGACACTCGAGGTTTACATATGAACAAAAACAGAGGGTTTACGCCTCTGGCGGTCGTTCTGATGCTCTCAGGCAGCTTAGCCCTAACAGGATGTGACGACAAACAGGCCCAACAAGGTGGCCAGCAGATGCCCGCCGTTGGCGTAGTAACAGTCAAAACTGAACCTCTGCAGATCACAACCGAGCTTCCGGGTCGCACCAGTGCCTACCGGATCGCAGAAGTTCGTCCTCAAGTTAGCGGGATTATCCTGAAGCGTAATTTCAAAGAAGGTAGCGACATCGAAGCAGGTGTCTCTCTCTATCAGATTGATCCTGCGACCTATCAGGCGACATACGACAGTGCGAAAGGTGATCTGGCGAAAGCCCAGGCTGCAGCCAATATCGCGCAATTGACGGTGAATCGTTATCAGAAACTGCTCGGTACTCAGTACATCAGTAAGCAAGAGTACGATCAGGCTCTGGCTGATGCGCAACAGGCGAATGCTGCGGTAACTGCGGCGAAAGCTGCCGTTGAAACTGCGCGGATCAATCTGGCTTACACCAAAGTCACCTCTCCGATTAGCGGTCGCATTGGTAAGTCGAACGTGACGGAAGGCGCATTGGTACAGAACGGTCAGGCGACTGCGCTGGCAACCGTGCAGCAACTTGATCCGATCTACGTTGATGTGACCCAGTCCAGCAACGACTTCCTGCGCCTGAAACAGGAACTGGCGAATGGCACGCTGAAACAAGAGAACGGCAAAGCCAAAGTGTCACTGATCACCAGTGACGGCATTAAGTTCCCGCAGGACGGTACGCTGGAATTCTCTGACGTTACCGTTGATCAGACCACTGGGTCTATCACCCTACGCGCTATCTTCCCGAACCCGGATCACACTCTGCTGCCGGGTATGTTCGTGCGCGCACGTCTGGAAGAAGGGCTTAATCCAAACGCTATTTTAGTCCCGCAACAGGGCGTAACCCGTACGCCGCGTGGCGATGCCACCGTACTGGTAGTTGGCGCGGATGACAAAGTGGAAACCCGTCCGATCGTTGCAAGCCAGGCTATTGGCGATAAGTGGCTGGTGACAGAAGGTCTGAAAGCAGGCGATCGCGTAGTAATAAGTGGGCTGCAGAAAGTGCGTCCTGGTGTCCAGGTAAAAGCACAAGAAGTTACCGCTGATAATAACCAGCAAGCCGCAAGCGGTGCTCAGCCTGAACAGTCCAAGTCTTAACTTAAACAGGAGCCGTTAAGACATGCCTAATTTCTTTATCGATCGCCCGATTTTTGCGTGGGTGATCGCCATTATCATCATGTTGGCAGGGGGGCTGGCGATCCTCAAACTGCCGGTGGCGCAATATCCTACGATTGCACCGCCGGCAGTAACGATCTCCGCCTCCTACCCCGGCGCTGATGCGAAAACAGTGCAGGACACGGTGACACAGGTTATCGAACAGAATATGAACGGTATCGATAACCTGATGTACATGTCCTCTAACAGTGACTCCACGGGTACCGTGCAGATCACCCTGACCTTTGAGTCTGGTACTGATGCGGATATCGCGCAGGTTCAGGTGCAGAACAAACTGCAGCTGGCGATGCCGTTGCTGCCGCAAGAAGTTCAGCAGCAAGGGGTGAGCGTTGAGAAATCATCCAGCAGCTTCCTGATGGTTGTCGGCGTTATCAACACCGATGGCACCATGACGCAGGAGGATATCTCCGACTACGTGGCGGCGAATATGAAAGATGCCATCAGCCGTACGTCGGGCGTGGGTGATGTTCAGTTGTTCGGTTCACAGTACGCGATGCGTATCTGGATGAACCCGAATGAGCTGAACAAATTCCAGCTAACGCCGGTTGATGTCATTACCGCCATCAAAGCGCAGAACGCCCAGGTTGCGGCGGGTCAGCTCGGTGGTACGCCGCCGGTGAAAGGCCAACAGCTTAACGCCTCTATTATTGCTCAGACGCGTCTGACCTCTACTGAAGAGTTCGGCAAAATCCTGCTGAAAGTGAATCAGGATGGTTCCCGCGTGCTGCTGCGTGACGTCGCGAAGATTGAGCTGGGTGGTGAGAACTACGACATCATCGCAGAGTTTAACGGCCAACCGGCTTCCGGTCTGGGGATCAAGCTGGCGACCGGTGCAAACGCGCTGGATACCGCTGCGGCAATCCGTGCTGAACTGGCGAAGATGGAACCGTTCTTCCCGTCGGGTCTGAAAATTGTTTACCCATACGACACCACGCCGTTCGTGAAAATCTCTATTCACGAAGTGGTTAAAACGCTGGTCGAAGCGATCATCCTCGTGTTCCTGGTTATGTATCTGTTCCTGCAGAACTTCCGCGCGACGTTGATTCCGACCATTGCCGTACCGGTGGTATTGCTCGGGACCTTTGCCGTCCTTGCCGCCTTTGGCTTCTCGATAAACACGCTAACAATGTTCGGGATGGTGCTCGCCATCGGCCTGTTGGTGGATGACGCCATCGTTGTGGTAGAAAACGTTGAGCGTGTTATGGCGGAAGAAGGTTTGCCGCCAAAAGAAGCTACCCGTAAGTCGATGGGGCAGATTCAGGGCGCTCTGGTCGGTATCGCGATGGTACTGTCGGCGGTATTCGTACCGATGGCCTTCTTTGGCGGTTCTACTGGTGCTATCTATCGTCAGTTCTCTATTACCATTGTTTCAGCAATGGCGCTGTCGGTACTGGTGGCGTTGATCCTGACTCCAGCTCTTTGTGCCACCATGCTGAAACCGATTGCCAAAGGCGATCACGGGGAAGGTAAAAAAGGCTTCTTCGGCTGGTTTAACCGCATGTTCGAGAAGAGCACGCACCACTACACCGACAGCGTAGGCGGTATTCTGCGCAGTACGGGGCGTTACCTGGTGCTGTATCTGATCATCGTGGTCGGCATGGCCTATCTGTTCGTGCGTCTGCCAAGCTCCTTCTTGCCAGATGAGGACCAGGGCGAGTTTATGACCATGGTTCAGCTGCCAGCAGGTGCAACGCAGGAACGTACACAGAAAGTGCTCAATGAGGTAACGCATTACTATCTGACCAAAGAAAAGAACAACGTTGAGTCGGTGTTCGCCGTTAACGGCTTCGGCTTTGCGGGACGTGGTCAGAATACCGGTATTGCGTTCGTTTCCTTGAAGGACTGGGCCGATCGTCCGGGCGAAGAAAACAAAGTTGAAGCGATTACCATGCGTGCAACACGCGCTTTCTCGCAAATCAAAGATGCGATGGTTTTCGCCTTTAACCTGCCCGCAATCGTGGAACTGGGTACTGCAACCGGCTTTGACTTTGAGCTGATTGACCAGGCTGGCCTTGGTCACGAAAAACTGACTCAGGCGCGTAACCAGTTGCTTGCAGAAGCAGCGAAGCACCCTGATATGTTGACCAGCGTACGTCCAAACGGTCTGGAAGATACCCCGCAGTTTAAGATTGATATCGACCAGGAAAAAGCGCAGGCGCTGGGTGTTTCTATCAACGACATTAACACCACTCTGGGCGCTGCATGGGGCGGCAGCTATGTGAACGACTTTATCGACCGCGGTCGTGTGAAGAAAGTTTATGTCATGTCAGAAGCGAAATACCGTATGCTGCCGGATGATATCGGCGACTGGTATGTTCGTGCTGCTGATGGTCAGATGGTGCCATTCTCGGCGTTCTCCTCTTCTCGTTGGGAGTACGGTTCGCCGCGTCTGGAACGTTACAACGGCCTGCCATCCATGGAAATCTTAGGCCAGGCGGCACCGGGTAAAAGTACCGGTGAAGCAATGGAGCTGATGGAACAACTGGCGAGCAAACTGCCTACCGGTGTTGGCTATGACTGGACGGGGATGTCCTATCAGGAACGTCTCTCCGGCAACCAGGCACCTTCACTGTACGCGATTTCGTTGATTGTCGTGTTCCTGTGTCTGGCGGCGCTGTACGAGAGCTGGTCGATTCCGTTCTCCGTTATGCTGGTCGTTCCGCTGGGGGTTATCGGTGCGTTGCTGGCTGCCACCTTCCGTGGCCTGACCAATGACGTTTACTTCCAGGTAGGCCTGCTCACAACCATTGGGTTGTCGGCGAAGAACGCGATCCTTATCGTCGAATTCGCCAAAGACTTGATGGATAAAGAAGGTAAAGGTCTGATTGAAGCGACGCTTGATGCGGTGCGGATGCGTTTACGTCCGATCCTGATGACCTCGCTGGCGTTTATCCTCGGCGTTATGCCGCTGGTTATCAGTACTGGTGCTGGTTCCGGCGCGCAGAACGCAGTAGGTACCGGTGTAATGGGCGGGATGGTGACCGCAACGGTACTGGCAATCTTCTTCGTTCCGGTATTCTTTGTGGTGGTTCGCCGCCGCTTTAGCCGCAAGAATGAAGATATCGAGCACAGCCATACTGTCGATCATCATTGATACAACGTGTAATCACTAAGGCCGCGTAAGCGGCCTTTTTTATGCATAACCTACGAACATTAAGGAGTAATTGAACCACCAACTCAGGATCTCATACGAAAACCAGTATTAACCACGGATAAAATTCATAAAAAATACTGATTGTTAGTTAATTTATATTAAGTAGCGCTAATAGATTTAATAATCCATAATCATTTAGAGGCTATTCTTAATTATTTGCGGTAATTCTTTATTCATTCCTCGGTTATTACGTCATATTCAGAGCAATCCTAGTATTAGTGTCACCAATTTCATCTGGCGATAATCCTGAAATGTTATGAATAGTTCGAGCAAACTGCTTTTACCTGCTGCGGGTTAGTGCTAGTATGAAAAAGTGAGTCCTGTCCCGCTTCCTTCCTAATTGTAATTTTTCGTAATAATGCGATGAAAACCTGCAAAGAGTGGCTTATAGTTAAGCTAACAAACGAGAGGGCAAGTCCAGGTCAGTAAGTTTTTTCCATCCCGAAAGGTGTCCGTTAGTTCAACCGCTAAGAAGGGGACGCGTTATGGATGAATACTCACCCAAAAGACATGATATCGCACAGCTTAAGTTTCTCTGTGAAACCCTGTATCATGACTGCCTTGCAAACCTTGAAGAAAGCAATCATGGCTGGGTAAACGACCCAACCTCGGCGATCAACCTCCAGTTGAATGAACTGATTGAGCATATTGCGACCTTCGCACTTAATTACAAAATTAAGTATAATGAAGACAATAAGCTCATTGAGCAGATCGACGAATATCTGGATGACACCTTTATGTTGTTCAGTAGTTATGGTATTAATATGCAGGATCTTCAGAAATGGCGGAAGTCAGGTAATCGACTATTCCGTTGTTTTGTCAATGCGACGAAAGAGAATCCTGCGAGTTTATCTTGTTAGAATTATTACAACCATAGGTAGAAGTATGTCCGAAAAACCTTTAACGAAAACCGATTATTTAATGCGTTTACGTCGTTGCCAGACAATTGACACGCTGGAGCGTGTTATCGAGAAAAATAAATACGAATTATCAGATAATGAACTGGCGGTATTTTACTCAGCCGCAGATCACCGCCTCGCCGAATTGACCATGAATAAACTGTACGACAAGATCCCTTCCTCAGTATGGAAATTTATTCGCTAATAAATAATTCGCTTTCGGAGCTATAACCGGCTGTTTATTAAGAATTTTATACTTTTTCGCCATGAAGACATACCCTATGTGATCTTTATCACACAGATGTAATGGGAACGTTCTCTTCACTGACTTTTCGTCTTACTGTGTTGCCGCATTTTCAGCAACCGGAGGTCAGTAATGAGTACAGAAAAAGAAAAGATGATTGCTGGTGAGTTTTATCGCTCGGCAGATGAGACGTTATCTCGCGATCGCCTGCGCGCTCGTCAGCTTATTCACCGATACAATCATTCCCTGGCGGAAGAGCACACATTACGCCAGCAAATTCTCGCTGATCTATTCGGTCAGGTGACAGAGGCTTATATTGAGCCAACGTTTCGCTGTGACTATGGCTATAACATTTTTCTCGGTAATAATTTTTTCGCCAACTTCGATTGCGTGATGCTTGATGTCTGCCCTATTCGCATCGGTGATAACTGTATGTTGGCACCAGGCGTTCATATCTACACGGCAACACATCCCATCGACCCTGTAGCACGTAATAGCGGTGCTGAACTGGGGAAACCCGTCACCATCGGTAATAACGTCTGGATTGGCGGACGCGCGGTCATTAACCCTGGTGTGACCATTGGTGATAACGTCGTGGTAGCCTCAGGTGCAGTTGTCACAAAAGATGTCCCGGACAACGTTGTCGTGGGCGGTAATCCAGCCAGAATAATTAAAAAATTGTAATCGGTTTTTCGCAACTGTTATGCAAAATTGTGGTAGATCTGTTACTTCCCCTCTACTATTCCCACGTTAAAATAGGGTGTTCCCTGGAAAGTTGCAGATACCACGAAGGCAAACGATGACCGAAATACAACGCCTGCTGACCGAAACGATTGAGTCTCTGAATACCCGCGAAAAACGCGACAACAAACCCCGCTTTAGTATCAGTTTTATCCGTAAACATCCGGGGCTGTTTATCGGTATGTACGTTGCTTTTTTTGCCACCCTGGCGGTGATGTTGCAGTCCGAAACGCTGTCAGGCTCTGTCTGGCTACTGGTTGTATTATTTATCCTGCTTAATGGTTTCTTCTTTTTCGATGTCTACCCACGCTACCGCTATGAAGATATCGACGTGCTGGATTTCCGCGTTTGCTATAACGGCGAATGGTACAACACGCGCTTTGTACCTGCCGCGCTGGTTGAAGCCATCTTGAACTCTCCGCGTGTCGCGGATGTTCATAAGGAACAACTGCAAAAAATGATCGTCCGTAAAGGTGAACTGTCTTTTTACGATATTTTTACCCTCGCTCGCGCCGAATCAACATCTTAAGTTAGGGTTACATACCAGGCGTAAAGCTCTGCGCCTGGTCAAATGACAATGATCGTTTCCACCCATCACTTCATGAAATACCAGCTCTACCTCCTTATCTCCAGCCAGCCTTTTTCCACAATCAGATATACTTTCCCTACACTGTGTTAATAAGGATATGCTGGTGAGAACACGACATCTGGTCGGCCTTATTTCGGGAGTACTGATTCTTTCAGTATTGCTGCCTGTCGGCTTAAGCATCTGGCTGGCCCATCAGCAGGTAGAAACATCGTTTATTGAAGAGCTGGATACCTATTCCTCCCGCGTCGCTATTCGAGCCAATAAGGTGGCGACACAAGGGAAAGATGCGCTGCAGGAGCTGGAAAGATGGCAAGGCGCTGCCTGTAGCGAAGCCCATCTCATGGAAATGCGTCGGGTATCTTACAGTTATCGCTATATTCAGGAAGTGGCTTATATCGATAACAACGTTCCCCAGTGTTCGTCTCTGGAGCATGAAAGTCCGCCCGATACCTTCCCCGAGCCAGGTAAAATTTCGAAAGATGGTTATCGTGTCTGGTTAACATCGCATAACGATTTAGGCATTATCCGTTACATGGTCGCCATGGGAACGGCACATTATGTCGTCATGATCGACCCCGCTTCCTTTATTGATGTCATTCCCTATAGCTCATGGCAAATTGATGCCGCCATTATTGGCAATGCCCATAACGTTGTCATAACCAGCAGCGATGAAATTGCTCAGGGAATTATTACCAGGCTACAAAAAACACCCGGTGAGCATATCGAAAATAATGGAATCATTTACGATATCCTGCCCTTACCGGAGATGAATATTTCGATCATCACATGGGCTTCAACGAAAATGTTGCAGAAAGGCTGGCATCGGCAAGTCTTTATTTGGTTACCGCTCGGGTTGGTGATTGGCCTGCTGGCAGCGATGTTTGTGCTGCGTATTTTGCGCCGTATTCAGTCACCGCATCATCGGCTGCAGGATGCTATCGAAAATCGTGATATTTGCGTGCACTATCAGCCGATTGTCTCCTTAGCCAATGGCAAAATTGTCGGTGCTGAGGCACTGGCGCGCTGGCCGCAGACAGACGGTAGTTGGTTGTCACCAGATAGTTTTATTCCGCTGGCACAGCAAACGGGCCTTTCTGAGCCATTGACGCTACTGATTATAAGAAGCGTCTTTGAAGATATGGGCGACTGGCTGCGTCAGCATCCACAGCAGCATATTTCGATCAATCTTGAATCCCCCGTGCTCACCTCGGAAAAAATCCCGCAATTGCTGCGTGACATGATCAATCACTATCAGGTTAATCCCAGACAGATCGCGCTTGAACTCACTGAACGCGAGTTTGCCGATCCGAAAACCAGCGCCCCGATAATTTCTCGCTACCGGGAGGCGGGCCATGAAATTTATCTTGATGATTTTGGTACGGGGTATTCAAGTTTAAGTTATTTACAGGATCTGGATGTCGACATTCTGAAGATCGATAAATCTTTCGTTGATGCGCTGGAATATAAAAATGTCACGCCGCATATCATCGAAATGGCAAAAACACTGAAACTGAAAATGGTAGCGGAGGGAATCGAAACCAGTAAACAAGAAGAGTGGTTACGCCAGCATGGCGTGCACTACGGTCAGGGCTGGCTCTACAGCAAGGCATTACCGAAAGAAGATTTCTTACGCTGGGCCGAGCAACATTTGTGAATTTTTGGGCTGACGGCACGCCGCACAGCCCGTCACGCTACCTATTCGTCGATGATTGACTCGAATCCGCCATAGATCATTCGCTTGCCGTCAAACGGCATGGACTCGCCGAACTCTTTCATCCGTGGGTCCGACATCATCTTTTGATTAGCAGCGTCGCGGACCTCTTTTGAAGGGTATTCAATCCAGCTAAAGACAACCTCTTCATTCTCTTCCGCTTTCACCGCCATACGAAAATCGGTCACTTTGCCATCCGGTACATCGCTGGCCCAGCATTCGACAATACGAAGCGCGCCAAACTCTTTAAACAATGGCGCAGCCTTAGCGGCCATTTCCCGATAGGCATCCTTTTTATCGGCAGGAACGGCAACCACAAAACCATCAACATACTTCATCAGACATACCTCCGAAGCGTACTGCGCAGCCAGACAATTCTTGCGACGTCAGTTGTGGTTAAAGTTTAGCCATGTTGGGATTTTTTGACGAAACGGTGGGAGGCAGAAATGGGTGGGGGCCCTGCCAGCTACATCCCGGCACACGCGTCATCTGCCTTGGCTGCTTCCTTCCGGACCTGACCTGGTAAACAGAGTAGCGTTGCGGGAGAACCAACAGAGCCCCCATTGAGAGCGTTGAGAACCAACGCGCAGGCGCATTATCACTGCTGCCCCGGCTAATTGCAACCCATCGCGTGCCAGATGCTGGTTTCTTGCGCAATGCGACTTCACTCGGGCGTTTTTCCAGATTATGCTGAAAAATTACCTCAGGAAGAAAAGATGGAAAAAGAAGATTCATTTCCCCAACGCGTCTGGCAAATCGTCGCCGCTATTCCCGAAGGCTATGTCACCACTTACGGTGATGTGGCGAAACTGGCGGGATCGCCCCGCGCCGCGCGCCAGGTGGGCGGTGTGTTAAAGCGTCTCCCTGAAGGCAGCACCTTACCCTGGCACCGGGTGGTTAATCGCCACGGCACAATTTCGCTAACCGGACCGGATTTACAGCGTCAGCGACAGGCATTACTGGCAGAAGGTGTGATGGTATCGGGAAGCGGGCAAATCGACTTGCAGCGTTATCGCTGGAACTACTAACCCTCTCCGGGCGGAGAGGGTTAACGTCGCTTAATATTGCGTAGGAGCTGGAACTGCCGAAGACGGATTCACCTGAGTTGGTGAAGTCGAAGGTACGGTAGTCGTTGCGCCACCGCTGGCCTGAACCGGCACGGCGGTTTGCTGTACCGGCACCAATGTCAGGTCGGCTTTAGTTCCGCCCTGGTTGATCACCGGCTGAACGGTATCGGTGATAAATACCAGTTTGTCATTCACGGTAATCGCCGCACTCAACAGAATACGCGCGTTCGGCTGAACATCTGCCGGGTTAAATGGCAGAACAAAGCTGAATGGTGACTGTTTACCTTCAGTACGCACCGCTTTCTGCGCCAGCACTTTTGACGGTGCATCGGCTAACGACGCGTCAGAAAGTGTCACGGTCAGCACAGCATCAGGCGGCAGTGCGACTTTCTGACGGATCCAGACGGTACCGGAGACATTCGGTTGCTGGATAGCTGGTTGTTGTGTTGCTGAAATAGACGTATTTGCAGCCGGTGCTGGCGTCTGAATATCCGCGCTTTTATCTGCGCAAGCCGCCAACGCAATCGCAACCGCTAAACCACTGGCCATGTGCACGAGTTTCATTCATTTCTCCTTATTATCAATGCACCAGCGGGCTAACTTTCCTCGCCGGAAGAGTGGTTAACAAAATAGTAACGTCAACAAGTGTGGCACACATCACGCATTTCTGCCTGTAATTAGCCCGTAATTCAGACCATTGCACCCATCGGACCAGTAGCAAATTTGCGTTATACTCAACTCACTTTGGCTTGCTGCGGCAGCTTTGTTACTGGAGAGTTATATGAGTCAGGCGCTAAAAAATTTACTGACATTGTTAAATCTGGAAAAAATTGAGGAAGGACTCTTTCGCGGCCAGAGTGAAGATTTAGGTTTACGCCAGGTGTTTGGCGGCCAGGTCGTGGGTCAGGCCTTGTATGCTGCAAAAGAGACCGTCCCTGAAGAGCGGCTGGTACATTCGTTTCACAGCTACTTTCTTCGCCCTGGCGATAGTAAGAAGCCGATTATTTATGATGTCGAAACGCTGCGTGACGGTAACAGCTTCAGCGCCCGCCGGGTTGCTGCTATTCAAAACGGCAAACCGATTTTTTATATGACTGCCTCTTTCCAGGCACCAGAAGCGGGTTTCGAACATCAAAAAACAATGCCGTCCGCGCCAGCGCCTGATGGCCTACCTTCGGAAACGCAAATCACCCAATCGCTGGCGCACCTGCTGCCGCCAGTGCTGAAAGATAAATTCATCTGCGATCGTCCGCTGGAAGTCCGTCCGGTGGAGTTTCATAACCCACTGAAAGGTCACGTCGCAGAACCACATCGTCAGGTGTGGATCCGCGTAAATGGTAGCGTGCCGGATGACCTGCGCGTTCATCAGTATCTGCTCGGTTACGCTTCTGATCTTAACTTCCTGCCGGTAGCTCTACAGCCGCACGGCATCGGTTTTCTCGAACCGGGGATTCAGATTGCCACCATTGACCATTCCATGTGGTTCCATCGCCCGTTTAATTTGAATGAATGGCTGCTGTATAGCGTGGAGAGCACCTCGGCGTCCAGCGCACGTGGCTTTGTGCGCGGTGAGTTTTATACCCAAGACGGCGTACTGGTTGCCTCGACCGTTCAGGAAGGGGTGATGCGTAATCACAATTAAAAAAATAGCCGGAGGTGAAAACCGTCCGGCTGTTTTTTGCAGTGCTTGTTACGCGTTATAGGCATTCTCGCCGTGGCTGTTGACATCCAGCCCTTCTCGCTCCTGCTCTTCCGGTACACGCAGACCAACCGTCAGATCCGCCAATTTGTAGCCGATAAATGCCACAACACCGGACCAGACGATCGTAATGGCGATGCTTTCCAGCTGTACCAGCAACTGATGGCCCATCGTCACACCTTCAGCGAAGCCCACGCCGCCCAGCGAGCTGGCGGCAAAAATCCCGGTCATGATACAGCCGACAATGCCACAAACGCCGTGCACACCGAAGACATCGCAGGGATCATCCACCCGCAGCAAGCGTTTGAGCATGGTAACGCCCCACAAGCCCGCCAGACCAGCTACCACGCCGATAATCAACGCGCCGCCAACCCCAATGTAGCCGCAGGCTGGCGTCACGCCGACCAGACCGGCAATCGCGCCAGAACACGCCCCCAGCAGTGAAGGCTTACCACGCAGCGCCCATTCACCGAAGATCCAGCCAAGAATTGCCGCCGCCGTTGCGACCACAGTATTCACAAATGCCAGTGCCGCGATTTCATTCGCCGTGCCCGCTGACCCGGCGTTAAAGCCAAACCAACCGATATAGAGAATGGCAGTCCCGGTGAAGACCATCGGCAGGTTGTGCGGTTTAAACGCCTCTTTACCGAAGCCCACGCGTTTTCCTATCAGATACGCGCCCACCAGACCGGCGATTGCGGCGTTAATGTGCACCACGGTGCCACCCGCGAAATCCAGCGCACCGTGAGAAGCCAGCAAACCACCGCCCCACACCATATGCGCAATCGGAATGTAAGAGAGCGTCAGCCATACCACCACGAAAATCAACACAGCTGAGAAGCGGATTCGTTCCGCCAGCGCCCCAACTATCAAGCCGACGGTAATGCAGGCAAACGATCCCTGAAACGCCACGTGGATATACTGATAAATGCTGCCCATCACCGCCGTCAGTTCGATGTTTTTCAGCATCAACCAGTTAATGTTGCCGAAGAAGTTGTTGCCCTCACCAAACGCCAGCGAGTAACCGTAAACCCCCCAGAGAATACAGACCAGTGCAAATGTCACCGTCACCTGCGTCAGCATCGACAGCACGTTTTTGCCGCGAATCAACCCACCGTAAAACAGGGCAATCCCCGGAATAGTCATAAACAGCACCAGCGCAGTACAAATCATCATAAACGCATTGTCGGCTTTATCGGCCACCGCAGGTGCAGCCATTACCAGTCCCGGAAGCATCGCCAGTGAAGCAAGCCCAGTTTTTATCGTCGCTATCTTCATTTTTCGTTCCTGTTGCTGTGTGCCAGAGATTACAGCGCCGCTTCGTCGGCTTCGCCGGTACGAATACGAATGACGCGTTGCAATTCAGCGACGAAGATTTTGCCGTCGCCAATTTTTCCGGTGTAAGCCGCCTTACTGACGATATCGATCACTTCATCGAGTTGGTCATCAGCAATCGCCACATCAATTTTTACTTTTGGCAGGAAATTGACGCTGTATTCCGCCCCCCGGTACAGCTCGGCATGCCCTTTCTGACGCCCGAAACCTTTCACTTCGGTGACGGTCAGGCCCTGAATACCAATGGAAGATAACGCTTCACGAACGTCTTCCAGCTTGAATGGTTTGATTATCACGGTCACCAGCTTCATAGATCCCCTCCGGTCAGAATTCGGTAATGGTTCTGCTACACGAAGAAGGTATTGCAAGCGGTGTGCCAGAAATGAAAAACGAGAAAGAGAGCAGGAAGTTAAGAAGTTTGAAAATGAAAACGCACTATGACAGTGCACAGTGCGTTACATTTTTGCACCAACGATGAAATATTGCGCTATTCAGGCGCTCAATGATTCCTCTTCACGCACGCTGGCTGCCAGCTCTTCGCCCGCAAGTTGCAGTTGATACATCTGCCAGTAGCGTCCCTGGGCCGCCAGCAGTTGCTGGTGAGTGCCCTGCTCCACGGCTTGCCCACGATGAAGCACCAGAATGGTGTCGGCATCAACAATGGTCGATAAGCGGTGAGCAATCACTACCAGCGTGGTATGTTCACGCACCGCCGCCAGAGCATGTTGAATCGCCTGTTCAGTACCGGAGTCAATGCTGGCGGTTGCCTCATCAAGGATCAGGATTTGCGGCGTCTCGACCAGCACGCGCGCCAGTGCCAGCAGTTGCTTTTGCCCAACTGAGAGATTATTCCCCTGCTCGCCCAGCGGCGTGTAAATACCGTCGCTCATGCTACGCGCCAGCTCCGCCAGTTGCACGGTTTCCAGCGCCTGCCAGACGCGTTCTTCGGAGATATCCCGCCCCAGCGTCACGTTGGCGAGGAAGGTATCCGCCAGCACCACCGGATCTTGCTGCACCATTGCCACGCCCTGGCGCAGCGCGCTGTGACTTAGCGAACTTAATGGACGACCATCAAGGCGAATCTCACCTTCCGTTAGCGGGTAATAGCCCATCAATAAACTGGCGAGGGTGCTTTTGCCACTGCCGGTATGCCCGACCAGCGCCACAAAATTGCGCGAAGGCACAGAGAGATTAATGTTCTTTAGCACCAGATTGTCATCGCGATAAGCAAATGACACGTTATCGACTTCGATGGTGCCACTCTGTAACGGGCGATCATCATTGCCATATTGCTGGCGCGGTCCGTCCATCAGTTCAAACACGCGCTCACCAGCAACAACAGCCTGTTGCAGCATCGCCTGTTGCGTGGTCAGTTCGATTAATGGTTCGTTAAGTCGCCCAAGATAGCTGATAAACGCATACAGCACGCCCACTTCAATGGTGCCGCTGGCGGAGAAGCCAAACAGCATCAACAAGCCACAAAGAATGAGCGATGAAAACAGACTCAGCAGCGGACGCAGCAGAAAACCGTCGAGGCGCAGGGTTTGCATCCTCGCCATATAGTGTGAACGACTGGCCTCCCCCATACGTTCGCCAAATCGCGCCTGCTGACGAAACTGCTGGATAACGCTCATGCCATTGATGATTTCGTTAAAGCCGTCGTTGATATCCGCCAGATAGGCGCGCACACGACGGACAATCGGCGTGCTGTAACGCTGGTATATCACCATTACCACCAGCACCACCGGGAAAATCATTATCGCCACCAGTGCCATTCGCCAGTCGAGGCTGAACATCGCCACCAGCATCGCGCCCACCAGCGCGGCACTGCGCAGGACAGTTGCCACTACGGTAACGTAGAGATCGCGGATCACTTCAGTGTCATTAGTGACGCGGGAAATCACCTGCCCGACGGGTTGGGTATCAAACTCGCTTAATGGCTGGCGTAACGCAGCATCCATCACGTCGGTACGCAACTGTTGCACTACGCCTACTGCCGCCCGATTAAACAGCAGCGACTGCGCGTAATGTAGCCCGGCGGCAAACAGTTGCAGCCCAACATACGCCGCAGCCAGCCCTGCAACCACTTTCAACGGCAGGTTATTTTTCGCTACCATATTGTCGATAAAATAGCTGATAAGCAGCGGCCCACTGACTTCTGCCGCCGCCGCAACCCACATCATCAGGACCGCAATCCCCAACGGTTTACGCCACGGCGAACCGTACGCTAACAGACGCTTGAGAGTCGGCCACAGTTGGCTAAAACTACGCATCGACGGCCTCCTCGCGATTTTCCGGAGCGTCGTCGAGCGCCGCCTCCAGTTGTTGATAGCGATACATATCGCGATACCAGCCGCTTTGTTGTGCCAGCACATCATGATTGCCACGCTGGGCGATATGTCCGTGCTGCATCACAATAATTTCACTGGCTTCCGTCAGTGCAGAAAGGCGATGGGCACTGATGATTACCGTTCTTCCCTGCCCCCACTGACGCAGGTTATGCAGGATCTGGTGCTCTGTGCGTCCGTCTACTGCCGAAAGCGCATCATCAAGGATGAGGATTTCCGCGTTGACTAATAACGCACGAGCAATGGAGATACGCTGTTTTTGCCCACCGGAAAGCATCACGCCGCGCTCGCCCACTTCTGTATCGTAACCTTGCGGTAAACGCAAAATATCGTCATGCACGCTGGCTAACCGCGCGACATGCTCAATCTCTTGCTGGGTGGCATTCGGGCAACCCAACGCGATGTTGTTCGCTACGGTGTCGGAAAAAAGGAACGGTGTCTGGCTAACTACCGCCAGGCGGCTACGCCAGCTATCGAGTTGTAACTTCGTCAGAGGAATATCATGAAAGCGGATATCCCCCTCGCTGACGTCGAAATGACGCTGAATGAGCGACAACAGGGTACTTTTGCCGGAACCAGTCGGCCCGCAAATACCTACCATCTGACCGGGTTTCAGGGCGAAATTGACGTTTTCCAGCGCAGGATGGTCAGTCTGCGGATACGTAAACTGGCGAATATTCACATCCAGTTCACCACGACCTTCTGGCACCTTATCACTACCATCAATAACGACTGGCGCTTCGGCCAGCATGGTACGAATTCGGCTATACGCCGCACTACCACGTTCCACAATGTTAAACATCCATGCCAGCGCCAGCATTGGCCAAATCATCAGACCTAAATACATCATAAAACTGGTGAGCTGGCCCAGCGTTAAACTGCCCTGCACCACCATCCAACTACCGCCGCCAATCGCCAGCAAGTTCGCCATACCAATCGCGATATAGATGGTCGGGTCGAAACGAGCATCAATACGCGCCACCCGCATGTTTTTTTTGCCGGTATCTTCGGCATCCGCGGCAAATAACGCCGACTGACGATCTTCCAGACCAAAAGCTTTGATCATGCGGATACTGGTGAGGCTTTCCTGGGTGCGGTCATTAAGACTGGAAAACGCCGCCTGTGCCAGCTTAAAGCGTTCATGCAAGGCATCGCCGTTGCGCTTGATCATGATCGCCATCACTGGCATCGGCAACAGGGCAAATAAGGTCAACTGCCAGCTAATTTGCGTAGACATCATAATCAACACAGCGCAGCCCATCACCAGTGAATCCACCAGCGTCAGCACCCCTTCTCCGGCGGCAAACACGACGCGATCGACGTCATTGGTCGCACGAGCCATGAGGTCACCGGTGCGATGACGCAGGTAAAACTCAGGATGCTGCCGGCTTAGCTGACGGTAATAATCTTCACGCAGTTCAACAGCCAGTTGATAAGACGCACCAAACAGCAATACCCGCCAGACGTAACGCAGGAGATAAACCACAACGGCAATCAGCACCATGGTGGCGATCCACATCAGGATCTGCCCGGTAGTAAAGTGTTGTTCTGTCACGCCATCGACAACAATACCAACCACTTTTGGCGGAACCAGTTGCAGCATCGCGATAATGACAAGCAAGGCGACAGCCCCGAGATAGCGACGCCATTCCCGACGGAAATACCAGCTTAATTGAGCAAATAATCGCACGCGTTGTGTCCTGACCTGATTCTGGATATTTATTCGATGGGTAAAGAAGTGGTGTATTTAATCTGTTCCATCGCGAAGCTGGAAGTGACGTCCGACAGCCCCGGCACGCTGTTTACCAGACGCTTATAAAACTCGTCGTAGCGTTTCATGTCGGCAACCTGGACGCGCATCAGATAATCGTATTCACCAGCCATGCGCCAGAACCCCAGCACTTCTGGCATTTCGGTAACCACCGTGACAAAGCGGCAATACCATTCGCTGCTGTGATGTTGCGTTTTTATCAGCACAAAAGCGGTCAGGCCGAGGCCTATTTTTTCCGGATCCAGCAGGGCGACTTTGCCGATAAGGATACCGTCGTCCTCCAGCCGTTTCAGGCGCTTCCAGCAAGGGGTGGTTGTCAGATTAACGGCTTCAGCCAGTGCCTGCAAAGAGAGGGTGCAATCCTGCTGCAGTAAGGCCAGCAGCTTACGGTCAATTTTATCTAACATAGCCCTTCCACAGAGAATTTTTTTCTCTTTTAATTTTATTTTAAAGGTGAAATCACGACAATTTATTCTGTGCGGTTTAAACACCACGGCACAAAATGACAAATTCAACGCAAAAAAAACCGGGCAATTGCCCGGTGCTGGAAGGGATCTCGTTATTCGGGGGAATAAGGTAGATGTGGATAGTCCAGCCAGTGCGTCAAATAGTGAGAGACAGCCTGATTTCGGCAATGTCCAATCACCGGTAAATGCGGGAGCTCCGCGCGCAGTTGCGGCATCGCATTGCCCATAATAAATCCGCTACCGACGCTGACTAACATTTCGCGATCGTTCATCGCATCACCAAAGGCCATGCAATCGCGCAACGATAAACCTAAATGTTGGGTCAGCACCGTCAATGCAGCGCCTTTATTGCAGCCCACCTGCAGCACTTCGAGGCAATCCGTGGCGGAAAAACACAAATGTGCACGCTCGCCTAATGCTTCGTATAGCTGGATCTGCAAGCGTGTAAGATCGTCGTGATCGCCACAGAAGCAGATCTTGGTGACGCTGCCGAGTGGCATTTTTTTGACATCGATTATCTGATAACGAAAACCGCTATAGACAAATGCCTGCAACAACGCAGGGATCTCTTTCCCGGTAAACCAACCGTCGTCATTGAAGATATGCATGCTGGCTCGGGTATCCCATTGCTGATACAGCACCAGCTCCGCGACATCCGCAGGTAAATCATCACGATGTAAAAGTTCACCTTCCAGAGAATGCACGCGCGTTCCGTTGCCGGTAATCAAATACGCATCCAGCGATAGCGCCCCGAGAATATGCTGCATCTCCAGCGCATGACGCCCCGTGGCAAAAGTGAGGGTAATGTCGCGTTCACGCAGTCGCGCCAAAGTAGAGAGGGTTTTCTCACCTAAATGATGGTCAGGCATCAATAAAGTGCCATCCATATCAAATGCTGCCAGACGAGCCATTTCTTTCTCCACTCTGTGACACGGTTAATGGTGATTGAGTATCACCTGATATATACGGAAGTAATAGTGAATAGTTAAATAATATTGTTCCGGGTTTATATGCGATTGCTCAACCGTCTTAACCAGTATCAACGTCTGTGGCAACCTTCCGCCGGAAAGCCGCAAACCGTCACCGTCAGCGAACTGGCCGAACGCTGTTTTTGCAGCGAACGCCATGTTCGTACGCTGTTGCGTCAGGCACAGGAGGCGGGATGGCTGGAGTGGCAGGCGCAGTCAGGACGCGGAAAGCGCGGACAATTACGCTTTCTGGTCACGCCGGAATCGCTACGCAATGCGATGATGGAACAGGCACTGGAAACCGGAAAGCAGCAAGATGTGCTGGAGCTGGCGCAACTGGCCCCAGGTGAGCTGCGCACTCTGTTACAGCCGTTTATGGGCGGACAATGGCAAAACGATACACCCACGTTGCGTATTCCCTACTATCGCCCGCTCGAACCGCTACAACCAGGCTTTTTGCCCGGCCGTGCCGAGCAGCATCTCGCCGGGCAGATATTTTCCGGCCTGACCCGCTTCGATAATAATACTCAGCGCCCGATTGGCGATTTAGCGCATCACTGGGAAACCTCTACTGACGGGTTACGCTGGGACTTTTATCTTCGTTCAACCCTACACTGGCATAACGGCGATGCAGTAAAAGCCTCACACTTACACCAGCGATTATTGATGCTGTTACAACTGCCAGCACTGGATCAATTATTTATTAGCGTGAAGCGTATTGAAGTCACCCATCCGCAGTGTCTGACCTTCTTTTTACATCGCCCTGATTACTGGCTTGCGCACCGGCTGGCGAGCTATTGCAGCCATCTGGCGCATCCGCAATGCCCACTGATCGGCACGGGTCCTTTTCGCTTAACACAATTCACAGCAGAGCTGGTGCGCCTGGAAAGCCATGATTATTACCATTTACGTCATCCGCTGCTTAAAGCGGTTGAGTACTGGATAACTCCGCCGCTTTTCGAAAAAGATTTGGGAACCAGTTGTCGGCATCCCGTGCAAATCACCATCGGCAAACCGGAGGAGCTGCAACGGGTCAGCCAGGTCAGTAG
>SKFA01000724.1_pt1 | contig 21728 bp, 19 predicted proteins | sample 4820291 | NCBI WGS metagenome assembly SKFA01 (sample SAMN11008795, study PRJNA524170) | human gut metagenome | isolation source: fecal sample from pouch patient p30 | place: Israel: Tel-Aviv | reverse complement strand
TTTTTATACCCTAGTAAAACTCTATAAACAAAGACTTATTAATTTCGCATGAAATACATTCCTGTAAAATGCAATAAAATAGAGTTTTGTTTAACCAGGTCTTAAGAAAGCCCGTAAAGCTTCACAGTTCTCAAAACGTTAATTGCGATTATCGTTCGAGTTCACGAGTTACGAGAATCGTACTGGGCGAAGCAATGCTGAGCGCAGTTACCTTAATCCTAACTTTTCTGGCACTTTCCACAATTTGGAAAGTGCCTTTTTTGTGTTTTTAGCTATGTTAATAGGTAGGATTCTTGGTCTATAATATCATTCGATCTATAAACAAACGGGAAAAAGATAAAGTATCATCAAACAATATTATTTATCCGCTTCTGAGGTTGTGACAGAAGTGGTCAGCTTCAAGAAATAAGAAGGAATTTACAAAAATTGCTTCTCATGTTTGATAAATATTGTGACTTGTGACCGAGGAGTTGGCAGGAGAACACCGTTTATTCGGAAGAAGGGATTGTGAAAAGTCTTTTGTCATAACCTCTTATTTGGTAGCTAATTGTAAATCCCAAACGGCATGTATTATTTTTCATAAGTCCGTTTTTAAGGATTAATGTTTTCTTTTGCTTTTTATATGGTCTGGCTTCAGCGAGAAGTTCCAACGCATATACAAGGACGTCTGATGTCAACGATAACAACGATTACCATGGTGGCCAGTCCACTTGGATTAGCACTGTTTGGTGCGCTCTTTGATTGGCAGACAACTCAACCACGTCTGCGAGACAGTCTGATTTTTCTTGAAATTCAATTGGAAAATTTACACTTTCTTTATACATTTCTGGCTGCTTTCTTTATACCCGTCAACTATACTTCACTTATCAATAAGAAAGAAGGATAAGTATGGATTTTGGAAATGAAACGGTCTTGAAAGCAACTGGTATAACCAAAAAATACGGTGCTGCCAAAGCATTAGATAAAGTATCGATCGAAATCAAACGTGGAATGATCTATGGTTTGATTGGGGAGAATGGAGCGGGTAAGTCTACCTTTATGAGAACTATTATGGGTTTGATCTCGATTGATGAAGGTTCGATCGAATTATTTGGAACGACGGATTTGCAGGCAGCAAGACGACGTATGGGTCAATCGATTGAAACCCCTGCTCTTTATCCAGAATTAACTGCAAGAGATAACCTACGTATCCAAGCAGCGAACGGCGGTGTGTCGGATAGAGAAATCGAAGACCTGCTGAAAATGATGCGATTGGAAAATACAGGGAAAAAGAAAGCAAAGAATTTCTCTTTAGGTATGCGCCAGCGTTTAGCTATTGCAAATGCACTGATCACGAATCCAGAATTTTTGATTTTGGATGAACCGACGAATGGGATGGATCCAGCAGGGATGGCAGAAATGCGAGAAATCATCCAACGTTTGGTAAAAGAACGGGGCATCACCGTCTTGCTTTCTAGCCACTTGCTAGATGAATTGTCACAGATCGCCACTCACTACGGTATTTTGCATGAAGGACACTTGATCAAAGAATTATCGAAAGAAGAATTGGCACAAGAATCTCGTCAATTTATAAAAATTGACACTTCGGCGACGGAACAAGCAGTAACGGTTCTCGACTCTCTTGGTTATAGGGATTATTTTGTCCAATCTAGCCGTGTTATCCAGCTTTTTGAAGGAATTGACCAAGTAGCAGCCATCAATCAAGCATTGGTAGAGGCAAAAGTTCCTGTGGATGGTATCCACCTAGTTGGGCAAAAACTGGAAGATTATTTCTTACAATTAACTGGAGGCAATCCACATGTTTAATCTATTAACTGCTGAAAAAATAAAAGTATGGAAGAGCCGTAAAATGTGGGTCTCACTAGGACTGATGGTCGTACTTCCGCTTTTTTATTCTTGGAACGAATGGTATATGCATACAAAATACGGCAATGAATTAAACCAAGCAACGGATACAGTCATCAACGGTGCAACAGGGATTTTAATGGTGGAAAAAATGGCTGCATGGATTCTTCTGGCTTTCGCAGCATTTGCGTGCTTTTATATTGGGGAAGAATTTCAAAACGGTACGATTCGCAATACGTTATCTTTAGGACGGAATCGAATGACTTATTATGTGTCGAAACTTCTCGTTACGCTTTTGATCACAACACTTGGCGTGGTTTTGATTACGGGGCTAGCCATGATTGCTTACACACTTGCTTTCGGATTTGGTGAAGTTGAGGGAATCAAAAACTATGGAAATTATGTTCTAAAAGTATTTCCTGTATTGCTTCTGCTGATATTAGCGACATTATCTGTTCCAGTGGCTTTGACATTCATCACTAGAAGTACCAGTGTCAGTTTGCTTCTTTCTTTTCTTTATATCATGGGAACGGCCTTCGTTCCCGGTGTTTTCGCAAAAATCAAAGGCTTGGAATTTCTAACGGAGTGGTTTACGGAAACGTGGCTCATGTATACGGACTTTGCGCAACAAGCAACTTATTCGCAAGCACCGAAAATGATTCTGGTCAGTCTAGTAACAATCGTGGTATCATCAGCTCTAGGAATGTTTATTTTCCAAAAATCTGACATTAAGTAGGTGTTCCTGCTGGAAACTATTTTGATTATCGAAGACGATGAAGCTGTTCATTCTTTACTGGAGGAGGTTCTTGAACAGAGATACAAACTTCTTGATGCTTATTCAGGTACGGAAGGAAAATTATTGTTAAGCACATATCCTGTCGATTTGATCCTTCTAGATCTCATGCTTCCAGGGCTTTCAGGTGAAGCATTGTTAGCAGAAATCCGACAGACATCGAATGTTCCGATCATCGTTCTTTCAGCAAAAAGCGATCAAAGAGATAAAGTTTCCTTGTTGGCAGCAGGAGCGGATGACTATGTGACGAAACCATTTGATATCGAAGAACTGTTGTTACGAATCGGCATCCAACTTCGTCATCAGACTTCTGTCCAAGTAAAAGATCTGTCGCAACGCATCTATTACAAGGAAATCTTACTGGACAAAGAGTCGAGGGATGTAAATGTGAATGGTGTGGCTGTCCATTTGACAGGAAGAGAATTCGATCTGCTGAAGCTTTTTTTAGAACATCCGAAAAAAGTATTTTCGCGAGCAAATCTTTATGAAACAGTTTGGCAAGAACCATATTTTGATAGTGAGAAAACAGTGAATATGCATATTTCCAATCTTCGAGGGAAACTAGCAAAGGCACATGCTGTGTATATTCATACGGTGTGGGGAGTGGGGTTTAGATTTGATTAAGTGGCTGTTGCTTCTCGTTGTTATCTTTATGGGAAGTTTTATTTTCTTCCTGCAAAGGGAAATCAAGAGATTAACTAAGAAAATCGCCACTCTTTCTGAACGACAAGAATATGGTGGTCGTCTTTCAGTCGAATTTCGAGAAAAGAATCTAATGGACCTAGTAGATGCACTGAATACATGGGTGGATGAAAATGAACAAAAAGGACAAGCATTTCAAGAAATGGAAGAAAACATCAGACTATCGATCGTCGGCCTTTCTCATGATCTCAGAACTCCTTTGACTGCTATTAACGGTTATGTACAATTACTGGAACAGGTAGAGGATACGGAGAAACGGGAGAAGTATTTAACGATCATCAAACAATCTGTTGCAAGATTACTCAGTATGACGGATCAGTTTTATGATCTTGCTCGAATAGAGACGAAGCAAAAAGAAATGGATCTCCATACGCTTTCTTTTTCTAAAGAGGTGGAAGAAGTATTTTTCTCTTTTTATGAACAATTTTCTGAGAAAAATATCGAGGTAGCGTTCGCTGAACACTCGATAAATACAACTGTATTAGCAGATCCGCTCATGTTGCTGCGAGTGCTGCAAAATATCATACAGAATTTATTGCGTTATGCAGATGGACAAGCAAAGGTGACATTTTCAAAAGAGGATTCATTCATTCGATTAACAGTGGCCAATCCTATCAAACCAGGAGCGCAAACCTCTGTTGAAAAAGTCTTCCAGCGTTTTTATACCGAAAATACCAGCCGCACAAATACGGAATCTAGCGGAATCGGGCTTTACCTGTCAAAAAAATTGGTGGAAGGAATGGGAGGAGAGATGACCGCTAGATTAGACGGGGGCATCTTCTCCATCTCCGTCAAGTTGCGGAGGGTTTAATTGGCTCTAATTTACCTGAAGTGAATGACAAAAAATTGTATCTCGTTTTAAAGACATCTTCTTTTTTGGAAGGTGTTTTTATTTTGGTGTGATTGATACGAATTAGGTAACGAAGACAGTTATTTTTGTACCCCCTTTTCAAATAGCGCAACAGTGCTATACTAAAACTAACAAATCAAGGAACGGAGAGGGATATGGGCCAAAGAGAATTTATCGTTTTAATTATTATTGCAGTTGTTATTTTATTAGTTGTTTTAGACATTTTTTCACGTTTGAAAGTAAAGGAAACAGTTCGTAGTAATTGGGGAAAAATTCCTTATCAACCGAGATTTGATAAAGAAGAAAGTTTGAAGGATGCGTGGCTCACGGAGAAAAAATTCCGTTCATGGGATAGTGAAATCGACGATCTTACTTGGTATGACTTGGATATGTTCGAAGTATTTGAAGGGATCAACAGTACCTATTCTAGTGTAGGTTCAGAAGCGTTGTATCAGCGTTTACGTAGCTTTGATTTTGGAGAAGATTATCAGTTAGAAAAACTAATTGCTTTTTATCAGGAAAATCCTCAACTGAGAGAAAGAATCCAATATCAATTCGCTCGTTTAGGAAAAAAAGATCATAATTTTGCAAAACAATATCTAGCGGATGGAAAAAGTAAAAAGATTGGACGCGTAGGTTTATTTATTTTTCTTGGCTTGCTTCCGCTGGTGGGTGTAGGTTTGCTTCTTTTAGGGCAAGTACTAGGAATCTATCTAGCAATCGGTGGCTTAGTATTCAATACGGTCTATTATCTAGTGAAGAAACAAACACTAGAAACAGAGCTGAATAGCATGAGTTATTTGGTTTCAACGATTTCAGCCGCCAATCAGTTAGCAAAAATGACGACACCACTTCAAAAAGAGCTGAAACAGCAAACTAAACCATTAAGAGACATCCCTAAATTAGGTTTTTCATTTCGAATGAAGAGCGGGAGTGAAGCAGAATTGATTTTTGAATATGTCAACATCATGTTCATGCTGCCATTTATCTCCTATCATTTCGTTCTCACTAAATTAGAAAAGCATTCAACTGAAGCCATCAAGCTGTGGGAATTGCTGGGAGAATTGGAAGTTGCAGCAGCCGTTTTGAATTATCGCACCTATATGCCGATCACTTGCCGACCAGAGTTTACTGAGGGCGGTGTGACAGCGAAAGATATCTATCATCCATTGTTAAAAGAAGCGGTAGTTAATCCAGTCAACTGGCAGAAGAATACATTAGTCACGGGTTCCAATGCATCAGGAAAATCTACGTATGTCAAAAGTATAGCCATCAGCTGTATTCTAGCACAGACGATCCAAACAGCGATTGCAGAACAGTTTACCCTGCAACCTGGACATGTGTTGACTTCCATGGCAATCGAAGATGATTTATTTGAAGGCGACAGTTATTTTGTTTCAGAAATCAAATCGATCAAACGTTTGCTGGACCAAGTGGCTTCCAAAGAACGCTGCTACTGCTTCGTAGATGAGATTTTAAAAGGAACAAATACGATCGAACGGATTGCTTCTTCCGCTTCAGTCGTTCGGTGGCTTGCGGAGTATCCATCTTTAGCATTTGTCGCCACACATGATATCGAATTGACAGAGATTTTAAAGAATTATTGTGAGAATGTCCACTTTGAAGAACAAGTAACAGAAGGAAAAGGAATCAGTTTTGATTTCAAATTAAAAGAAGGACCTTCAAGGACCCGAAATGCGATTGCCTTGCTGAAAGTTTTGAATTATCCTAAATCCATAGTTGAACAGGCCCAAAAAGAAAGTTTGTTGTTCGATGAACAGCGTCAGTGGTATCCGTTTGATTAACTTTATCAAACGAAGCATGATGCGTGGGTCCAAAAAGACGATTATCAAAAGAAGTACATTGATGCCAAAAAAGTGGCAGAATTCAATGGGAACGAGTCTGCTGTCCAGATGATCTTGGAAGATTTAGCAAAAGACGATACAAAATAAACCACGCTGTCTTCCTTCTAGCAGCTTTTATCGAAAAAACTTAGCATCAGCGACGAGACGCACGTTCCATGGCAAAGTTCTCCGTAAAACAAACAGCGAAAACAGAAATTGAAAATAACTATTTCCATTTTATTTATTTCGGTTAAAATAAAAGAAAAAAGCTTTCGATAAAAGGACGGAGGAAAGCTTAACATGAATAAAAAAGACAAGAACCTCAGTTATAAGGATCTTCTATATGTCATCGTAGTAGTTGCTGTCGGTACTTTTATGATTTTAAAAGTTCCAGAGTTGTTTAGATAGTTATTCTATCGAAGATGATCATGAACTAGAAAACACATCTCCTCTTTGTTAGCAGGTGTGTTTTTGTGTGGAAGCCAAGTTGTTTTTTCATCTGCTGTATTCCATGATACAATTAAGAATCATGTCTATAAGGAGATAGGAAATAAATGGCAAATGCGCTTGAAATAAATAATTTGAAAAAGATCTATGGAAGTGGGGTCGAAGCATTGCGGGGAATCGATCTTTCGGTGAAAGAAGGAGATTTCTATGCGCTATTAGGGCCAAATGGAGCTGGGAAGTCTACAACGATCGGGATTATTACTTCTTTAGTCAATAAAACATCTGGAAAAGTGAATGTCTTCGGTTATGATCTGGACAAGGATCTAGTTCGAGCAAAGCAACAGATTGGATTGGTTCCACAAGAGTTCAATTTTAACCCTTTTGAAACGGTCCAGCAAATCGTCGTGAATCAAGCAGGCTACTACGGTGTCTCTCGCAAAGAAGCGATGAAACGCAGCGAAAAATATTTGAAGCAGTCCAATCTTTGGGAAAAGAGAAATGTCCGTGCACGTATGCTTTCCGGGGGAATGAAGCGAAGACTGATGATTGCTAGGGCATTGATGCATGAACCACGTTTGCTGATCTTGGATGAACCAACAGCAGGAGTTGACATCGAGTTGAGACGCGAGATGTGGGAGTTTCTACGAGAATTGAACGAAAATGGTACAACGATCATTTTGACGACGCATTATCTAGAAGAAGCTGAAATGCTTTGTCGCAACATCGGAATCATCCAATCGGGTGAACTGATCGAGAATACAAGTATGAAAGAGCTTCTGTCAAAACTGCAATTTGAAACATTTATCTTTGATTTAGCGCCATATGATACCAAACCTGTGATTGAAGGATATGCTTGTACATTTGAAGATGAGCAGACAATCGCTGTCGAAGTTGAACGAAATCAAGGGGTGAACGGAATCTTCGATCAGCTTACAAGACAAGGAATCAAAGTTCTTTCTATGAGGAATAAGTCGAATCGTTTAGAAGAACTGTTCTTGAAAATCACAGAAGAAAATAATCATACGGAGGAGAAAAATGTTTAATCTTTATTTTACTGCATTAAAAAGTTTAGCTATCAAGGAAACGAACCGCTATTTGCGTATATGGGTCCAAACACTGGTTCCGCCAGTGATCACGACATCCTTGTATTTTGTTATTTTCGGAAAAATGATCGGTGGGCGGATCGGTGACATGGGTGGTTTTTCATATATGGAATTCATCGTTCCTGGTTTGATTATGATGTCTGCTATCACTAGTTCGTATGCCAATGTTTCTTCGTCCTTCTTCTCTCAAAAATTTCAGAAAAATATCGAAGAAATCTTGGTAGCACCTGTTCCTACGCATGTGATTATTTGGGGCTTTGTGATTGGTGGTGTGGGTCGCAGTATTCTCGTCGGCTCTCTCGTAACGATCATTTCCTTGTTCTTTGTACCACTTCATGTGTATTCATGGTTCATGGTCATCATTACATTATTGATGACGGCAATCTTGTTTTCATTAGCAGGACTGCTCAACGGGATTTTTGCTCAGTCTTATGATGATGTATCGATCGTGCCTACATTTGTCTTGCAGCCGTTAACTTATCTAGGTGGCGTTTTCTATGCCATCTCTATGTTACCGCCCTTTTGGCAAGCTGTTTCAAAAGTCAATCCGATCGTTTATATGATCTCCGGTTTCCGTTACGGATTCCTTGGAACGATCGATGTGCCAGTAGCAACATCGATGATCGTACTTGTGTTATTCATCGTTGTTTTGTACGCCGTTACTTGGTATTTGATCAATAAAGGAAGAGGATTGAGAAGTTAGAAAAGAGGTTGTGAAATCAGCGTTTTGACCTGAGTATTAGAGAAACAAACGGGAAAATAGTTCCTCATATTTTGTTGTTTTTTGAGCGAATACCGAGGGTCAGCTGATTGAACACCGTTTAGTGGAGAGGTTGTGAAAAAGCTGTTCTGCATCAAGTAATAAGAACAGCCAAACAAAAATAGCTCCTCCTATTTTTCGTTTGGTTGGACTTATTACCGCAGATGCAAGCTTTTGAACACCATTTATTCCGGAAAATGGACTGTGATAAGATTTTTGTCACAGTCTTTTTTTTGCTCAATCAGAAACATCTTTTAAGCTGTTCACTTTGCTTCTTTTTTTGTTTCCTAGTATAATGACAATGTTTTTGAGAAAGATTGCGACTTCACTGCTTGATAGAATGGAGAGTAACAAATAAATGACTACTAATTTTTGGAAAGAGCTGCCAAAGCCTTTTTTTGTTTTAGCACCAATGGAAGATGTAACAGATGTTGTATTTCGCCATGTCGTAAAGCATGCAGCAGCACCGGATGTCTTCTTTACTGAGTTTACAAACTCAGACAGTTTCTGTCATCCAGATGGAAAAGACAGTGTACGAGGAAGATTAACATTTACAGAAGATGAACAGCCGATGGTTGCCCATATTTGGGGAGACAAGCCAGAATTTTTTAGAGAAATGAGCATTGCTATGGCAGAAATGGGCTTCCAAGGAATCGATATCAACATGGGCTGCCCAGTCCCTAATGTAGCAGAACGTGGAAAAGGCAGTGGCTTGATCCTTCGTCCAGAAGTAGCGGCACAATTGATTGAAGCAGCTAAAGCTGGCGGTTTGCCTGTCAGCGTCAAGACGCGTATCGGCTATACGGAAATGTCTGAGATGGAAGAATGGATCAGTCACCTACTTCATCAAGATATAGCCAATCTTTCTGTCCATTTGCGTACGCGTAAAGAGATGAGTAAAGTAGATGCACATTGGGAAGTCATTCCTAAAATCATTGCTTTACGTGACCAAATCGCTCCACAAACACTAATCACGATCAATGGAGATATCCCCGATCGCCAGACAGGAGAAGAATTGGCCGAGAAATATGGCGTTGATGGCATCATGATTGGCCGAGGGATTTTCAAGAATCCTTATGCATTTGAAAAAGACCCGAGGGAACATACAGAAAAAGAACTGATCGGACTACTTCGTCTGCAACTAGATCTGCAAGATCATTATTCAGAAATCATCCCGCGTTCCATCACAGGACTACATCGTTTCTTTAAAATCTATATCAAAGGATTTCCAGGAGCAAATGACTTGCGAGTTCAGTTGATGAATACGAAATCTACTGATGAAGTACGAGAGATCTTAGAGACCTTTGAAAAAGAACATCCAACGCTTTTCAGTGAACAATGATTTCTTGCTTGAACACCGTGAATTAGAGGTCGTGAAAAAGCTGTCCTGTATCAAGTAATAAGAACAGCCAAACAAAAATAGCTCTTCATATTTTGTCGTTTTTTGAGCTAATACCGAGGGTCAGTTGATTGAACACCGTTTATATCAGAGGTTGTGAGCCTGCCGTTTAACTCTGAGTCACAAGGAGCAATTTCAAAAAACTGCTTCTCATGTTTGATGATATTGTGACTTGTGACCGAGGAGTTGGCAGGAGAACACCGTTTAAGGAAAAGAGGTCGTAAGATCAGCGTTTTGACCTGAGTATTAGAGAAACAAACGTCAAAATAGTTCCTCATATTTTGACGTTTGCTGAGCTAATACCAAGGGTCAGCTGATTGAACACCGTTTATTCGGAAAAAGGGACTGTGACAAGACTTTTGTCACAATCCCTTTGGAGATCTGTTTAAATTAAGTACTCTAGTCGTTCCTGCGGTTACTCCTTGCATCTTCTTACGAGAGCTCTCGGGATTGCTCAAGGCTCACAACCTCTTCTTTAAAATTCTTCTCTTGGCGAAAGCGACGAAAACTTATTGTATTCTTTGATAAACAGTAGTTCAACTGTTCCTCGTGCACCGCTTCGGTTCTTCTCGATGATGACTTCGATGACGTTGTCATTTTTTGGCTCGTTTCCATCATCGTCATCTCCGCCTTCTCTTTCATAATAATCATCTCGATACAAGAAGGCTACGATGTCCGCATCTTGTTCAATTGATCCGGATTCACGAATATCACTTAGCACTGGTCGTTTGTCTTGTCGCTGTTCTACTCCACGAGATAACTGTGAAAGAGCAATGACAGGTACTTTCAGCTCTTTCGCCAGTTTTTTCAGTTGGCGAGAGATATCTGATACTTCTTGTTGACGGTTCTCTTTACCGTTACCTTCAATCAACTGCAAATAATCGATCAATATCAAGCCTAGATTGCCTTTTTCTTGCGCTAGTTTCCGACATTTCGCACGGATTTCAGAGATTTTGATCCCTGGTGTATCATCGATAAAAATATTTGCTCGAGAAAGACTCCCCATCGCAACGATCAGATTCGACCATTCTTCTTCCGAAAGCTGACCTGTACGTAAATGGCTGGCCTCAATCGAACCTTCTGCACAAAGCATCCGATTTACAAGAGATTCTGCCCCCATTTCCAAACTAAATATCGCAACAGAACGATCTGTTTTTGTTCCTACATTTTGAGCAATATTCAATGCAAACGCTGTTTTACCTACCGCTGGACGTGCAGCAAGAATGATTAGTTCTTCGGGCTGGAAACCTGCTGTCATTTTATCCAGACCTTGATAGCCAGTTGGTAGACCTGTGATTTCTTCATTGTTTTGAGCTAGTCGATCGATATTTTCAATCGTGGAGTTCAGTACTTCAGCAATAGATAAAAAGCCGCTTCGATTTCTTTTTTCCGAAACCTCCAAGATACTGCGTTCGGCATCATCTAAAATTGTTTGAACTTCTTCTCCTTGCTCGAATCCTTTCGTAACGATTCCTGTTGCTGTCTGGATCAATGTACGCAGCAATGATTTTTCTTCAACGATTTTCGCATAGTAGACGATATTTGCTGCTGTCGGAACTGCTAATGCCAAGTCTGAGAGATAACTTAAACCACCGGCATCTTCTAACAAATTGGCTTGTTCCAGCCGGTCTTTGACAGTAACCACGTCAATCGCTTCATTACGATCATTTAACTCGATCATTGTCTCAAAAATAATTTGATGGCCACGACGATAAAAGTCTTTTGGCTCTATGTACTCCATGGCATCAATGATCGTTTCTGCGTCAAGAAAAACAGAGCCTAAAACCGCTTGTTCAGCTTCAATATTTTGCGGTGGGATTCGATCCTGCCACACTTCATTCATACGTATCGCTCCTTGTCTTCAATTGCTTCATTTTACAAGAAAATGAGAGAAAAGTCATCATTCGTACCGAAAGTGTAATAAAAAAATAGTTCTCTTTTATTATACTCGTTTTCTTTATGCTATTTTGCTGTTCCCAAAAAAGAAACCGAAATCAATCTGAAATCGATTTGCAGCTTTTGCTTTCATTGCTGCAGCTGTTTTCTCAGATAAATTTCGGTTTGTCTTTTTTCCTTCTGGTTATACTTACCAGCTGAACATCGCTATCAAGATTTGTTATTCTTGTACGACATGAACTTTGATCGTAGCCGTCACCTCATGATGAAGCTTAACAGGTACGTTTGTGTAGCCTAGTGAACGGATCGGATTTTCTAATTCGATTTTTCGTTTATCTAATTTGATTTTGTATTGTTTGTTTAACCCTTCAGCAATTTGTTTTGAAGGGATCGAACCAAACAAACGGCTGTCTTCCCCTGCTTTCGCCTTCAATTCGACTACAGTATCTTCTTTTTCCAAGAATTCTTTTAACTTTTTAGCTTCTTCCAAGATTTCAGCTTCGTGTTTTTCTTGTGCTTTCTTTTGTCCTGCTAACTGACTGATACTGCTTTTCGTTGCTTCTTTTGCCAAGTTATTTTTGATTAGATAATTTTGTGCATAACCTGCTGGAACTTCTTTGATGTCCCCTTTTTTACCTTTTCCTTTTACATCTTGTAAAAAAATTACTTTCATTTGGATTACTCCTTATCATATATTTGATTCATATTTTCTTTGATTGCAGCAAATAGCTTCTGTTTTGTTTCCTCAACTGTCGTATTTTCCAGTTGAGTAGCTGCGTTTGTGAAGTGTCCTCCGCCACCTAAGGATTCCATGATGATTTGGACGTTGATCGTGCCGGTACTTCTGGCACTGATCCCAATCAAGCCGTCTGTCCGCTTTGTAATGACGAAAGCTGCATTGATATTGATCATCGAAAGCAATGTATCTGCTGTTTTTGCTGCTATAACACTATTATACTCTTTTTCGTCTGTCCCTGCCGCCACAACAATATCAGAAGTCACATAGTCGCTTCCAGCAATCAAATTGCTGATCTCCAAGTATGTCGCTAAATCCGAGCTCAATAAATATTGTACTAAGGATGCGTCTGCTCCACAAGACCTTAAATAGCTGGCAACGTCAAAAGTTCGTGCAGTTGTACGGACATTGAAACTATTTGTATCTACAACCATCCCTGCAAGCAATAATGTGGCCTCAAAACGATCTAAGCGATTTGTTTTGCTGCTTTGGTATTGGATCAGCTCAGAAACTAGCTCTGAAGCTGAAGAAGCTGAAGATTCGATATAAGTCAGCAGAGGTTTACTTGGAAACTCTTCCCCACGACGATGGTGATCAATGATCACAATCTTATCAAATTGCTCATATAGGCCCTGAGAGATCGATAGAGAAGGTTTATGGTAATCCACCATCACGAGGAGGTCCTCTTCTTTTTTCAGCTCTATGGCACGTTCTGGAGAGATTAGTTGCATTTCTAATTCAGGATGCTTATGGATTTCTTCAAGACACCGTTCTACATCTGGAATGATCTCGTTCTCGTTGATAACGATGTAAGCTTTTTTCTGGTTGAAGCGTGCCAGACAACTGACACCAAAAGCAGAGCCTAAAGCATCCATATCCGGAAACTTGTGCCCCATGATAAACACATCGCCTGTTTCATCAAAAATCCGACGCAAAGCGGTACTCATCGCTCGAGAACGAACACGCGTGCGTTTGACATTCTTAGCAGATTTCCCCCCATAATAAACAGGTTTTGCTCCTTCTTTTACCTCTTTCACGACAACTTGGTCGCCTCCACGGACTAAAGCAACATCTAAATTATTCTGAGCTTCTCCACCGATTTCATCGAGGGTTCTTGAGCCATAAGCAATCCCCATACTAAGGGTGATAGGCGAGCTCTGTTTTTCAGCTTCTGCTCGAAAGCGATCCAGCAAATCAAATTTTTTATCCATCATCTTTTTCAGATCGATCATCTGTGCTACGAAGAAAAACCGTTCTGCGTTGATTCTTTTGAAAAAGACATGGTATTCATTCATCCAGTCAGAAACTAGTGTAGTGACGAAAGAGTTCAAATAAGAAATCTCTTTGTCATCCAATTTATCAATGGCATCTGCATAGTTATCAATAGATAAAATACCAATCACCGGCTGACTGTTCGTCTGATGGAGTTTTAACAACTGGTTTTGGGTAATATCATTAAAATAAACAACACCCTTTACTGTATCCATATCAAACTGAAATGTTTTATCTGCTAGATAGACTTGGTTTTTCTTTTTTTCTTTTGCAGTAAAAAAAGTATCTAGCAATTCTTCCTCTGTTAATCCACTTTGATCTTTGATTTTCAATGCTAATGGATTGAGCCATTCGATTTTTTGGCTTGATGGCTGATAAGCAATCACTCCTACAGGCATGACTTCTGAGACATAAGCTAGATTGGTTTCAGCTACAGTCGAAGCCTGCTGGATTTTTTCACGTTTATTTAAAATAAGCCAACGTTTCATTTTCAACCAATAGCGAACACCCCATAAATTCATCAATAGAATGACCGAAGCGCTAACAAAACGAAATGGTAAAATTAAGACTACCAATACTTCGATTAATATAAACAGGATAAGGAAGAGAGGTTTCGGGGATAAATGATTGTTTTTATTTTCCATAATTTTCCTCCCATATATGACTAATTTGATTTTACCATAACTTTCGTCATTCGAGCGACTAAACGAATAGAGGTTATTTTTACAGAAAAAAAGGAATTGAATAGCTGATCAAAAGGATCAGTCATTCAATTCCTAGGATTTATTAGTCTTCGCTAACGAAAGGTAGCAAGCCCATGATACGAGCGCGTTTGATTGCAACAGTAATTTTACGTTGGTTTTTAGCGCCTGTACCAGTTACACGACGTGGCAAGATTTTACCGCGTTCTGAAATAAATCTTTTTAGTAATTCGATATCTTTATAATCGATATATTCAATATGGTTAGCAGCAATGTAGTCTACTTTACGACGTTTACGTCCGCCTCTTCTTTGTTGTGCCATTCTATTTCCCTCCTATCAAATTCGTTTAGAATGGTAAATCATCGTCTGAAATGTCGATCGTTGAACTTGAGCCGAATGGGTCAGAAGTATCACGGTCGAAATCAGGCATACCGTTGGATGATTGAGATGTTTGATTAGAGTTATTGTTTCCGCCAAATCCGCCAGCTGATTGACCAGAACTTTGGAATCCGCCGCTTTGTTGGCGATTTTCAGATGCAGAACGACTTTCCAGCAATTGGAAGTTGTCAGCTACTACTTCTGTCACGTATACACGTTGTCCTTGCTGATTATCATAAGAACGAGTTTGGATACGTCCAGTAACACCTAAAAGTGTTCCTTTACGAGCATAGTTTGCTAAAGTTTCTGCTGATTTGCGCCAAATCACACAGTTGATAAAATCAGCCTCGCGATTGCCGCTTTGGTTTGTAAAATTACGATTCACAGCCAAAGTAAATGTTGCGACTGCCGTACCACTTGCTGTGTAACGCAAATCTGGATCTTTCGTCAGACGTCCAACTAATACAACATTATTAATCAAAATAGTCATCTCCTCTCATCGTTTTCTATTGTTTCACATGAAACAACAATTAAGCTTCTTCTTTAACAATCATGTGACGAATGATATCGTCGTTGATTTTAGCAAGACGGTCAAATTCATTGACAGCATTTGCTGATGATGGAGAAGATACTTTAACGATGTGATAGATACCTTCACGGTAACCGTTCATTTCATAAGCGAAACGGCGTTTTTCCCAATCTTTTGATTCGATAACTTCTGCTCCGTTATCTTTCAAGATTGCATCGAAACGTTCGATTAAAGCAGTTTTTGCTTCTTCATCAATGTTTGGACGAATAATGTACATGATTTCATATTTCGTGTTTTCCATTGATATTCACCTCCCTGTGGACTTTCGGCTCTTAGGTTCCTAAGAGCAAGGAGAGTTATCTAATTAATTAGACTACTCACAAGCTCTGATTATACACTCTATTTTGGTCAAAAGCAATACAGAATGAACAGTTTCGAATATTTTAAGAGAAATTCAACTAATCAAAAAAGCCAGCAGGAATAACCAGATTTTTTAATCGGTCATTCTTGCTAGCTTACACAATTAGTCTTGATGGCTATTCTTCTGATCCTTGTTCTTCAACTGTTTGTTCTGCAGCTTCTGGTTCGACTGCTGCCATCGTGACAACTTTCGTATCAGCTTCCATCTTCATCAAACGTACGCCTAATGTTGAACGTCCAGTTTGAGAAACAGTCGATACGTTGAAACGGATAATGACACCTTTATCTGTAATCAGCATGATGTCTTCATCTCCAGAAACAGTGGTCAATCCAGCTAGTGGACCATTTTTTTCAGTGATGTTCGCCGTTTTGATCCCTTTACCTCCGCGGCCTTTCACTGGATATTCCGATACTTTTGTCCGTTTTCCGTAACCTTTTTCTGTGATCACTAATACTTCTTGATCTTCCTTCATTAAGGCTGCCCCAACGACATAATCTTCCTCACGCAGGCGTATTCCTCTAACCCCGGAAGCTGTACGTCCCATATCGCGGACTGCTTCTTCTTTGAAAGTGACAGAGTAGCCGTTATGTGTTCCAATAATGATATTAGATTGACCATCTGTCAGTAGCACATTGACGAGCTCATCGTCTTCTTTCAAACCAATTGCGATCAGACCATTACTTCGGATGTTAGCAAAAGCAGTGACAGAAGTACGTTTTACTGTACCTTGACGCGTCGTAAAGAAGAGATAGTGGCCTTCTTCTGCTTCTCCCGTCACCGCAATGATTGCCTGGATGCTTTCACTCGAATCGATACCTAGTAAATTGATAATTGGTATTCCTTTGGCTGTGCGCCCGTATTCTGGAATTTCGTATCCTTTTGCCCGATACACTTTTCCGTTATTCGTAAAGAATAACAATGTATCATGGGTAGAACAAGAAACCAGATTTTTGACGAAGTCGTCATTGTGGATACCCATTCCTTGGACACCACGTCCACCCCTTCGTTGAGCTCTGAATTCATTATTTGCCAAACGTTTGATGTAACCATTGTTTGTCAATGTAATAACGATTTCTTCTTCTTCGATTAAATCTTCATCTTCCAGACTTAAGACCTCACCGACTAGTAATTCTGTGCGTCGTTTATCACCAAATCGTTGATTCAAGTCTGCTAATTCATTCTTGATGATTTCTGTAACACGTTCTGGTCTTGCCAGAATGTCAGTTAAATCTTCAATCAGTTTTAAGAGTTCTTGGTATTCATTTTCGATTTTTTCCCGTTCCAAACCGGTCAATCGGCGTAAACGCATATCTAAAATAGCTTGAGACTGGCGATCGGATAAATCGAACCGTTCGATCATCGTCGCTTTTGCTTCGTCATCTGATTTAGACCCGCGGATAATCGCAATGATTTCATCGATATGATCCAAAGCAATACGCAAACCTTCTAAAATGTGTGCCCTTGCTTCTGCTTTTTCTTTTTCAAAGACTGTCCGTCTTGTGATGACTTCGCGCTGATGTTCGATATAGTTTTCAAGAATTTGTTTCAAGCTCAAAACTTTCGGCACACCTTTTTCGATCGCCAACATATTGAATCCAAATGAATTTTGCAAGGATGTCAATTTATATAAGTTATTCAAGATAACAGATGCGCTGGCGTCACGACGGATGTCAATGACGATCCGCATACCTTCACGGGAAGATTCGTCCCGCAAATCTGTGATCCCTTCGATACGCTTGTCTCTGTGCAGTTCAGAAATCCGTTCGATCAATTTTGCTTTATTGACCATATAAGGCAATTCTGTCACGATGATCCGTTCTTTACCATTTGGCATCTCAGTAATCTCAACTTTTGCACGTACGGTAATAGAACCCTTACCTGTTTCATACGCTCTTCGGATTCCTGATTTTCCCATAACCAAACCACCTGTTGGAAAATCTGGTCCAGGTAATACTTCCATCAATTCATTGGTCGTCACATCAGGATTATCCATCAGCAAATCGATAGCCGCTACTACCTCAGACAAGTTATGAGGTGGGATATTCGTGGCCATACCTACGGCGATCCCCGTTGTTCCGTTCACTAAAAGATTCGGGAAGCGAGCAGGTAGTACAACTGGTTCTTTTTCTGTATCATCATAGTTGCTTTGGAAATCAACAGTGTTCTTATTGATATCACGCAGCATTTCTGTAGCGATTTTGCTCATCCGTGCTTCGGTATAACGCATAGCGGCGGCACCGTCACCGTCAACAGAACCAAAGTTTCCATGACCATCCACTAGCATATAACGGTAGCTGAATGGCTGTGCCATCCGTACCATTGACTCATAGATCGCATAGTCTCCATGAGGATGGTATTTACCCATGACATCTCCGACGATTCTGGCAGATTTTTTATGGGCTTTATCCGGTGTTACACCTAATTCGTTCATGCCGTATAAAATACGGCGATGAACGGGTTTCAGACCATCTCTGACATCAGGAAGTGCACGTGCGACAATAACACTCATCGCATAATCGATGAAGGAGTCTTTCATTTCGCTGGTTAGATTGACATCATGGATGTTTTCTCTGATTTCTTCACTCATTCTTTTTCCTCCTTCATGATTAAATATCTAAGTTCTTCACATAGTGTGCATTTTCCTCGATGAATGCACGACGGGGTTCTACTCGATCCCCCATCAACATTTCAAATATCTGATCTGCTGCAATAGCATCGTCCACACTGACGCGGGCCATCATCCGATTGCTTGGGTCCATAGTTGTTTCCCATAGTTGATGATCATCCATTTCTCCAAGTCCTTTATAACGCTGAACGCTTGGTTTTGGTGAGGCAGGAAGTGAAGCAACGACTTGTTTCAACTCTTCTTCTGCATTTTTTCCTGGTTGTACATACGTAATATTCTTCCCTTGTTTTACCCCGTATAAAGGTGGCTGAGCAATATAGACGTATCCAGCTTCAACAATAGGACGCATGTAACGATAAAAAAGAGTCAGCAGCAATGTACGGATATGCGCGCCGTCGACATCGGCATCAGTCATGATAACTAATTTGTGGTAGCGAGCTTTCGATACATCAAAATCTTCTCCAAACCCTGTACCCATAGCAGTAAATAAAGACCGGATCTCTTCATTTGCCAAGATCTTGTCCATGCTTGCTTTTTCAACATTCAAGATTTTCCCACGAATAGGCAAGATGGCTTGAAACTCTCGATTACGACCTTGCTTAGCTGATCCGCCGGCCGAATCTCCTTCGACGATGAACAATTCGCATTTTTCAGGATCGTTGCTAGAGCAGTCCGCTAATTTTCCTGGCAGATTACTAATCTCTAAAGCACCTTTACGTCTCGTTACTTCACGCGCACGTTTCGCTGCTAGACGAGCTCTGGAAGCTAGTAATCCTTTTTCAACAATTTGACGGCCCACACTTGGGTTTTCCAGCAAGAATTTCATGAAATGTTCGCTAAATAACCGATCAGTGACTGTCCGTACTTCGGAATTGCCCAATTTTGTTTTTGTTTGTCCTTCGAATTGAGGGTCAGGATGCTTGATAGAAATAACAGCTGTCAATCCTTCTCGCACGTCTTCACCGGTCAAGTTGTCGTCATTTTCTTTCATCAGCTTTTGTTTTCGGGCATAATCATTTATCACACGAGTTAAAGCAGTCTTGAATCCTGATTCATGTGTTCCGCCTTCATACGTATGGATATTGTTGGCAAAACTCATGATATTGGAATGGTAGCCGTCTGTATATTGCATAGAGACTTCAACTGCGATATCTTGCTGTTCACCTTCCAAATATACAGGTTCTGGAAAAATCACGGTTTTGTTTGCATTCAAGTATTCGACATAACTTTTAATCCCGCCGTCATAATGGTATTCATTGATGACTGGTTCTTCTTCTCGTTTGTCTTCAATCGATATACGCATCCCGCGGTTCAAGAAAGCAAGTTCACGGATCCGGGTAGCCAATTTTGAAAAATCAAACTCAGTTGTCTCTGTAAAAATTTCAGGGTCTGGCGTAAAGTGAACCGTTGTTCCATGGCGATCCGTTTGTTCGATAATCTTTAAGTCGTCCACTACAGCTCCACGACGATATTCTTGATAGTACACATTTCCTTCTTTGTATACTTTGACATCAAGCTGTGTAGAAAGCGCGTTAACAACAGAAGATCCTACTCCGTGAAGTCCACCAGAAACTTTGTACCCACCACCGCCGAATTTTCCTCCAGCATGTAAAACAGTAAAGACCGTTTCAACTGCAGGACGTCCAGTTTTTGCCTGGATATCTACAGGTATCCCCCGACCGTCGTCAATAACGGTGATACTGTTGTCTTTTTCAATAATCACATGGATTTTCGTTGCAAAACCTGCTAATACTTCATCGATCGAATTATCGACAATTTCCCAAACAAGGTGATGCAGACCCTCAGAACTAGTCGAACCGATATACATGCCAGGTCGTTTACGAACGGCTTCAAGTCCTTCAAGTACTTGAATCTGACTGGCATCATACTCTTTAGCGCGTTCTACTAAACTTCTTTCTTCTGTCATTCAGTTTCTTCTCCTTTTAGTTTCCCTTGTTGAACATAAAAAATCTCAGGTTCAACAGTCATTTTATTTTTTACATGGTCAAGTGTCGTTGTTGTTAAGAACGTTTGAACTTTTCCTTCGATTGTTTCTAGCAGATGGAGTTGACGATTATCATCCAGCTCGCTCATCACATCATCTAACAAAAGGATTGGATATTCCCCTGTCTCTTCTTTAATCAAATCGATTTCTGCTAATTTGACACTTAGTGCAGTTGTTCTTTGCTGTCCTTGCGATCCATAAGTCTGCACATTTTTCTGATTAATAAAAAAGGAAAGATCGTCACGATGAGGACCAACTGTCGTTGTTCCCCGAAAAAGGTCTTTCTTTTTATTTTGGTTCAAAAGTGCGAGAAATTGTTCTTGGATTTGCTCTTGCGTATGTGTTTCTAAAGAATCGACTGCGGTGAGATACTCGATTTCCAGCTGCTCTTTTTGATGGGTGATTTGCTGATGCAAAGAATTAGCCCAAAACTCCAATCGCTTGACGAACTGTGCTCTTGCTTTCAATACTTTGCTGCCAAACGCTGCTAGTTGTTCGGACAAAATATCCAAATAAAGCAAATCAGTTTGTTTTTTTTCATTCAATTGCTTCAAGTACTGGTTTCTTTGTTTCAAAATTGCTTGGTATTGGACAAGATCATAAAGATAGATTGGATTGATCTGGCCTAATTCCATATCTAAAAACTTCCGCCTGGTCTGCGGGCTGCCTTTTACTAAAGAAAGATCTTCTGGTGCAAATAAAATGACATTCATTTGTCCCACGTAAGTACTTAACTTTTTCTGTTCGATATGGTTGATCTTGGTTTTTCGGCCTTTTTTAGATAATAAGATTTCTAATGGAAGAGTGGATGAACCTTTTGTGATCTCTCCTTGAATCATCGCCTGATCGTCAGTCCAGCCAATCAATTCCTGCTCACTACTTGTCCGATGACTTCGCGTCATAGCTAATACGTAGATACTTTCCAAAAGATTCGTTTTTCCTTGCGCATTTTCTCCTAAAAAGATGACGAGGTTCTTGGAAAATTCGATGTTCAGCTCTTCGTAATTTCGATAATTTTTTAAATACAGCTTATTCAGCCTCATTATCGTCGTTTCCTTTTTTTACCATAAAAAAAGTTCCTACTTCTGGAACTTCAACCATCATGCCGGGATAAAGTTTGCGTCCACGACGATTTTCTGGTTCGCCATCGACTAACACAGTGTTTTCTGCCAAATACCATTTTGCTTGTCCGCCACTACCGATAACTGTGACTTCTTTCAACATTTGGCCCAACGTCATGAATTCCGTATTTAGAATGACTTGTTGTTTCAATGCCCATCCCTCATTTTCATTATTAAAAGTATACTCTATTATACCTTTTTTTTCGCAATAAAACAAATTTATCCATATATTTTTCCATATAAGACGATTTAATCTAAAAAAGGTGATTTAAACAAAAATAAACAGAAAGCCTTAAAAG
>SKFA01000695.1_pt1 | contig 22379 bp, 28 predicted proteins | sample 4820291 | NCBI WGS metagenome assembly SKFA01 (sample SAMN11008795, study PRJNA524170) | human gut metagenome | isolation source: fecal sample from pouch patient p30 | place: Israel: Tel-Aviv | reverse complement strand
CGCCGAACCGTTCGGCGGCCCGCTTCCGCGCATGCCGTCCAGCACCAGCTCGATCGCCTTGGTCCTCGTTTCCAGCGGGATGATGGGTTTCGCCATATGGCCGGCATGCCCGGGATCCGCCGCCAGCCAGCGTTCCAGACACTGCCTGGTCGGATAACCCAGGTGCTCGACCACCTGGTCATCGGCGTGGCGGAATACAAGTCCACCGCGCGCTGTCGTTCCTCGGGACCGAACATACGATAATCCTTTCGTTCAGTCTCCAAGAAAACGTCCGCAGTCCCCCCTATCTCTTAGGCATGGACATAACGACATTGAAATTGCGATTTTGATATGTTGAGGTCAAACATGATCTCGCCATCGATAACGCCCCTGAGGCGCTGGGCATACGGGCTCTTGTCATAGCGTTCCGCGGATTCCAGCAACCCGGCGCGCATTCCAACCGTTCTCATGGGTGGTCTCATCAAAGATTGCAATCAGCAGACCATGCAGGCCAAACCCGACTGCCAAAAATACAACATTGGAACACATGTTCGAACTTGTGTTATCATAAAATACATGAGCCTTGAAATGCTTCGTCTCCATCCAACACAGAATTGGGAAACCCCTTACGAGTTCGACACCAACGGTTTCACAGAGAAATGGTGGCACAGCATAAACATCACTGAAACCATAGCGGACCAACAAGAGAATGATTACTGGTCCTTCCGGGAAAATGACACCGAAATCGTCCGCGTATGGCTCGAAAAAAGCCACCTCAATGACCACTACGAGCATCTCACCCCACCAGAAACAATCACGAAAGTCATCTTCTTCGAAGTAAGAGAACCGTACAGGCGTCAAGGTTATGGAACGGAAGCCGTCAAAATGCTCATGCCTCATTACAACAATCAGCTAATAGCTGCGTTCCCCATCAATGATGCCGCGGATTCGTTTTGGCACTCAGTTGGATTCGTCTATTACCCGCGAACAGATGGCACGGATCTTCGTTGCTCAAACGTTCGATCAATCGCCCCTCTCTTTGTTTATGACAATAGATAGAGCTCAATGACTACACCAATCGGAAACAGCCCACCATAGTGAAGTGGCCTGATTTCTGTTCCCCTTTTATTGTGAGACGGCTTGTGCCGCTTGGTTTGCATGATACTCGGTTTCGGTCTGTTCCGGTGTCCTGTAGCCCAAGGACTGGTGGAGACGCTTCGAGTTCCACCACGAGACCCACCGGAACGTCGCCAATTCTGGCTCGGCCAGGTCGGCGAATGGCTTGCGCCGCCACACCAGCTCGGTCTTGTATGTGTCGTCGGCGTATTCGGCCATGGCGTTGTCGTACGAGTCGCCGACCGTGCCGGTCGAGGGAAGCATGCCGTGTTCCCTGACCCGGGTGGTGTACACCGTGCTGATGTGTGTTTTGTCAAATTGAAGTAGTCCAGAATGGCGTGTCAATCCAATCTCGTGCTCTACGGGCCCGTCGGCACCGGCAAGACGCATCTCGCGGTCGCGTTGGGCAGGCTCGCGTGCATGCGCGCGATACCGGTCGGGTTCTTCACCATGACCGGGCTGCTCATGCGGCTGCGCCGCGCGAAGCGGGAGGACCGGCTCGACGCGGAGCTCCGGCAGATCGCCAAGGCGAGGCTCCTGATCATCGACGAGTTCGGCTACATGCCGATCGACGAGGAGGGCTCCAGGTTCCTGTTCCAGGTCATATCGGATTCCTACGAGACCCGGAGCGTCATCTACACCACGAACATCGAGTTCTCCGGCTGGGGGCGCGTGCTCGGCGACAAGAACATGGCCGCCGCGCCGATCGACCGCACCGTGCACCACGGCAGGCTCATCAGATTCGAGGGATGCTCCTACCGTAGCGAGCACGCCCTCATGACCAGATAACCAAGGAAAAAGGGGCGGCGGGTTCCGACGGTGCGGTTCCTGCTGGAAACCAGCCGCCTATGCTGCTGAAAAATAGTGCCCATACTGTGGACGCCAACTTGCAGAAACACATCCAACCTCACGGACCCGCGGCTGGAGGTCAAGCGCAATCTGGCGAAGCGGCGGTCGAAGACTGCCAGGGCGTGCGGGATGCGCGAATGCCTGCAGGGCATCTACGCCGACAGCGTCAACCGCACGGAGGCGGAGGCCGGTGTCAAGGCATTGTGTTCGTGGATGATGCATTCGCGGCTGGAACCGATGAAGGCCCTCGCCGGACAGTTCCGACGGCACTGGTAGGACATCCTCGCCTACTCTTCGACCATCGGTGCGCCAACGCGATCCTCGAAGGACTCAACGGCATCATCCGGCACGTCAAAACCCGCTCCCGCGGCTTCAGGAACATGGACTGCTTCAGCACCATGATCTACCTGACCTGCAGCAAACTCGGCCTCAACACCGTCACCGCCTGACCCGCTTCACCCACACCAAACAGAGAAAGGCCTTATTTGATGATCGTCAACGGGGTGATGTCTGTCATCCTCATCCCGCTGATCGCGGACTCCGCGGATTATGCCCCGTGCGCGGTGCCTGGCACCGACACTGCGGTCAGGCGGTCAACTGGGCACGCAACATGTTATTTACTCTTCCCGTGACGGCCCGTTATCGGGGCCTTAGACATTCGGCTACGTTGTTTGTTCGTGTGCACCACCGGAGCCTAGACGGAAACTTTATCGGAATGCTGATATACCGGGTATATCATCGAGGATATACAGTTTTGCCACTAAGAAGGTAGTTTATGGGAAGTTCTGATTTTACTCCACATGTCGAAAACATCGGTAATGTATTGGGACGTAATGATAATTGGTTTGATATTCCACGTTATCAGCGTGACTATGCATGGGACAAGAGAAATATCAAGACTTTTTATGATGATATAGTTTCTCGTATTGGTGCAAACAACACTAATCTTAGTATAACCCCATACTTTCTTGGTACCATCCTTCTGCTGGGGAAGTGGGATGATTCCCACAAACGTTTTGACGTCATTGATGGACAACAGAGATTGACAACCATGTATCTGTTTCTTGGGGCTATGATGAGAGTGGCGGAAGAAGTCGCAGGTGATGGGAGTAATTCCCTGAGTCAAGAAGATCGTGATACCCTCCATGCTTTAGCATCAAGGATTTTGAAGCAAAAGCTTAAGACTCAGGATATTAAAGAGTCGGATATTAAAAATACGGTGCAAATTAATACAGGAAGTGATCTTTTTGAAGATTTGATTTTCGGGAAGGGGGACGCATGGCACAATCAGCATCCTTGTTGCGATGCAGAAAAGAAACTTATTGAAGCTTATGCATTCTTTTATAAGAATCTTGCTCCAGAAGAATTGTCTAAAAATATTGTCCATGTAGATGGTGCATCGTATGCAGAATATCTGAATGCAGTATATGAACAAGTGATGTATCCCACCGTTATCATTATTGCGGTCAGTTCAGAAGAAACCATCAATGAGATATTCGAAGCAATCAATTCCAAGGGAAAACATCTGGATTCTGTTGATCTTGTCAAAAACGCTATTTTCAATAAACTAAGTTCTCAGCCACAGGATGAAGCTAAGAAAGAGTGGGGAAAAATTAAAGAAAATCTCTCTAAAGAGAGCAAAGGGCTCGATGATGAGCCGTGGCTGTCTATGGCTGAATTCTTTAAATTATTCTGGACCGCTACGCAGTCAGGTAGAGGATCTGACTTGTATCAGAAATTTGAGAATGTATATGGGAACGCTAGTGTCAATGAGCTAAAGGACTTTGTGCATCTTGCTACTCGATATTCTAAGGTGTATGCCGATATGAATGGGCTGAGTAATTATTTTGTTTTCCAAAAAGATTATCGTGAATATGTGAAAAGTGATCTCATCGCAATGAAAGAGCTGAGATTTACGCAAGCAATGGCATTAGTGTCGACATTGGTGTGGGCATATGAGCAAAATAAGATAAAAGCTAGGTTTCTAGTAGAAACGTTGGATTTTCTTCTTGCGTTCAGTATCATATGTTCAATGTCCAATACGCCGTCAAACAAGCTGACAAAATTGTATAAGAAATGGGCAAAATCTATTTTCCATGTCAGCCAGGCATCAGGGAAAAATATGCAGGATGTTGCAAATTGCGTCAAAGAGATGAAAGAAGATTTAGCTAAGATTCTTCCGGAATGGTCTAAAAAGGATGTTGCAAATGCATTGAAAGAGCAAATAAAGGACTTTTTATACACTAACAAGACTGTAAGTCCTGATTACAATTCCAAGGCCAAGATTCGTGTGAGGGCAATCCTACGTATCTTGTTTGTTGACAGCGTGAAGAAGTGGGATATTCCAGCCAATTACAGTTGGAATATTGAACATATCATTCCAGATGAAGACTCTAATGAGTCTTCATCTGGGACACATCAGCTTGGTAATTTAATTTGGTTGGAAAAGCAGATTAACAGTGAAAGCGGGAACGACGACCCGGCCAGTAAAGCTATTCGCTACAAAGAATCACGTAATAGAGAATCCAAACAAATCCTTGTTGACAAATTGCCTCAACGTTTGGCGAAGGCGAAGAAAGCTGAGCGCGATGAGATTATTGCTCAACGTTCTGTGGATATAATGTGGCGTTTTTACAATTTTGTATATCGTGAGAATCCTTCATGTCTCAAAGATTAACAATCCTTACCGAGATTGATACGCACGCCCTTGCCCAAGCCGATGCCCTTTACGAACTCGGAACCCTGTGGAAAACTCTCCTTTGACTACCATCTCTCACTGTCGATTATATGGAGGAGACGAGAAACAAACCGAGAGTAGAAGAACAAGTCAATCATCTGCCGATTCGGCCCAATTGAATCGAAATCATGATTACACTTCGACAGAGTGAAATGCGATGAATCCTGTATGCGCTCACCATATTTAGCGTTTTCGCCTTAGATTAACCACTAGCAGTATGGAGCGTCTTTTATTGGACAAAAAGTTCTACCTTTGGTAAAATATTCCTTTGTTAAAAGCCACCAATGCCTCTCACTGAAGCACACTAGGGTGGCATTTTTCTTGCTCGAGGGGGCTCCATGGCAAATTCGCATGACGGCAACGCTCAAGTTCTTTCCTACCCGCAGCACCCACCAAAAGATTTTTCAGATCTGGCAGCCACTCTAATTAAGAACGGCCTGGGCGGAGTAGATGCCGAGACCCTTGAACGCCACCTCGAACAGGTTGGCTATTTTCGTCTAAAAGGATACTGGTATCCATTCCTTGGCCCATCCTCCTCATGCGGCCACAAACATGTCCTCCCGTTCAGAGAGGGGACACAGTTCCAGCAAATCTGGTGCAGATACATATTCGATCAAGAACTGAGAACTCTCGTGTTCGACGGCATAATCACCTTTGAAATATATCTCAAAAGCTTTCTCGCACACGAGCTTTCCTTGTTTGGCGGCGAATTTGGATATACCAAACCTGAAGGATTGCCTGAGCTCGGCTTTGATGACTATCTGGCATGCATTAACTCGTTAAGAGCATCGTTCACGAAATCCAATCTGCCATACCTTAAACATTTCAAAAAAACATATAAAGACCCATTGCCGCCGTATTGGATGATAGTAGGCTGCCTAAGCTACGGAACGTTGAAAGGGTGTTTTTATCAGGGATCCCCTGATTCTGTTAAAAGAAAGCTAGCAGCGAAGCTTCATATTTTTAACCCAAATACCAATCCCGCAGTACATGGAGACATCAAGATTCTCTCAAATTGGCTGGAAACGATTAGGCAAGTCCGCAACATGGTTGCGCATCATGATCGTTTCTGGAATGAGACCAGTACCCGTATCGTTCCGAAGCTGCCTAAGCATCGGAGCGGTTTACACGCCAATGAATGGTGGGGCAACGATTGGGACGCTTTCAGAACGGACTCTACCGGCCCCGCCGCTTTCCTCACCATGGAAAACTACCTGCTGCAACAAATCGATGGCTCCGCATGGAAGAACAAATTCATCAGTCTCATGGACCGCTATCCGGAAATTCCTGCAACGGAAATGGGATTCCCCGAGGATTGGCGATCACTCGCATTGTGGTCATGACGACAGGCGCGCACCGTCCGTGGTTCCATGCCCCCTTGATTGTGATTTGTAAGCGCCCCCGGAGGTCGGCGACTGCGTGGTCGCCGAGGAGCTCGACGACAGACCCAGAAAGACGTTCGGCTACCGGAAGCCGAACGAGTCGTTGCTGGAGCTCATCAACGACTCAGACCGGTCGGAATCAGTGGATAGGCTGAAGGACGATTGACGACGAAGGTGTTGCAGCCATCACTAGAATCCGCCTCATGGTTGATTATATGATAAGGGGTTGCGGACATTTTCTTGGAGATAATCACGCAGCCAATCCATGACTCAGCCGGTATTGCACCGGGCTCATCCAACCAAGCGATTGCCTGATGCGAGCGTGGTCGTACCGGTGGATGCACCCGTCGATCAACGCGAGCATCTCCCCACGGGTGCGATCCTCCCACCGCTCGGGGTGGACGGACCCGACCCTCATCCCGCCGAAGAAACCCTCCGCGACCGCGTTGTCCGGAGAACGGCCCTTCTCGCCCGTCGATCTCGTCAGCCCGAACCCGCTCCATGAGTTCCAGCCATCCCGGCCGCCTATGGTGACGGCCACGGTCGGAACGCACCCGAGGACGCGCGCCCTCGGGCAACGTGGCGGCCGCCTTCTCCGGCATGGTGTCGGCGGGCTGCGCGTTGGGGCCGTATCCGTCTGTGTAGGCGACTATCTTGCCGTCGTGGCAGTCGATCACCGGCGAGAGTGTCTTTCGTCAAATAAATCTGCGTGTCGTCACCAGTTAATCTGAACACCATCGGCGTTCAAAATGGACACCGTCACCGGCGGTCCGGCTGGTTCCCCTCTTTTCGTTTATCTCATCAGGGAGTGGCTGTTGCGGTACGACTCGCCACGGAACCTGACGATCCTTCCGTGATGCACGATGCGGTCGATGACCGCGGCGGCCATGTCGCCGTCGCCGAACACCTCGCCCCACTGTCCGAACTCCAGGTTCGTGGCGGACACCACGCTCCGCTTCTCGTAGGAATCCGCGACGACCTGGAACAGGAGCCTGGCCCCGTCGATGTCGATCGGCAGGTAGCCCAGCTCGTCGATGACCAGCAGCCTGGCGCGGCCTATCGCGCGCAGTTCCACGTCGAGCCGGTTCTTGTCCCTCGCCCGCCGCAAACGCATCACCAGCGACGACTGGATTGGCTACAATGTATTAGACAGTCCGATGAGGGACGAATGACATGAGATTGGAGGCCGACAGGACCGGGAACGGTCACGATTGACTCGAACCGCTGCCGAACCTGTTGTAAAAACATTGAACATAAACAGGCGACCTCCTCGGCGAGCTCCTGCACGCGCGTCGGCTTGGGTTTCAGACTGGATTTCGCGCCCCTCGGCCTGCCCTTGGGCTTCGGGCGCAGGGCTTCGGGCCCGTCGGTACGGTATTTGCGGCACCAGCGCTCCAGGGGGGGGGCGCGACGCTCGCGATTGCGTATTTGGCCATGACCTCCGTCTTGGCCATGTCATTGTCGACGTGGTCGCGGGCGGCCGCGACCGTCGTCTCCCAGTCGTAGCTGCGTTTGCCCTTCGCGCCCATGACCGCGTCCTCTCCGTTGGACCTGTATTTCATGATCCATTTTTCCGCGGTCTGCACGGGCATCGCAAGCCGGCGGGCAAGGGAATGCTTGCCCATGCCGGCCTTGATGAGCCCCAGCGCCTCGTGCCGGAACTCATCATCGTAACGTTTCCTCCGATCCTCACGCATACGAAAGAACCGCACCTCCGATCATCGAATCTGAATTTCCTCAGTCCAACAATCGGGGCGCGGTTCAAAGAAGGCCTCTGGGCTCCTTCGTGATGGTCACTCTAGCGACCGAACAAAATCGGTGGCAGTATCAGCTCTTTTTCAGCTTTTGACGGTATTGCCAACTGGGTTCATTCAAACGAACGGCATGGGCATAAGTTGATTGGAGTGAGTGGCTCAGCCTCGCTTCATCTCGTGATTTCCGAGGATTTTGGCATCGCCTAGGGTGGTCCTTGGTTGTTTGGCCAAAGTTTATCGTCTTGCTCTTGACTTTCCTTGCCTTGTTGGTGGATTTCTTTCGCTGTGCGCGACTTGCGCGGTGAGAAGGATCTGGCATTCGATAGCCTTGGTGCGTGCTGAACGATAGTTGCGAAGTGGGCGGATGTCCAATGTGAGTTTGCGCCCTGCCTGTGGTATCATTTTTCTCACCAAGATTTTGGTTGTAAAAATGAAAGAAGGTAGTGATGATTTCACCAGAACTGAATATGTCGGATTATGGTGACGAGGACCCGGCTGATCGTCTTGAACGGCTGGGGCTTCCTTTGCTGTTGCTTAATCGCGCGTTGATAGAGGCGAGAGGCGCCGTTCTGGAACACACTTCTTTGGATGCGCCGAGTGCTTCGGGAATGGCGGCGTATTCTCGAGTCAGCCGATGTCTTGGTGAATATTTCCGTAGTCAAGAACATCCGACCTACAGTCGAATGGTTGACCATAATCAGATTCTATTCGTTTCGAATCGGTCTGATGATGAGCAGTTTATCTTCTTTAGGGGGAATTCTTCGACTGGTGATAGGAGCTCAATGCCATCTCCGTCATGCTCTAAAGGTCCTATGACTCGCCGCCTGGTCGATACGAACAAAAAAATGCTAGGTGTTAGCACTTACTCATTGTTTCCGGAGACTCTTGATACTGAGATTTTTCCATATGGGCCTACTACGCGTGTGCTTCTTTATGATATTCGTCAGGACAAGTCGATACGAGCGGAATTGAGTATTCCGGTAGAGTATGAGTGCCAAGGTGATCAAATTATAATCACGGATTGGCGAGATCGAATCATTCTTCCTGAGATCGGTCCCGAAGGCGAAGTTTCTCAACAGAATCCGCCAGATCCGGATCAATTCGATTTCAGTATTCAGAGGAAAGCCTGACTTCTATATTGGAAAATAAAAAATGAACAATGCGAAAAGCCCGAATAGTGAGTTCGTCGGGAAAAGACTTGAGAATATGCGTTGGAAGAGAGGTCTGACCAAAAAAGGCCTTGCCGAGATCGCCGACATTGATCAGCATTTGATCTCCGCTTTCGAGTCAGGGGGAAGGGCACCCAGCCGGGAGCAAGTGCATCGACTCGCCAAGGCATTGCATGTGAAAGAATCCTATTTTTATCTGGAATGGCAAAGCGATCTCACCCAAGAGGATCTATCGTTCCGCGCTCCGACCAAGACGACTGTGCGGAACAAGAACGCTGCGATCGCAATCGCCGCCCAAGGAGTCGAGCTTCGTTCCTGGATCGAGAAGCATTATTCCCTCCCGAAAGAGGATCTTCCGGATTATTCGTTTTGCGTCAACGGAGGAGACGGGCCGGAAGCCGCCGCCGAGTTCCTTCGCGCGCATTGGAATCTCGGAAATCAGCCAATCGGCAACATGATTCAACTGCTCGAGCTGCATGGCATCGCTGTTTTCTCCGCCCGGGAAGAGAATGCGGATCTGCGTTTCGATGCATTTTCCTTTTTCACAGACGGGCAGCCATATGTTTTCCTCAGCACGTCGAAAACTCCCGAGCGTGACCGTTTTGACGCCGCACACGAACTCGGCCATTTAGTTATGCATAATTCTCCCGTCCATAAAGAGACCAAAACACGTGAATCCGAGGCCAACCTATTCGCTTCAGCTTTCTTGATGCCCGCGGCCGATGTTAAGGCCGTTTGTCCATTTAATGCATCTATTAATGCTGTGAAAAATTTAAAGATACGATGGGGTGTTGCGGCTACTGCGTTATGCACAAGGTTATTTCAGTTAAATATGTCAACTGATTGGGTTCGTTATTCCGTGATGAAGGGACTCGCGAAAGAAGGATATCGTAGCAGTGAGCCGGGAAGTAATATGCATCATGAGAAATCTAAAATATGCAGTCAAGTATTGCGTGATTTAATAAGGCGACATGAGATATCAAAGCTTCTGTCTGATCTCTGCCAAGAGCCTAATGATATAGCATCTTTAACTTTCAATTGTTTGCCTGTTGTTAAATCTTCACCACAATTCAGTATAAAAAGTGTTAGTTTACTAGACTCGAGTCAAAGGGCACATGATCTTGGTTTGCATGTTGTGAATGGGGGTGCGAGGTAGATATATGATGCTAGACACTTCTTTATTATGGCGGTGCATGAGAATCATGGACGACGCGATGGTACGCACTGTTCGAGGAGTGTATTCGAGGGAGTATATCTTTGGCGGTGTCTGAGCGTGTGTGGTTGCCGTTCGTGCTTTTGTTGCCTTTGTTTTCAAGTCCTCCCTCTGTCTTCGTCAGGGTGAAACAACTACGGTGGAAGCTTTGGTATAGAGGTATGGCTCACCATTGCGGACTATGTTTCAAGTTCTATTGGTTAGATAGTCTACAAGGAGACGTTTGACAGGTATTGCCGTCTATGCGTTGACAAAACTGCAGTTTGCAAAAGCGGATAGAACTAAATTCCTGAATGATTTTCTTGCAATTCTGAAAGAATACAGAGCAGCGCTTCCCCCAGCCGATTTTTAGTAAGCTTGTGAGTTCTCAGGCAATAAGGAAAATAGAGGAGGTGATATGAACTGATTTTTGTTCCGCATTTCCCCTAACTCGATGGGAGATGATGGAACCATGGCAAAAGGAACGAGATACACGCCGGAGTTCAAGGCGAAGGCCGTCAGGCTGTTGACCGAGTCGCGCGGCTCGTATTCGTCGGAGACCAAGGCGATCGAACAGGTCGCCAGGGATCTGGGGGTCGCGCCGGAGACGCTGCGCCGTTGGCGCAACAAGACGGACGCCACGGTCGCGGCGGAGACCAAGCAGTCGGCCGAAGACGCGATGGCGGAGTTGAGGAGTTTGCGGGCCGAGGTCGCGCGATTGAGGCGGGCGAACGAGATATTGACGACGGCGTCGGCTTTTTTCGCGGCACGGCTCGACCCGGCACGGCGTTGATGGTCGCTTACATCGACGAATTCAAGGACCGTTTCAGGGTCGGGCCGATCTGCAGGGTGCTGGCCGCTTCGCTGGACTGCGGGCTCGTCACGCCGCGCGGCTACCGCATGTTCAGATCCAGGCCCGTCAGCCGCATGGCCGCCAGGCACGAGGCGCCGGCCCGCGACATCCTCGAGATCCATGCCGATTCCTTCATGGCCGTGTACGGGTACCGCAAGACGCGCGCCCAGTTGTTGGCGCGGGGCTGGGATCCGGCCGAGATCGGCCGCGACCAGGTGATGAACGTCATGCGGGAATCGGGAGTCCGCGGCGTGCGCCGCGGCAGGACGCCCGTCACCACCAAACCGGCGAAGGGCACGGGCGGCAGGCCCGACCTCGTGGAACGCGGGTTCGAGGCGGAGGCGCCGAACCGGCTGCACGTGGCCGACATCACCTACGTGCGCATGGCCAACGGCTCGTTCGGCTACACGGCGTTCGTCACCGACGTGTTCGCCCGCAGGATCGTCGGATGGGCGTGCGCCACCACCATGGACACCAGGGAGCTGCCGCTGCAGGCGCTGGAACAGGCGATATCATGGGCCGCCTCGCATGGCGGCACGGACGGTCTCGTGCACCATTCCGACCATGGCGCGCAGTACATCAGCCTCGTGTACACCACCAGGGTCGGGGAATTCGGCATGCTTCCCTCGGCCGGCACGGTCGGCGACTCGTACGACAACGCCATGGCCGAGAGCGCCGACGGCGCGTACAAGACCGGGCTCGTCTGGCGACGCAAGCCCTTCCAGGATTTGAGGGACCTGGAATTGGCGACGTTCCGGTGGGTCTCGTGGTGGGGGCTCGAAGCGTCTGCACCGGTCCTTGGGCTACAGGACACCGGAACGGACCGAAACCGGGTATTATGCAAACCAAGCGGCGCAAGCCGCCCCACTATAAGGGCGGAACAAAAATCAGGCCATATCAGTGAACCGTCCGTACCGTTGCTTCATGTTGGACTTGTCGGTGTCGATTTACCTCGTGTTATGTGCGATATGGCTGGGAATGGCATTATCCTTTAAAATGACTGCGTGTTATCTTCGGCGGCCAGCTGGATTGAGGGGTAGTGCCCGAAAGGTTGCGCACTTTGGATCATGCCCGTCCATGGCGCGATGATCAGTTCGCTGCTTGTAGGGTGTCATCGAACCGGGACATGTCCAGGTAACGGCGGGTCGACCACTCGTTGGCGGTGATGTACCGTATACGCGCGCAGGCGAACATCAACGCGCTCTCGCCGTCCGGAAAACTGTCCGCGGCGCGCGTGCGGCGCCGACGTCAAGACGTTGCAGGAGCTCATGGGGCACGGGGGCGCCGCCGCTACGCTGAACACGTACGCGGTCGCGTTCGCCGACCGCCGTGCCGAGATCGCCACCGCCATGGCCGCCGCGCTCGCCGACGTGCTGGTCTAGGCGTGCGTTTCCGAGCAAAGTCCCTCTGGGCGTGTCGCGGGCGTCCTGGTAGTTTGCGATGTTACCCGGCGCGTCGTCCTCGATGTCGGCCGGTGCCGTAAACGGCGGAATCAAGCCGTTTTCGAGGAGGTGCAATTCTTATGAAAAGTTACCTCTTGTGACAGTGCGGGATGCGCGCCCACGCACAGCCATGCATGGTTGCGCCATGCATGGCTGCACGTTACCCCAGACACCCCCGAGGTTGTCCCGCGCATGGCGTTTTCATGCATAACCATGCGTATCATATCCGACGGTGGGACAATGCGCCGAGGATGGCGGAAAACCGGGGTGACTTTGAGATAGCATGGCTGGAGATTGGGTGGCAGTAAGGCTCCAGCCTTGTATGTCCGCCAAGGGGCCATGCCGCGGCGATCTCACTGCGATTGGCGGATTTACAGTTGGACACTGCCGGCTGCGAATGTCTGCTGTCATGGCGGCAAAGACCACCATGACAGCAGGCGGACATTCTCACAATAAATGCCAGTCTGCTCGCATTCAAAACATTCTGACGGCAAAAACGGCATTGGTGTATTATCTAGATAAATGTCCTGACTTGACACCTTCTTTGGTCTGTGGCGTGAGCATAGTCGCGTGATAAGTCAGGCTGACAGAAAGGCGACGGATATGGCACTGCGAACGAGGGAGCCACGTGCGACAACAAAAGCCATCCAGAGGGAGACGCGCACCAAAATGACCAAACAGGAATGGGAGGCTTCACAAAGGCGGAATTTACAAATTCTGGAATTACGGATGAAATTCCCTCCCGACAATTATCAAACGATTACAAAAAGCTATTAAGTTTTTGTAATCGTTTTAGCGAAGAGTCCTTCGAAGACGAACGCAAACGACCTTAAAATGGGCAAGAATATGCGAGAGACTTACAGACGTCAGACGAATGATGGAATTGCAGATGTGTTTAGGCATCTACGAGAAGGTAATCTTCATTACGACAACGGCAAACACAATGGCGCAAAATCTTTAAAAGCAGAACGACGTGTGCTTGAATTTCTATGGAGGTTAACTTCCAAGGAAGTAATTTCCGACACGACCGGGATGGAACCGAACCAAAATCAAATGAATTCCATCAGAAAGAAACAATGGTTGACCCAAAACCGACGCAAGGACGACGTTTCCACTTTGGAACGTCAGATGACATCCTACACTTATGAGGTTGATTGGGACCAAATATCGGTCGTAGCTACCTCCTGCGGTATTATAGTCCAAGACGGCGACCTCATCGCTTTGCCTCTTCTTATATTCGACCGATTTGTCCCCGCCGATTTTCGTTGCCATGACGGGACGGAGGCTTTTTTGACGCATCGACGGGCAAATACGGATTACGCCGCATCCATGATTAAATATGGGCTGCTTTCCGTTATGCCGCAGTGCAATGTGGAATATAGCCAACTTGAAAAACTGTTCCTGTATGGAGGCAACTATTCTCCACAGAAAAAGAACAATCTTATGAGGGAACAACTCTTAAAGTACAAAGAAATCGACAATGAGATAAAAGAAGAAGCTGACAACGCAAATCCCGACTGGGATAAGTTAAACATCATCACCAGTTTATTGACCAAATATGTTTCCTTCTATACCGTGCTTATTTTCGTTCCAGCTAAAAAGCACGGAAGAATGACATACTCGTTCGACGTAATCACATATCCCGACAAGCAGTCAAGGAGACAACAACTTTGCAAACTCGGAGCCGGAATCAGGCTCCGAGACATTTTCTCTTGCCAGTTCTTAAAAAAACTCGCATTCACATTATGCGGTTTCAGATGGTTTGATTTCGAGCGCTCTTGGTTAAGAGACTCGTCATTCCAAATAATCGAATTCGCACATGATATACGCCCCTCCTATGTCGAAGATGTGGGCATTCCCAATGGGGAACGTAGTTTGTTGAGCGAGAACGAAATCCTTTCTTCTGTGCATAAGAGTCAGCCGAAAGATGATGGTACAGAAAAGATTTGCGGCTGGTTTATTCCGCGGTTCAGAACCGTATCTCGTACAATCCTGTTCATGGTTACGCAGATTGCGTTTTTGTGCTCATACTATGGCGTTGTGATTATGAACTCGACCCAAGAAGGCATGCACACAGATGTGACGCTACGTACTATTGCAATGGTGCAACTTGGTGTAAGTTTTTTCATCGCCGATCGCGATGAAAGTGCCACAGTAACCCGCATGCTCCAGGTTCCTAGATATATATCCCTAATTGTGGCCGTAGTGGACGCGTCGATGTTCATATGCTCATTTACCGGCCCCAATTGGGGAGCAAAAATAGTGCCTTGGTATTGGAAATCTTTATTCCTAGTGCCATTTGTATTGAACATCATATTTATGTCGATGTTGACTATATGGTTTGTTCTGTACTTCATAGCCCGATTCCATCCATATTTAGAAGGCCGCAGGAGCAGCATAGCCGGGGATAACGTACGGCAGTAGGGTTTCAGGTGGTGTGCACCCGTCAGAAGAACCATGCCGCGGCGACTGTCACCGCGATCAGCAGCACCGACAGCTGACAGCAAGGTCGTGACAGGAAACTGTCGCCCGCGAACAGCTGCCAGATGGTGGCGACGGCCACGACGACGGTGAGCACATTAAGGCCCACGGCCCTGTCACACTGCTCCTTGCTGCACTTCGCCATAAGGGGGTTCTCCTCCCGGTCGGGAAATCCAAGAAAACGTCACCACTTCGCTCTCGCTAAGATTCTTAGTGGTATCTTCTCCACCAGTCAAGTCAAATTTGAGATTGTGCATGGTGATATCATGACCGAAAACAGAGCGAATCCCAGAGAATGTGTCCGTGATTTCGTTCGCCAATCCTTGAATCGTAATGGGTACCGCTGGAAAGATATCATACAGATTATTCAAATTGGTGATACTGATGGTGCTTTTATTCCAGACGAGTATGTGAAGAAATCGGATGGCGACGAGATTCGGTATGGGGAAGACGAGATTTGCGTCGGGGATGTCGGCAGAATACGTAAACGAAATGCTCGGAAAAGGCAAGCGATGAAGAAACTTGCCAGCATTTCTTCAATTACATATAACCGTGTCAGTATTCGATATATTTCTTCTCTCGCAACCTGGAACATGCGTTGCATAATGTGTCTGAAGAACTTTCTGATGCTGAGAAAGTACAACTAGCGCAGAAGTTCCGTCGTTGATATGCTTCGCACCTTGATGAATTTAAGAAGTTTATTAAGAGTCCAGATGCGGCAGTTGACGGTGACTATAACGAAACTCGGTGGTATATCAGTGAAGGAACGGCTTCCTTGCATAAGGGATCAAACCTGCATCTTCTTATCGGCAATGATGACTCTGCGTGATTACAACGATTGAGTCGGTGGAGAGGCTTTCTAATTGCGGAATGTATATCTCCGAAGGGGTTTGCCTGTTATGATTTGCCATATATAAGTGAAATAGGGGGTGTTTTGTTGGAGTTGTCGTTGATTCCAGCAAAACGGCCCCCATCGGCCTGATGCCTTACTGACCTGAGCTGGTTTGTGGTATGTCGTATGTTATCGATCCAAATCATTGCCAATCGTCGACCATAGGTGTAACATTTGAGTGTAAAAAATACCGAACGAGTTGAAAAACGTACGGAGGTTCTATGGTGGATGATATGGATGGCGATGTTTTTGAGACAAAGTTAATCAAGAATGCGGTCGCCCCGTTTAATGATATTCTTCCTGTCGCTCTTCCAAATGTTAAGGACGGGGTCATGCATGCGTTTGAATTGGAGGATTTGGACCGAGGCGTCGATACTACTGCCTATGCATCGAATGTTCTTTGGTCGCTTCGTCGCCATTTCGAGAAGAACCCAGTGGATGGTTGGAAACTGATTGGGCGTCGTGACTGCCTCCATATGAAGCATGAGTCGGACGGTTTGGAGATGCGTTTTACTAAAGCGTTCAAGTTTACCGGAGCCCTTTCCCCAGCTGGTGGTAATGGATCGCGTCGAAGGGCATATATGCAGGGACGGCTTCGCACCGAGGAAGAAATGCTTCAGCTGTTTGACCATCCGTCACTGAAAGACGATATCGTGCAGATAGCGTGGACGGAGGAGCATGACCAGTTTAGTTTTACTGCGTATGTGCCGAAGGAGCCCGGCAAATTTCCTCGCAGTCCCGAGGCATGGCTCGTCTTTCCTGTTGGAGTCGCTGAAAGCGAATATAATAAACTCACATTCCAGTCGAGTGAGGAAGCGCCATTGCTTGTTCCCAAACATAATCTAATTGTGGAAAATGATATGTTGACGCAGAAGAAAATAGAGGAGACTACAGAGAGAAAATGAATGAGTTCGACGCTTCCAAAGTAGGGCTCCTCCAAGAGTTCGAGGGAATGACTGCCAAGGAACTTGCCGCGCGCTCGGGAATTCCGGAAAGGCGGCTAGGGGCCATCAAGAATGGGTCCTCAGAATTCCATGAGGAAGATGTGGAATCAATATGTTGCGCTACTGGATTCCCGAAGACCTTTTTCCTGATCAAGGAAGCCGCGATTCCGGCCACAGCGCTCACCTTCCGCAAGCCATCGAGAATGAGGACAAGGGATATCAAGAAAGTATCCGTTGAATTCTCAATGTTGGAATCGACAGCCACCAGATTGATGGATATGTGCGGCATCTCTGACCGCTCAAGCTGGATTGATGCTGTTGCGCCGTATGACACCCCGGGCGGTGATGATATAGAACGTATTGCCGTGGAGACCCGAGACTGTCTCGGAATCCCGGACTCTGGTCCAGTCGGGAATGTGATGTGGGCCTTCGAAAAAGGCGGATTTGCTATAGCTACGCTCAAAACATCGTGCGAGGAAATGGAAGACTCCGTAGAAGGCATCTCGCATCCATTCGGAATGACCGGGCCAATCGTGGCCTACACGGAAAAAAGGCGTTCTGGAGATGGTGTCAGATTCACCATTGCTCATGAGGCCGGCCATCTTGTACTGCAAAGGAAAAGAATGCCGGTGACGAAAAAAATGCGGGAGGAGGAAGCCCACCGATTCGCGGGGGCCTTTTTATTGCCTCCTAAAGATGCAAAAACAGTTTTGAGTCCGAAGATGGAACTGCGTGACTTCGTGGAGATAAAAGCTGGTTGGGGAATAGCAATCTCAGCATTGATTACTCGAGCGGCGCGTATGGGGATCATCGATAGAGAACGTCAGCGCTCGCTGATGATGCAAATGAGCGCACGACACTGGCGCAAGAATGAGCCAGTTGATGTTCCTGCAGAACGGCCTGTTCTGTTCAAGCAGATGCTTGGTAGCAATTTCGGGAAAGTGATATCGCCTACCGAAGTCTCTGTATCGCCAACCGCTACCTCGGAATTTCTCGGCAGGCCATTCGATCTTATCGATACATGGGCTGGAGGCCTACAAACTCAGGAAGCAACGGACGTCCTTTTCCTCTGAATTGCCGAATCAGGTCCCGATGCTTGTGATAGAGCGGATCAGTACCTGATTCGAGAATTAATTTGCTTCTATTTCATGGAATTGTCCTTGATTCAGAACATGCCAAGACAGTAGCGTTGTGACGATAGGGGGCTGCGGGCTCGGGCTGCGGACGTTTTCTTGCGCACTTTCGGATTCCGGTTCTGACGTAAGAGGGTATGGCCCGCGTCCTGTGTACGATTTTCATTCGCCAAAACAAAAAACCGCGATTGGAAAACAGGAGACGGAACCAAGACCCCCGAACATCATACAGATCGACCAGAACCTGCTCGAGACCAGACTTGAACGGTTCGGCGCCGAGGCCGATGAGATTGCCGAAGCTGTCAGATACGAGTGTTCCGGAAGGTGGGAGGCATTCCACGACGGCCACTACGACCGGAGCCTGATCGCCAAGGTCAGCAGGCTCGGCTTGAAGGTGTCCGAATCTAAGGTGCATTTAGATTGGGGCCGGCATGACCATTATCAGTCAAGTTGGTGTTTCTCTTCCCGGTCAGGGGGTCCAAGAAAACGTCACCACTTCGTAATCGTACTTAGCTGGTTGCCCCGCACTTCTGTGTGTTTTTTGAAATTGGTGCATTGGTCAGTGGGACGAGTAATCGATGCTAAGTATAAAAACAACGTGATGTTTGTCCCTGTCCGGTGACGTTTGATATTCATCGCAATACTGGTAATTGATTCGGGCCATGCTTGAAAGCTCGTAATGAATAGTTTTTGAAAATCCTTTGCCTTTTGGGACCCCAGCCTTTCCTCTCAGAAAGCAGGTATTGGCTATAGGGTCTTTTATGCCTGGTGTATATGCAACATGATCCCAAAATTGTTGAGCTTGTTGCATGCCGACTCGTCCAACAATTTGATTCCAAGCAGCTTCATATTTTCTGTGAACTAATATGCGATATTTAGGCGCATTGTTAGGTTTTCCGCCTGGTCTTTTTGCTGGTACCTCGGGATCATACGCTCCCATTGTTGACTCCTGCTGACGGTTCTTTGGCTTCGATGAAATCCGCTTCCTCAAGTTCGGAAGATAACAGAACGTGTTTCCGCAAAGGGTCTTCAAGCTGACCGGCTGTTGCTCGCCATTCCCGTATCAGGCAATCAAGTCCGGTGTAGTCGTTTTCTGAAGCATTAATGATGAGCTCATTAGCTAAATCTTCGCAGAAAGCGTTCAAATCATTGTTGTCGAAGACTCGTAGCCATGCCAAATCGCTCCATTCCACTGCGCTAGGGCGATTTCCCGAACTTAAGATGCCACGTAGTCTTTCCAAACGCATGGACCAATATTGATATTTTTCTAGATTTGTTAATTTACTTTTTTCTAGCATGACCAGATCTTGGTCTTTATCCCGAATGACGGCGCAGTCTGTTCGGGCCGCTTCTATCACGGCGGTTCTCTTTTTTGCTAGATCAGAAACCTGAAAAGTCCCCATCGCCATGCTCCTACCTTTTAAGAAAAACATACATAAAAAAGTATACATGATAATATATATGATGTTGTCACTGTCAGTGAATGCGGTAAGGAGGTATGTATATGCCTGCTGATTGTGGAGGTCAAAGGCACGAAGGTTTAGGGCGTATATTCTTTATTCTTTATTCCGCTGTCTTACGCCCCATCCCTGATTCCGATGAAGAGGCGCGTGAACGAATTTTTCTTATCGAAAAAACGATTACCATATTGGAAAAGCGAGGTCTTACGGAAGGCGTCCTTCGATATGGATTTGCCGATGATATTGCTATTTTTCTTATTTCTGGTGTAATTCTAGATAAAATCGGTCTTTCTGATTCTATGGTGTCTCGCTGGCGTAGCATCTTCGGAATAGAGAAAGATGGAAAAGATTTTTCTTGGTCCTTTGATGATATTCGTAGATTTGAGATCTGGGCTTCAGTTGCTCCTCTCGATGATTTGATAGGTTTCGTTCCGCCATCGGAGGATGAGTGGAATAATCTTAATCTCATACCTATGGAGGAGGGGGCTGTTGAAGAATCATATGTTTGGCTGAGAGATCGATATTTGTTTAAAGATAACCTAAACGTATGGAAAGAAGTGTCTTTACATAAAGAGTATCGATTTATTCATCAAGGCTACACGGATTCTTTCCCTGATCGCACTATTGAAGAAATAGATTTAGATGAATCGGATCTCAATTCAGAAATTGCCAAACGTGCTGTTTTGCGTTCTGACAGAAGCGGATCGCGTCTGTACATGCAGGTATATGAGTCTGCTAAGCGTCATTTGAAACAACGAGAATATGGGTCTGCAGCCACATTGTTCCAATTTTTTCTAAAACAATATCCTGGTGATACGTGCGCTCAGAATTCACGTGGCTTTTGTCTTATTCCTGACTCTCCTAATGAAGCTGAGGATATCATTCATGATGCGCTAAAACGTGGCCTTACAAATCAATGTCTTGGATATTACAACCTCTGTTGTTGTCAGATTCTGCAGCATGATTATGATTTGGCTCTCCGGACTGCAGAGAAATACTGGTCAGAATTTAGAGACAAAGACGATGTGAGCGGGGCTTTGATTTGGCGAATTCAGAATGGGGAATGTATTCTAGACGATAGCAAGAACGTGCAGTTGGCGCTTACTCATTTATGCGTAATGATAAGCCAAGAAACGAATGACGTTATGCGTCTCCAATCTTGGACTGCTCGCAGGGATATGTTTCGTAGAAACGGCGAATGTGGTATCGAATCCGAGTAGAAGGGGACTTATTCGATGTTCAGGGGGTAGTGATGTTTTGTCGGACTTGTAATATCCCGTCGTTGCTAATCATGTCACAAGGATAACGTCCGGTTTTTGCGTATTCTGGGCTTTTGACTCTAAACCGCATGTGTCTGGACGCGGGCATGCTAAACGTGTGCACGTTGGGGCGTGGCTACGCGTGGTTGGACACGGGCACGATGAATTCCCCGTTCGAGGCGAGGGAGTTTGTGCGTACGGTGTAGCGTGCGCAGGGCCTGCCGATCATGATTGTGGCAGAGATCGCCTATGAGAACGGTTGGATTGTGCGCGACGAGTTGATGGAGTCCGCTACATGTTACGGCAAGAGTCAGTACGGCCAGCATCTCAAGGGCATTGCCGACGGCGAGATTATGCTCGTCCCCAACCAGAAGAACTGACTTGATGCAGCGTCTTCAAGGCGCCTCATCAAGTCAGTTCTTCTTACCAATATGCCCTAGCCCCGTTGTCCCAGATATCCGTTTTCCCATATTCAAGTGCAGTAATGATGTCTTGATTCAACTTGCTACGCAGGTCATCACAGATTTCCGTTTGGAATAGTGGAATGAAGCACACGTCCCATGTGAGCTTATGGCTATCCGGATCGGGGCAAAACAATATTGCTGTGGCCTGAACCGCTTGGAGGAATTGCTTCGTCTGGGGTTTGTACTCCATCAGTAGGGCGTAAACGTCCTTACTGATATCCATTAAAATCTTGGTGAGCAGATTACTTGAGATGGAGTCTCCATCAGAGTATCGTTTTTGGCTTTCCTCATCATCGTTTTCCTGCCGTGATTTGCGTGCTGCGACTGTGTTTTTCTATGTCTATTTCGCGATGGGCCGAATCCTAGTGAGTTACGTCGTGAGAGAGTGAATGCTGCTTTGCAGGCATTGATAAACGTATCTTCATCCGGAATCGTGTCTGCGGCTTCGCTGAGCGCGAATGCGATAGAAGCTACGATGTCGCAAAGTACGTGTGCTTGGGACAAATATTCGCCGGCTTTAGGGGCTAAATCCTTGAAAGAATCAATGCCGTGTCTTTGTACACAAGCGCAAAGTCTTGACACTTGCTGACTCGTCATGGAATTCTCTTTTGCCCAGTGAGGTATATCAATTACTCGGCAATAATCAATTATGGGATGAGTTATATCCTCGCAAAGAAAGAACACGCGCTCAGGTTGTCTCTGCGCATGGATGATTGCCGTTGCTTTATCGTGTGGAATATCGACAATATGGGCTTGGACAGTTTGGATTTTATCAGCAAGAGCCTTCTTATATTTGTCAGGTAGTTTCTTACTGTTTTCGGGAGTAAGGACCATTCTGAGTAATTGGGCGTGTGCGATACCTGCGCATGAACAGATGCAGTCGAATCCATTTGCGAATGTGCAGCTACCTTGACCTCGTCCAGTGTGAATATCTATGAAGGGGTTTTCGAAATTTACCCGGATGGGTAGAGCCATGCTTCTCCTTTCAGCTCTGTTTATTAGATTTCAGCGTTTCGATTACTTTTGGCATATCGGTCCAAGGGGCGTATTCCTGCTCATGATTAGGCGCGAGTCTGTTACGCTCCTGGCGGTTTTCCGTTGTATTGTGCCGGGCTGCATTGCGTATGGCAGCATCGAGATGTTCTTTGTCAATGAGCTCGGTGTTGATGTATTTGTTACGGTGAATATTTGCTCGTTTCAAGGCCACTGTTATTGCCGAAGAAGGCCGATCGCGCTTTTTGACGATTATTGCGGTTCAAGGCCACCGTTATTG
>SKFA01000680.1_pt1 | contig 22769 bp, 17 predicted proteins | sample 4820291 | NCBI WGS metagenome assembly SKFA01 (sample SAMN11008795, study PRJNA524170) | human gut metagenome | isolation source: fecal sample from pouch patient p30 | place: Israel: Tel-Aviv | reverse complement strand
ACCTGTATGGATTCCTGCATTATCCGTGCAACAGCGGTATCCTCCCCATGCTCTTGGCAGGACTGTTGCTGGTATTGGCATCACAAGCCTTTGGCATTTTCTTGTTCGGACTGTTCACCACCATGCGGCTTGCTTTAAGCACAGCTTCGCTATGGGGAGTCATTTCCTTCTCCATTTCAGGAATGAGCTTTCCCGTCATGGCTATGAATCCTGTGTTGCAGGGATTAGCCTGTCTGTTTCCGTTACGGCATTACTTCCTCATCTACGTCAACCTGGCACTCAACGGCTATCCCTTGATTTATGCATGGCATTCGGTAGTAGCATTGATGCTTTTCATGCTATTGCCTTTCTTCATAGTGAAAAGGCTTCGCACCGTGCTATTGCACTATGTATATATCCCTTAAAAAACTAACCGGTTATGAAAGAGAAGAGATTCAAAGAGATAGTTTCGGAAGGCATTGCAGACCTGTTCTATATTTGGTGGCAAGAGCTGAAGGCTGTGGTAAAAGACCAAGGTGTATTGATTTTCTTTATCTTGGTTCCATTGGGATATCCACTACTTTATACCTTTATATATACGAACGAAACCGTCCGCGAAGTACCAGCAGTGGTAGTAGACAATAACCGTTCCACGCTCAGCCGGGAGTATCTGCGATTGGTGGATGCCGGTCCCGACCTCCACATTGTTTCTCATTGTGCGGATATGGAAGAGGCCAAGGCATTGCTGAAGGAGGGAAAAGCATATGGCATCATTTATATTCCCGAAAGTTTCAGCCGAGATATTGCCAAAGGCATCCAGACCCGCGTCACACTTTACTGTGACATGAGCGGTATGCTATACTACAAAGCCATGCTGACAGCCAACACCAATGCCTCGCTGATCATGAACAAACAGATAAAGATAGAACGCTCCGGCAACACAACCATCCGACAAGATGAAGTGAGCACGTCTCCCATAGCGTATGAGGATATTTCCATTTTCAATCCGCAGAACGGTTTTGCCAGCTTCCTGATACCCGCCGTACTGATATTGATTATCCAACAAACTTTACTGCTAGGAGTAGGTCTATCTGCCGGAACTGCTCGTGAGAACAACCGTTTTCGAGACCTTATCCCCATGAGCCGCCATTATCATGGCACGCTGCGCATTGTTTTAGGCAAATCACTGACTTACCTTATGATATATGCTGTCATGGCTACCTATATGCTCTGCCTTGTTCCCAAAATGTTCAGCCTGGTACAAATAGCTCAAGCCGGAACCCTAGCGGCATTCATGTTTCCCTATATACTGGCATGCATCTTTTTCGCGATGACTTGTTCTATCTTTATTCACCATCGGGAAGCCTGTATGATGATTTATGTATTTACCTCAGTACCGTTGCTATTTATCTCAGGCATTTCGTGGCCAGGTACTGCCATTCCTAAATTCTGGGAGGTGGTTTCGTGGTTGTTCCCTTCCACTTTCGGCATCAACGGCTTTGTACGCATCAACAATATGGGAGCCACACTGACCGATGTGCTGACAGAGTACCGGATATTGTGGATACAAACAGGCGTTTATTTCCTTAACACCTGCATCGTATACCGTCGTCAGATTACCTTAAGCCGCAGACATGTATACGAAAGATTAAAAGAGATTAAGAAAAGACGCAGAACAAATGTCGTCTGAATTTGTTTATAAATTAAAAACCAAATGAATTATTTAGGATGAAAAAACTTTTTATTCTGGCATGCGTATGCCTACTGATTACTTCATGTAACAGTAACCCCAAAAACACTAACGATTCTGCAACCTCCACCGAAACAACGGATATGCACAATGCAGAAAATTCATTGGATTATGACGGTACTTACACCGGAACCTTTCCAGCTGCCGACTCTCCGGGTATCAACATGACCCTGACTATTAAAAAAGACAAGACTTTTGAGTTGATATCAGAATACATTGACCGGCAGGATGCTACTTTCAAAGAATATGGAACTTACTCCGTTGAAGGTAATATTATGACTTTAATTAATGGAGAGGATAAGCAATATTATAAAGTCGGTGAGAATACCCTGACCGCTCTCAATCAAGACAAACAGGCAATAACAGGAGAGTTAGCAGACCATTATATCCTACACAAAAAATAAACTTTACTTCATCTGTCATTTTCATGCCAAAGTGAAGAGTCCGCTTCAATCTATCACAGCTGGATTCTTCACTTTGTTCTTTTATTTGTCCACAATCTGTATTCACACTAATTAACTTCCATTCCTTTTGTTTATTACGAAAATTTCGTAAATTTGCGAAAACATCGTAATCAATTCATTTTCTTATGGAAAAGCTAACGATACAAGAAGAAGAAGTGATGCTTCATATTTGGAGCATGGGAGAATGTTTCGTGAAAGACATAGTTGCTAAATTTCCCGAACCTAAACCACCTTACACTACGGTAGCGTCTATAGTGACCAACCTGAAAAGAAAAGGTTATGTTACAGCCAAGCGCTTCGGTAACACCTATCAATACACCCCTGTAGTGAAACAAAGTGAATACAAACGCACATTTGTAAGTGGTGTGGTCCGAAACTATTTTGCCGACTCGTATAAGGAAATGGTATCTTTCTTCGCTAAAGAGCAAAAAATCTCCGCAACCGACTTGAAAGACATTATTGACCTGATAGAAAAAGAAGAAGATAAATAACCTTGCTAAATTCATAAATATTATGATAACTACAGCTCCCGAACTCATTTACATGCTGAAAGTAAATATAGGCATCGCCTTATTCTATGCTTTCTATAAGCTGTTCTGCTGTCGCGACACTTTCTTCCAATGGCGTCGTATCGCACTGCTGAGTTTTCTTGCACTCTCTTTTCTTTATCCGCTAATGGATATGCAAGCATGGGTGAAAGAACAACCTGCCATCAATGAACTGGCAGATTACTACACACTGATGATGCTAACAGAAACAAATACTTCCACTGCCACAGTAGTCACAACTCCTGTTGCTATTCCCACACCCGGCCTGCTTGATATAATAAAGTTCATCTATTGGATTGGAATCCTTTTATTATCCGCACGATTTATGATCCAACTAAGTAGTATTTTCCACCTTGTCTTAAAAAGCAAGAGTATAAATGTAGACCAAATATCCATACGCAGTCTATCAGAACCTGCCAATCCATTCTCTTTCTGGCAATGGATTTTCGTCTATCTGCCCGAACTGAAAGAAGATGAAAAACAAGAAATCCTGACGCACGAACAGACCCACGTCCGCCAATGGCATTCCATAGATGTCATTATCAGTGAAATAGTAAATATCATTTGCTGGATGAATCCTTTTGCATGGCTAATGAAAACAGAGATCAGACTCAATCTAGAATACCTTGCCGATCATAAAGTAATGGAATCCGGCACAAATAAGAAAGCATATCAATATCACCTTTTGGGATTAGCCAACCAGAACAGACAAACCGGTTTATATAATAATTTCAACTTATCACACTTAAAAAACAGAATTAAAATGATGAACAAAAAAAGAACCCGCACCACAGGGCATATCAAATATGCCTTGTTTGCACCGCTGACTGCTGCTCTACTCTTGGTCAGCAACATTGAAATCGTGGCACGGACAGCCGAAAGGTTAATCTATTCCACGGAAGAAAGCACCCCACGCCCCAAAAGGGAAGAAGTGGCATCTTTCGTCAACACAGTACAAGGTCTAGTGACTTTCACTATTACCGTAACCAATAGTGAAGGTAAGCCTCAACCTAATGTTACTCTGCAAATCAAACCGAGTGATGAAGTGAAAACTTTCAAAACCAATGCAGAAGGAAAAGCTACCATAGAAGTGGATATGACGACTCCCAAGTATGTTTCCCTAGACGTTTCCTCTCCTAAAAGTTCCAAACATCAATCACTTCTACTTTCAGCAAACAAACCAAATGTTACTGCCATCTTTGATACTGATGATGATATTGCCGCTTACATCAAAGCCGGCAAACAAATACGGGTCAAGTTACAAATATCTAATAATGATAACCAACAACTGGCAGGAGCAGAACTTATTTCTTCTTCAACAAATGCCAAAGCCACGACAAACGCTCATGGAGAAGCTCAGTTAACAGTAGGAGTAGGCGAAACCATTGCCATTAACCATAAAGGTTATCAGGAAGGAAAATTCACGGTAAAAGAACTCTGTCCCATCAAAGATATGGAAAATCCGGAACTAGTAAGATTACTTCTTGTCGGAGAAGATCCCGTATACCAGATAGCAGACAATATGCCTGAATTCCCCGGAGGTATGGCAGCTTGCTTACAACATTTGGCACGAAACATAAAATATCCCACAACAGCTCAAAAGGAGGGAACGCAAGGTAAAGTAATCGTACAGATGGTTATTGAAAAAGATGGTTCGGTAGATCATGTAAGCATTGTACGCAGCATTAGCCCCGAACTAGATGCTGAAGCAGCACGAGTTGTAAAATCCATGCCGAAATGGAAACCGGCAACTGTAAAAGACAAAACAGTACGTTGCAGATATACTGTTCCTGTAACTTTCAAACTGCAATAAAGAGTATAAAAACAGAAAAGAGGCTGTTTCGAACAGCCTCTTTTCATCCCAAAAACATATTTCAAATTATTTCTTCATTTCCACAATGTGCGTCGGCGCTTGCTCCGCATTACGCTTCTCAGTCTGCTTCACAACATTTTCAGCCAACTCTATGAATGCACGTCCGGTAATGCTGTTCTCATTCAAAGCAGCGGGAGTACCCTTATCACCATTCTCACAAATACTCTGTACAATAGGGATTTGTCCCAACAAAGGCACATTCATTTCTTCCGCCAATTGCTTGGCTCCTTCTTTTCCAAAGATAAAATATTTATTTTCAGGAAGTTCGGCAGGAGTAAACCATGACATATTCTCCACCAGTCCCAAAATAGGTACATTTACTTTGTCATTGGTGTACATATTGATTCCTTTGCGTGCATCAGCCAAAGCTACCTGTTGGGGGGTGCTGACAATAACAGCTCCTGTAATAGCCAAAGTCTGCACCAAAGTAAGATGAATATCACTAGTACCCGGAGGAGTATCAAGAATAAAATAATCCAACTCGCCCCAGTCCGCATCTCCGATTAATTGCTTCAATGCATTACTAGCCATACCACCACGCCATAAAGTTGCTTGATCAGGATCAACAAAGAAACCAATGGAAAGCAATTTGATACCATATTTTTCAATCGGAATAATCAAATCACGACCATCAATCTGTTCGGCATAGGGACGAGCATCTTCCACTTGAAACATTTTAGGTACAGAAGGACCGAAAATATCAGCATCCAACAACCCCACTTTATAGCCCAATTTAGCCAGAGCCACTGCCAGATTAGCCGCCACAGTAGACTTTCCTACCCCACCCTTTCCGGATGAAACAGCAATCACATTTTTAACAAACGGGAGTAGCTTGCCCGGTTCGGGACGCGCCGCTTGGCGGCTCTCTGTCGCAATAGTTACCTGTACATCAGGTGAAACATAAGTATGAATAGCTGTTTCGGCAGCCTTTATCATAGATTTCATAAACGGATCGGTCGGTTTCTCAAAAATCAACGAAAAGCTTACCGACATGCCGTCAATGCGAAGATTATCGGCAACCATCTCCGCTTCCACCAAATTCTTTCCCGTTCCAGGATAACGCACTGTTGCCAAAGCGTCCAAAATCAATTTCGGATATAAAGTCATCATTCTGTTATTATTTACTTGTTTTCAATCCGCTTCGTTTACTGCGGTTGTAACTGCGATACTCATCCAATTCTATTTCCACATCGGGTTCATGCAACTCCTTCTCATGCGGCAGACGGAACTTCATATATTTTATATTCAAACCACGATCCAACCATTGTTGTTCATAATAGGTACGGATGCCTAGTATGTCATCCACCAAACCGGAATGATACAAATCTTCGGTCATAAACTCTACCGGCAATTTGTTTTCCTCTACCATATAGCGGGTGTAAGTAAACATAAAATTACTGTCGGTCTTCAAGTGAATTAGCCCATCCGGCTTCAAAAACTTGCGATAACGTTCCATAAAGTATGTGGAAGTAAGACGTTTAGTCACTTTCTTCATCTGTGGATCAGAGAAAGTCAGCCATATCTCACTCACCTCGCTCGGAGCAAAAAAACGATCGATGATTTCGATATTGGTACGCAAAAAAGCCACATTCTTCATGCCATTTTTCAGCGCTTCCGTCGCACCGGTCCACATACGGGCCCCTTTTATATCTACACCGATAAAGTTTTTATCGGAATACATACCTCCCAGCCCTACGGTATATTCACCTCGTCCACATCCCAGTTCCAGAACTATCGGATTATCGTTCTTAAAAAAGTCACGGTTCCAATTCCCCTTCATATCGAACGTAACGTTATCGGCCACCGAATAAGGGTATTCAAACACGTGCGGATACTCCCGCATATCAGCAAATTTCTCCAGTTTTCCTTTTCCCATGAAAATTAGTCTATCATTATTTGTTTCCACAGGCAAAGGTAGGAATATCCTGTGAAAGAGAAAAAAAATAGACCCGCAATTCACTTGCAGGTCTATTTTTCTTATCTTTCTATTTTCTATATTATTCAGAAATTGCCTCAACGGACTCTCCCAATTCTTTCTTCAGATCTTCATAGAAGGCAGCATGTGATGCTTCTACATAAGGAGCCAGGAACAAGAAACCGATCCCCAAAGTAAAACAGCACAAAATAGCCCAACCAATGAAGCTCAAATCCAACAAGAACATCTTCATCTTATGACCGGACATCATCGCCATACTTTTCTCTATGGCAGCATTGTACTGCAACTCCGGATAATCTTTCAGAATAAAGAGCGTCATGGCATATGAATAGGACTTCATGATGCCCGGAATGACAAGCAGCAACGTCCACAGGAATGTATAGACTGTAGTCAGCAGCATTGTACCCAATATCCGTCCGTAGTCTTTAAACCCGTCGAAAAGACGGGCAAAATCCAGCTTTATTCCACGAATCACATCCAAAAAAAGGACAGTATAGCCGAATCCCAAGGGTAGGAGCAACAAAGCAATGAGACTAAAGGAGGACGAAGCCACCGACTCCATAATACGATAGGGCAGCGTAGGGGTATTCATCACCAGTCCATAAACCAAGGTAATAACCGCACCCAATCCCCAATTACCGGTCAACGCATCGATTGCCCGATTCTTCAATTCTGAATTTGTTTTCATAAGAATCTATTTTTCTATTAGTCTAAAACTGTCACCCAATTATGTGTATCAGGTTCATCACCATACTGGATAGCACGCAGTTTGTTATACAGTTTTGTACAAACAGGACCCGGCTTTCCATCTTTAGAGATAATGTACGATTTCTTGTTCTCCAAATCATCAATACGCTGGATAGGACTGATAACAGCCGCCGTACCGCAAGCCCCTGCTTCCTCGAAGGTTTCCAGTTCTTCTTCAGGAACCGGACGACATTCCACCTTTATACCCAAATCCTCGGCCAGCTGCATCAAACTCTTATTCGTTATAGAAGGCAGAATAGAAGATGATTTTGGTGTAATGTAAGTATTATTTTTAATGCCGAAGAAATTAGCCGCACCACACTCGTCAATGTACTTCTTTTCTTTGGCGTCTAGATAGAATTCGCACGAATATCCCAAATCATGGGCTTTCTTATTGGCACGCAGGCTGGCAGCATAGTTGCCGCCCACCTTAAAGCGTCCGGTTCCATAAGGTGCGGCACGGTCGAACTCACGGATAATAACATAAGGATTAGTAGAAAAACCACCTTTGAAATAAGGACCTACCGGAGTTACGAATACCACAAACAGATATTCATTGGCAGGGTGAACCCCCACCTGAGCACCTGTACCAATCAGTAACGGACGAATATAAAGAGCCGCACCACTTTCGTATGGAGGAATGAAACGCTCGTTGGCTTTCACCACCTTCTTTATAGCGGCCACAAACTTTTCTGTAGGAAGTTCCGGCATCAGAATACCGTCACAAGTACTTTGCAAACGTTCCGCATTGGCTTCAGGACGGAAAATACGGATTTTACCGTCTTTTCCACGATAAGCCTTCAACCCTTCAAACGCTTCTTGCCCATAGTGCAGACAAGTGGCGGCCATGTGAATATTCAACGTTTCTTCCGAACAAAGTTCCAACTCTCCCCATGCACCGTCACGATAGTAGCAACGTACATTATAGTCTGTCTTCATATAGCCGAAGGACAGATTTGCCCAATCAATCTCTTTCATAGTGTATCTTAATTATGTTATTATTTACGAATGAGAGCAAAATTACGTTTTATATTTGCAAATTCCAATCAAAACAGCTTTTTTATTTATAGCTTTTATAATTTGCCAATATGTCAATGTGCTAAGGTACAAATATGCCATGCAGAATATAGCGCAGCCAATTGGCACATTAGCATATTGTCACATTGAAACATTATTATCCAACATTTTCTTTATCTCCTCATCGGCTTTATAAAGTTTATCCCGGCAAAACTTGATTAATTCCTGTGCCTCTTTCAGGTTCACACCTAAACTGTCTATGTCCAACTCATTACTGTCTATGCGTGATACGATTTCTTCCAGACGTTTCATAGCCTGTTCATAGGTTTGTTTCTTTGCTGCCATACTTCGTTTTATTTTTTAGTTACTATACTCTTTATTTCTCCTTTGGCAAAACGGGTGGTAAGTTCATCACCCGGCTGCAATACAGAAGCATCGATCACCGCCTTGCCATTTTTCAGCGTGATACTATATCCCCTTTTCAACAAATTTTCGGGAGATGCCGCCTTCAATTCCTGCTCCAAAAGTTGGAGCCGATGCTTTTCCTTTACCAGACGACGCTGTGAAACGATGCCCAACCGAGTTTCCATCATTTTTAAACAATGGGTTTCTTTTGTCAGACGGGATTGCAGGCCTACTTCCAAATATTTCATGATTCGTTCCTGGCGATAATGTTCCTCTTTCAGCCTCATCCGCGTCTGCATGGGAATACGTTCTACCATCCGGTTCAACCGGGTATTTTCCCGTTCCATACGGGTAGAGATAGTATGAAGTACAGCCGATGCATAATCTTCAAGAACCTTGGCAGTTTCATGCAAATGATTTATAAGATACTCGGCAGCAGCAGTAGGTGTCTTGACACGAGTATGAGAAACAAAGTCCAACACCGTATCGTCACGCTCATGCCCTATACCGGTTATAATAGGTATAGGAAACTGGGCACAATTAGCAGCCAACTCATATGTATCGAACCCCGAAAGGTCGGACGTGGCGCCTCCGCCACGGATAATAACCACGACATCCCAATCATCACGACAGGCATGGATAGCATCCAATGCAGTAATGACAGATTGTTCTACCCGTTCCCCCTGCATAATAGCAGGAAACAAATGCGGATAAAAAACAAAACCGTAGGGATTCTGTTCCAGTTGATTACAAAAATCACCATAACCGGCAGCCGTAGCCGAGGAAATAACGGCTATGCGTTGCGCCAGCAAAGGAATCTCTAGTTCCTTATTCAAAGTCAGCACACCTTCTTCTTCCAATTGCTTCAAGATTTCGCGACGGCGACGCGCCATATCCCCCAATGTATAAGTAGGATCTATATCCTGCACAGTAAGCGAGTAACCATACAATTCATGAAACTCCACAGCCACTTTCACCATCACTTTAATACCTGCAACAAAAGCCTGCCCGGTTTCCTCTTCAAAATAAGGCTTCAGCAGACGGTAGACATTGCTCCAAATAGTCCCCCTTGCCTTAGCTATCAGATTATTCCCCCGTGGCTCTTTCTGTACAAATTCCAAATAGCAATGACCGGAATAATTGGAACGTACATCACTCAGCTCTGCCTGAACCCAATAAGTATCGGGCAGACAAGCATGAATGCTGCGCTTAACCAACGCATTCAGTTCATATAAAGAAAGAGGATGTTCTTCCATTATTTTTTCTTCTCTAATTCTATTTGACAAGCTTTCCAGATATCAGGCACACCATAACCGTAAATATTATCCGGATACTCTTTACGGTCTCCTGCATTCCGCACTGCCTCCACCACCTGCTTGGCAGTAAGCCAGGGACAAGCCTGCCAGAAACAGGCTACCAACCCGCACAATGTAGGCGATGCGAAAGAAGTACCATTGGCATGAGAAACCGTTCCATCATTACCCGCTACGGCCGAAGCAACTCCCACCGCCATCACATCCGGTTTTACACGGCCATCTGTAGTATTTCCCACAGAAGAGAAATCAGCATTAACCAGATTCCGGTATGCCGCCCCCACTGTAATAACATTTTCCGCATCTCCCGGAGGTGTGATTTTTTTCCATGTGCCACGCCCCGAATTTCCGGCACTGCATACCAACACCAATCCTTTATCGGCAGCCAAAGAAGCGGAATGAGACATCAATGAATAATGCCCGTCCAAATCACGGTACCGGTAATTCATGGTCGTATCATCAAACTCATAATATCCCAATGAAGTATTAACCACATCCACTCCCACACTATCGGCAAATTCCAAAGCTTCCGCCCAATAATCCTCTTCCACTGGCTGTTCCGTATCATCATCCTCACTACGGAGAAGCCAATACGAAGCTTCAGGAGCTGTGCCGACCAATACATTCGGCTTATTGGCAGCCATACAAGATAACACTTTCATGCCATGATAGTTCTCGGCATAAATATCCGAGTGAGAATTTACAAAATCGCGTGTTCCCAACAAGTCCATTCCCTTGAAAACACTGATCTCATCAGCATTATAAAAACCGGCATCAATGACCGCTATTTGCATCCCCTTCCCACGAAAACCTGCAGCGTGAAGACTGTCCCCATGATGAACAGCAATCTGCCGCCACGCATCCCCATAATAGTTATTACTCTTTGTCACCTTATTGGTCACCTCTTTTTTACGGTCGGCATTGCGGGCAGGGATACTGTCGGGAGCTGTCCACACTTTCCGGACAGCTGCCACAAAAGGCAATGCCGCCACTTTATCAATAACCGATGTGTCGGATACCTGCACCACCACTGTATTGTTCCACTTACTTTTGGATACAGGACATACTCCTTTTCCGACCAGCATATCTATATAGCTCTGACATACAGGAAGATCTGTAGAATCAACGGGCAATCTCTGCCTCATGCGACGCTCCAAAGCACGTTCGGACAAATAAGCCGAAGGATTGTCCAATGTATAGGTTGTTTCTGCCTTATCGCGAAAGTTTACACGATACTTATACGTTTTTACTTGTGCCGGCATTTGTAAGGTGCATGCCAATAGCAAGCAGCCCACTATTCCTTTTTGACTATTCATTAATTCTATTCCGTTTATTTTTTAGATGCAAAGATAAACAAACTTTTCCCTCACACTCATTTTTTGTGTACCTTTGCAGCCAAATTCAGTTTAAACAGGTAAAAAGACAGAAAATAAAGTATGGCAAAAACAGGAACCCCCACAGAATTGGGAACACAACCAATCGGAAAATTACTTTTACAATATGCAATTCCCGCCATTATCGCTATGACGGCATCTTCCCTATACAATATGGTAGACAGCATCTTCATCGGTCACGGTGTAGGTCCTTTGGCTATTTCAGGACTGGCTATTACCTTCCCACTGATGAATCTGGCGGCTGCATTCGGTTCACTGGTCGGTGTGGGTGCCTCCACATTAGTTTCCGTAAAATTAGGACAGAAAGATTATGCCACCGCCCAAAATATTTTGGGCAATGTAGTTACGCTGAACTTTATTATAGGTATAGGATTCAGTATATTAACCTTGCTTTTCCTCGATCCTATTCTCTACTTCTTCGGAGCAAGCCCGGATACCATCTCCTATGCACGAGACTACATGGTCATTATCCTGCTGGGCAATGTTATAACCCATATGTATTTGGGACTGAATGCCTTACTACGCGCTTCGGGGCATCCACAAAAAGCAATGATAGCCACCATCACCACAGTAATTATCAATACCATCCTTGACCCTATTTTTATCTATCTATTCCATTGGGGTATTCAGGGAGCCGCCATTGCCACCATTCTGGCTCAAATCATCGCACTGGTGTGGCAATTCAAAACCTTCACAAACAAGAACGAATTGCTCCATCTCCACCGAGGCATTTACAAACTGCGCGGTACAATTGTAAAAAACACCATCGCTATCGGTATGTCTCCGTTCCTGATGAATCTGGCAGCATGCTTCATTGTAATTTTCATTAACAAAGGTTTGAAAGAATATGATGGCGATCTGGCCATTGGCGCATTTGGTATTGTAAACCGGATTGTTTTCCTATTCGTCATGATCGTGATGGGGCTGAATCAAGGTATGCAACCCATAGCCGGTTATAATTTTGGCGCCCAACAATATCATCGTGTAAACCAAGTATTAAAACTTACCATTTATGGTGCCACCACCGTTACAACAACCGGTTTTCTAGTAGGTGAACTGATGCCCGAATTGGCCGTATCCGCTTTTACCACTCATGAGGGACTGATACAGCTATCAGCTACCGGTTTACGCATTGTGGTCATATTTTTTCCCATTATCGGGTTTCAGATGGTAACGTCCAATTTTTTTCAAAGTATCGGCATGGCCGGTAAAGCCATCTTCCTATCATTAACCCGGCAGTTATTATTCTTGCTCCCCTGCATCATCCTGCTCCCTCTTTTCTGGGGATCGGCAGGAATTTGGTGGAGTATGCCAATATCAGACTTGGCGGCAAGTATTGTCGCAGGAGTCATGCTTTACCGCCAGTTCAAGATTTTTAATACCCACGGTAACAAATTAAAAGTTGAAAATTAAGAATTAAAAATTAGTTTCCTTATATTTGTCCACATAATCAATAGACAACGACTATGAACGAGCATTATGTTATCAACCTAGGACGCCAACTAGGCAGCGGAGGAAAAGAGATAGGCGAAAAACTGGCTCAAGAGTTTGGTATCGCCTTTTACGATAAAGAATTAATCAAGCTAGCTTCAGAAGAGAGCGGCCTGTGCAAGGAATTCTTTGAAAAAGCAGATGAAAAAGCTTCTCAAAGCATCATCGGCGGTCTATTCGGAACACGTTTTCCTTTTATCAGCGACGGAGCCATTCCCTATGGCAGTTGTCTGAGCAATGACGCTTTGTTCAAAATACAAAGCGATGTAATACGTGAACTGGCAGAAAAACAATCGTGTCTGTTTGTCGGCCGATGTGCCGACTACATTTTGCGTGACCATCCCCGTTGCGTCAATATATTCGTTTCTGCTTCCAAAGAAGCACGCATAGAAAGATTGATGCATATCCATCATATTTCTACAGAAGCCGCTGAGGAATTGATGGAAAAAGCAGATAAAAAACGGTCAGCTTACTATAATTATTATAGTTACAAAACGTGGGGAGCTGCCGAAACTTATCACTTATGTATTGATTCGTCCGTATTGGGGATTGACGGAACAGTACAATTCATCAAACAGTTTGTAAAATTAAAGTTAGGATTTTAACTACTTTTAAAATGGTATACCGGCAATTCAAAGGGTTACCTCAACTGTAATGAAGGGATATGTCTGATTTTTTTAATTCTATATTTCAAATAATTCAGACACATTCCTTTATATTATCCCATGGCAGGATAAATCAAAAAATATCAACCTTCAAACTTTTCCTATAAAATCAACAAATTCATTCACTTACGCAACATATCCTATAAGATTCCTATCACCAATAATATAGAAATGATTACTATGAGCAGCTTCAAACATGCAGGGCTAATAATTAGCATAATTACCAGTCTGATATCCTGTACACACAATAAGAACTACACCACAACCTTCCAACCCGAATTGGCAAAAGCAGAAGCAATAATGTACAGATATCCCGACAGCGCACTGCATATATTACAGGGCATACAACCTGACAATCCTTCTGACAATGAACAATATGCCACATGGGCATTATTGATGACACAAGCTCAATATAAAAACCAAATTGAACAATCCGATTCTTTAATAAATATCGCTTATTCTTATTTCATTAATCAAGATAATGCACAAAGAAAGGCATTGGCGCTATATTATAAAGGTATCTTGTGCCATGAAAGTCATCATGCCGAAGATGCATTGTCATTTTATCTAGAAGCAACAGCTGAAATAGAGAAAACAAATGATTATCAATTAGGCTTTCTTATCAATTCAGAGATAGGGCTAATGTATCTATATCGAAAACTAAATGATTATGCTATGGAATATTTTGAAAAAGCACATCATAATGCCGAATTATCCAACAACCAAACATACATAGCTTTCTCTTTCATCTATATCGCTAGAGCATTTTCACAGAAAAAACAATATAATAAAGCGATAGAATATTATGAAAAAGCCATAAAAATAGGACAAGTGAATAACTATCCTACCATATTGGCAAGCGCCATGAACGAAACCAGTTTTTTATTTCTTAAAACAGGAGAAAATAAAAAGGCTCTTCAGTATGCAAAAGATTGTATTAAAATAAAAAAGACTGATCAAAGGATATTTTCATTGGGAGATACTTATCGCTATTTAAAAATGTACGATTCTGCATATTTTTACCTAAACCAAGCTTGCCTGTCACCTAATATCCATACAGCCCGTAGCGCCTATCAAGCACTATTTTATATTAGTCAAGAAGAAAAAGATTACAAAAAGGCAGTAGAGTACAGTAATAAACTATGGTTCTATCAAGATTCAATAGGTAAAACTGATCGCAATAAAGCATTAATAGAGATGCAAGAAAAATATGATCAGCAAAAAATAATCAATGAAAATAATCTGTCACAAATAAAGAAAGACCGGATCATACGCAATGTGCTCATCGCCTTAATCATTTTGTCTTTCATCATAGCAATAACAAACTATCTATACCAACGAAAAATAGTCTCTCAAAAACAAGAGATATTGGAGAAAGAAGAAAAAATTCGTTATTTCACTATGAAAATACATGAAAATGAGACATTGATAAACCGCAACAAAATGCGGATAGAAGAACTTACGATCCAAATGGAAGGAAGCCAAGAGATAAAAGAACAATGGAAAGAACAAAATAAAATACGACAAGAAATACAACAACAGAATGAAATGCTGAAACTGGAGAACAATAAACTGCAAAATCATATAAGCAATTATGCCCAATCATTAAAAGAAAAGTCGAAAGAACTGGAAGCAATGGAACATCTATCAGAGGAAAACCAGTATCTACATAAACGCGAGGCTTTTTTATGTAACCAACTCATTAATCAGACAGAATTATTCAATAAGCTAAAAACAACAAAGTATATAGACGACCAACTATGGCAAGAAATAAAAGAAAAAATAGATTTATTATTCGATAACTATACTAAAAGACTATACCATCAAATACCTTCCTTAACAGACGGTGATATACAAATATGCTGTTTGATAAAACTACGATTCAGCAACGGTGACATCGCCAACATGTTAGCCATCTCGCCCACATCTGTGTCCAAAAGAAAATTAAGATTAAAAGAACGCATCGTACAAGAAATAGGTTCATTAGGCGAAAATCAAAGCCTTGATTTATGGCTTATGGAATACTAAAAATAAACAATTGTCTATATCACCTCCCTATAAAAAAAGGTAATAAGCTAGTTATTAACTTATTACCTTTTTTCATTTGTCCACATGATATCTGCACGTTTTTAAAATTTATCCTCTAACTTTGCCTCAAACAAAACAATTAAAACATAAAATTATGAAGTTAAAAAGTATAAAGAAAAGGATATGGGGTATAGTTATTATCATAACTACATTAATAGGTATTTTGCCTGCACAGGCCAATACAACAGAAACTCCTGTTAAAGATGTAGAATTGGATGGCAGATGGGATGATCCTATTAGAAGTGCGACTACCAATTGCCCCATAACTGTATTTACCGATGGCTATCTCCTTACTGTCAAGAACGTATCACCCGACCGTGATATGACCATCCGCATTACAGATATGGCAAAAGGGAGCGTCGTTTATGAAAATAATATTCCTGAAGTACAGAGCGCTTACATCACAATTTCTATTGCAAATTTCCCTGCAGGAGAATATAAACTAGAAATAACAGGTACACCTTCCGGACATTTAACGGGATATTTCACTCAAGAGTGACAGACCTGTTTTCATAACCCGACTAAAATATACCTAAACCGCTAACTTGATTCATTAGAAATTGGAACTTTCATGTTCCAATTTCTATGAATATAATTTGTCCAAAAAGTTCATTAAACAAATCCATATTAGCGCAATAATATATGCTGAATTTCCTTCTTGACATAACACCAGACAAAAGCCAGCTATTGATAACCATCAAATTAGCAGGGATATTGCGGGAAAAGAAACAAGAGGTATACTATACCTATACCTCAAACCCTGCTTTTACGCCTGTACTATATAATAAAGGAATAAGCAACTGCGTACTTTATCCAGATGATTTCCGTTGGTTAAAGCCCGACCTAACGCTTCTAGATTGTCGGCATGCAGCACATGCCTCCCTTTATCGGCAGCTAGCCATTGACTATATTTTCATAGCCATGCAGTTGCCGAACCAAAAAAACATACAGGACAAAGATATTTCTGTACTTTATCTGCCACCCACTCCCTACCTGTCATCTGGTTCCGGACCACGTGTGGAATCGTTGGCAAAGAGATTGCAGGATATAAAAAAAGACAAAGGAAGAAATATTATTGTCGGATTATTGGGAAAAGGAAATAAAAATTCAAAGATACTAGAAGATTTTTATAGAGTTATAAAAAGAAGTTCCATCAGAAATCCCCGGTACCAATTCATATTATTGACCGACATACCAAATGTATATCAATCGTCTGAATTGCCCGACAACATGGAATTATTCCGCACGCTGAACCTTAACACCATATTACCATTATGCGATTTGGCTTTGACCGACTCACATTCTGACGCATGGCTGGATTGTACCTTTGCTCAAATACCGGTACTGAAATATTCGCCTAAAGATATGATAAACATAACTCCGATGAAATTGGAGCAACAAATAGAATATGCATTACAAAATAAAACAACACTAACACAAAAGGCGAAAGAGTTATGCGATTTCTTTGAGCGTAAGAATCGGGAAATAAACAAAATAGCCGATATGTTAATAGAAAGAGCAGGACGTAACAGATATAACTCATGCAGACTCCGGCCGCACACTTATTAAAGTAATTCAGCGTTCATACCTACTTCCACGTCCAAATGAACGTTAATCGCTCCAATGAATTTCTTTTTTTAAGTGATTGCGGCCGCTCCATGAGTTTTCTCTTATAAAACAAACCGGGTTATGACAGAATACGAACTTGATAAAATAAAGAAATCATTTGTCCGTTCCAATGCTAAGTGCCCTGTAGAGGTAGCTTGCCTGCTCACTGTTATAAAATATTACAACGGAAAAGAAACGGACATACATACATTGACCGAATGGTGCAAAATAAATGGAAAGCTTACCTTGGCAGGAATGAAACAAGGGGCTATATATTCCGGCATGAAAGCCGAAATATGTTTGCAAAACATTCATCAATTAACACAAAGAAAACTTCCCATCATCCTTTTCACTCTCAATGATTTCAATGTACCAGGATATGTAGTCTGTTACGGCATTCATGAATCCCGATTCATTATCTGGGAACCGGAATTCGGACTCATGCAATATTGGGCGGACGAAATGAAAACATTATGGATAAAAGGAATAGCCCTGACCCTCTTTCCCACACAAGATTTTATGAATTCGGCAAATCTCCATCTAAAATGGTGGGAAATATATAGCTGGAGCAAACTATGGAAAAGAAAGGTAGAACATTGGTACGAATATATATGGTTAAACGTACCTTTATTCCGCCAAATGGTATATAAGCTGGGTAAGAACAAATGAGATGTGAAAAGTAGGCACTCATAATCTTTCCTTCTCACTCTCTCCGGCACCACTACCCTTATATTTATTACGCGTAGCATTAAATTTATAGCGTACCGTCAGCATCACTTTCCTACTATCATAATTATTAATTTGCAAAGAAGATGCCCGGTTATAATACATACGGTTTCCAGACTTCATACCATGGAACAAATCCGTACCACTCAGTTTCACAGACATCCTATCCCCCCAAAAGAACTTTGTAACCCCGGCATCCACATAAAAAATATTCTTGGTTTCCGAGCAATTCTCCATATCGCCTTTACTTTGATAATTCATTTCCACCGAAGCCATCCAGCCGTGATTAAAATTAAACGTATTATTAAAAGCCCCCGTAAACATCGGTTTGTTCATCTTCAGCAATCCATCGGTAGTCTCCAGATCCAGCCATTGTTTCTGTACTCCCCAATTCAATTGCGGCGACCAGATTCCAAACTTAGGCGCCAATGACAAGAATGCTGAAACAGACTTCAAGCTATGAAGATTTTTGAAAGAAATAAGCGTTACCGCCGGATTATACTCCATTTGTTCCCCCCAGTAAATGATTGCATTTCTTCTGTCATTATAATCCACACTAAACTGCATAAACTTCCATGCCCCCATCAAAGAAACGTTATGCACCACCTCATGTTCCAATAACGGATTGCCGGACTGAAGCGTGAACCTATTGGCATACGTCACATTATTGCTCAACTGCTGGTAGGACGGACGACGCGTCTTCGCCGCATAACTAAGCTGCAACTGCACTCCGCCTATTTCAGAACCCAATGAAACACTCGGAAAGAAATTACTGAAATTCCGGCTTTGTCCTTCCATATATTTCCCATCCTCATAATAATCAAAGTTCACCCACTCATAACGTCCCCCCACGGAGAGTTGCCCTATGGGGGTATTGCGGCTATACTCTAAAAACGGACTGATATTCTGCTCTTTCAGTTCACTGAATGAAGTCGGCACATAACCTTCCGGATTCACATAATCATCCTGCCGCTCCGTATGACTGTATTCAGCCCCTATCATGACATTTCCTCCAAGCAGCGGACGGCTCAGCACCAGTTTGGCAGCAAAGAGTTCACTTCTCAATGTATTGGTAGAAGTGACAACCCTATCTTCCTTATTGCTGCTTTCTTCACGTTGTATCGTATTGTCTCCGTTTTTGTCAAACAGATAATCCGCATTAAAATCAATCTCCGTTTTTCCCGCCATCCCCTTATAATAAACATTTACCGAATGCGAGGGATTATAATACGCAGTGGCATTGATATCATTCGCCAGATAGTCATAATGCGTGCCGTCGGCATATACATCCGAATTAAATATAGTGTGATAGCGGGCATCCGGATTGGCTTTCAATGTATATTTTACTCCGATTGAATTATTTTCATCGAATGCATAGTTCACACCTGCGATATTGGTAAATGCCTGTTGATTCGTTTTTGCGAACTGATAATTGTCCTGATGCCAAAGCGTATCAACATGCACATCTTGAGTAAACCGACTTTCGTCAAACCCTTCACTTTTTCTATAATACACGGTGCCGAACACATCCAATTTATCACGCCGGTAATTCCAGTTCAACTGTTCCACGAAACCGGCATACTCCCACTGATTATAACCGGAACGCACATCAAATCCAAATCCTTCCCCTTTTATGGGGCGGGTAGTAATCTTCACCACTGCTTTCACAGACGCATCATATCTTGCACCGGGGCTGGTAATCAGTTCTACATTCTTAATATCTTCTGACTTCAGCTGGTCCAGTTCCGACAAATCACGCAGCAATCTTCCATTCACATAGATTATCGGGCTCCCTTTTCCAAATACCTCATACGCATCATTTTTCTTCTGAAGTCCCGGTATATGCTTCAACACATCCTCCGCCGTACCCATTTTGCTAAGCACTGTTCCTTGCACATGGGTCTGCAACCCTTCGGCAGTAAGTTTATATGACGGGCGATTCCCCTTTACCACGACTTCCCCCAACAGATTAAACTCTTCATGCATCACAATCGTTACCGGAAATTGAGCATAGGCTTTTGTCACCGGAATAAAGCCAAGACAAGAAATTCTGAGTATATTGTTACCGCTTGTTTGGTCTATGCTGAAAATTCCTTGTTCATTGCTAATTGTACCTTGCACAAAAGATGAATCTTTGGAAGATAGCAATACCACATTAGCAAAACTGACAGGATTTCCTTTTTCATCAACTAATGAGCCGGAAATACGCTGTGCGTCAATAACAATAGAATTTAATAATAATCCGAGCAATAAAATCAGTGTCCTCATAGCATTTTCTTTTTACGATTATTTATCCGGCATATTTCCTATCTTATTCATCTTGCAATACCAGTTTCACGATCCACATTATTCATTAACTTTTCCTCTGTCTTATGTTTTAGTCCAGAATTAAAATTCCAAGAGAATGTCAGCACCACCATGTTTGCATTATTTTTGATGTAAGTCCAACTCTTTTTCTGCACCCGTTCACTCATCAGTTTCCAACCGGCACTCCAACCAGCAGGAGTAAAAGGATACAGCACTCCAATACCGGCACTCATATTTTTCCATTTATAAGAACATTGTATAACAGAATTTTTTTCTCCATAATCTATTGATTCTCCGTACAGTGAATTATATCGGTTTCCTATAGACCCATATAAAGAAAAATTCTTATAGTTCAAAGAAGCGTCTCCACCAACATACCAAGCTGTATAGTGATGTAAATAAGAATTTCCTTTGCTCTCAAAACTGTTGAACCCACCATACAAACTAATAGATAATAAATCCGGTATCACATTTATATTAGTATAAAGTCTTCCATTCCATTGAGTAAAGCGTTTCTGATTGTCTATTCCATACTCAATAATATAGCTCCCGTCCGGTTGAGATACACACTCTATCTGTTCCATGATAGGATTTTTGCTAATGCGATGTCCTCCACTTAGCTGGAAACTTACTCTCTTGTTCCCCCATGATAATTGCAGACGATTAATGTATGAACGATAAGGCTTCAAATTCCGGTTTCCTCTGTTTACCTCCAAATCCGTTGTTTGCTGGCGAATATCACTCAATGCTGACAGGCTGGGGACAGAAGGTGAGCAAGTGAAATTATATCGCAGACTTGCCCCTTTAAAAACAGGATAAGAAAGTGACAACATAGGACGAAACATATAGAAAGTAAACCCTTCCTCCGATTCATCAAAATCCTGACGAGATGCACCTATACCCAATGAATAATTTAATTGCGCCCATTTCCCTTGTGCCTGTACGTAACCGTAAAGACTTGAATTATGCATTTCCGCAGATTCATTTACATCACCTGTATAACGATTATGGGTATATGCCTGCATATATTTAATCCCACCTGTCAAAGTTATTTTATCAAATGTTTTTTGATAGATGCCCTCACCAATTAATGAATATCTGGAGCCGTCCGTACCATAATCATAAGAAGATACAGGCGCACCGGCCTCACTATGTGCTTCACTATATTCACGTTCATAATCAGAGCCTATATAAGTCCCTACCACATTTAAGGCAAGAAACTGGTCGTGAGGCAAAAACTTTTTATAATATAAATCAAGTGAAGGAGAATGATAATTATATTCGGAACGTGTGTAATTATATAAATCCTTCTGCTCCGTTTCTTTTATCAATTGTCCATAATCTCCATGAGGTGAATTATAAATATTTTCCGTAAAGACAGCATTAAATATATACTTTTCTGGTTTTGTAAGATTATAACTTGCCTCAATCGAATGGTCTTGGTAACTGAAAGGAGTGGAGATACCAATCAGTTCACGCCGACGTTCCTTTGCTTCGGTAAAAGAAAACATTTGCTCTTCATCCACCTTTCGGTCATCATAATCCCGATAACTTAAATAATAATTCAGCCCGAATTGTGACAATTTATGAGTTGCACGAATATACACATTATCATCCCCAAACCCGGTAGTCACAGCATTTGTAAAGCTAACACCCCCGGATATGCCCGACTCTGCCCGACGGACTATATAGTTAATCACAGCCTCAACTTCAGTATCTGCATAACGCACTCCTGGATTATCAATATACTCCACTCTTAAGACTTCGTCCGGTCTTAATGCTTGTACCTGAGCTGTGCTTGCTACAATATCATTAATGCGCAGCTGCACACTTCCTCCGCTGACCGTAGTAATTTTTCGTTCAATACTATTCACTTTCAATCCCGCCAGTTGCATGTGGCTCAACAATTCATACCCCGAAGTAGATGATTTTACCTGTTTGTCGGTAGGCAAAATTATCTGTCGGTCTACCCGTTTCATCACATTCGATGCTTTTACAGTAACCCCTTGCAGCATTATTGCCTCATCAGCAAGTTGGATAGTACCTATATCCAACGGGCGGCTCAAATTATCCAGTCTGATTACTTGGGTGATGTAGCCCACAAAAGAGATTTGAAGCAAGTAATTGTCTGCTTCCAGCTTACTTATGACAAACTTACCTTTCTCATCTGAAGTACATCCGGTGACAAATGTAGAATCAACGCGCTGCAATGTGATATTGGCATAAGAAACAGGCTGTCCTTTGACATCTGATACCTTACCGGAAATTCCTGCTTCTCCCTGAGCATACAGAGTTAAAAAGCTACCTAGAATAAAGGTTATGCAAACAAGTATTTTCATATATCTAAAATTATAATTTAATTACAATATTTTTTCTTCAAACAACCAAGATATTGGCATAGTTTATTCTATCCGCATAGCATGATATTCCACTAAATTCATTATAATTTGTATTAACA
>SKFA01000675.1_pt1 | contig 22911 bp, 25 predicted proteins | sample 4820291 | NCBI WGS metagenome assembly SKFA01 (sample SAMN11008795, study PRJNA524170) | human gut metagenome | isolation source: fecal sample from pouch patient p30 | place: Israel: Tel-Aviv | reverse complement strand
CGCAGCACCGTGCCCACCCCTCATAACTGAAAAGCGAGGCCGCCCCCGCCCAAAGGGCGGGAACAACATCGCTTTTAATTATGAATGTTGTAACTACATTATCATCGCTGTCAGTCTTCTGGCTGGATGTTCTCAGTACACGCTCGTAAGCGGCCCTGACGGCCCGCTAACGCGGAGATACGCCCCGACTTCGGGTAAACCCTCGTCGGGACCACTCCGACCGCGCACAGAAACTCTCTCATGGCTGAAAGCGGGTATGGCTTAGCAGGGTTGGGGATGGGTAAGGTGAAATCTATCAATCAGTACCGGCTGACGCCGGGCTTCGGCGGTTTTACTCCGGTATCACATGTAACCACAGCGTGCCGCCTTCCATGCCGCTGGCGCGGCATATCCTGGTGACGATATCTGAATCGTTATATACTGTGTATATACGTAGTAATGACGAGGTGATAAATGGCACAGGTTAATATGAGTTTAAGAATCGACGCTGAACTGAAGGATGCTTTTATGGCCGCTGCAAAAAGCATGGACCGTAATGGCTCTCAGTTAATCCGGGATTTTATGCGCCAGACCGTTGAACAACAGCATAATACCTGGTTCCGTGACCAGGTTGCGGCAGGACGTCAGCAACTCGAGCACGGCGATGTGCTTCCCCATGACATGGTCGAATCCTCCGCTACTGCATGGCGGGATGAAATGAGCAGGAAGGTTGCCGGTAAATGATGGAGATATTCTGGACCATGCTGGCCAGCCAGGACAGGAAGCGCATTCGTGAGTACATTGCGGAGCAGAACCTGATGGCCGCCATTGAACTGGACGAGCGGATTGGTTATTCAGCCAGCAGCCTGGCCGGGCAGCCGTATAAAGGCCGCAATGGTCGTGTGGAAGGTACCCGGGAACTGGTTATTCACCCGCATTTTGTTCTGGTTTATGAGGTCGACAGCCAGTGGGGAAAAGTGTATATCCTGCGCGTGTTGCATACTGCACAGAAGTGGCCATAGAGGGGCTGTCCGGATATAAGGAAAGGAGATGCAATAACCATGAATAATGATGAGCTGGCCACCAGACGTGCGCAGGCGATTGCCGAAGACAGGTGTTTCTCGAAAGGACGTTTGCGCGATGAATTCAGAATGAAACCAGCCCCCGGTGCTGAGCCGGTTAAGTGGTATAAAAACACTTATGGTGGCAGGTTCGCTGTATACCGAATTGCAGACTGTGTTCCGATGCGTGAGAAACGCCCTCTGACGAGTAAACAACAGCTGGCTGGCCAGCGACTTTCCGTTTTATCCAGACTTAACAGCACCAGTGGCCGGATGGCACGGCAGGCATATGACTGGCTGAGTCTGGCACCGCTCTTTCTGGATACTGAAACGACAGGACTGGATAATACCGCGGAAGCCCTGGAAATCGGCCTGACCGATGCGGCCGGTCAGGTGGTATTTGAAACCAGGCTGAAGCCCACGGTCGCCATCGGGGCGCAGGCCGCCGCTGTGCATGGTATCAGCGAGCAGGCTCTCTGCGGCGCACCATCATGGACAGATGTGGCGCGGCAACTGCGTCATGCAATCGGGGACCGACCAGTAATTATCTTTAATGCCCGGTTCGACATCCGCATTCTGAAACAGACTGCTGCCGCACATAGCGATCCGGCTGACTGGCTGGAAGAACTGACGGTATATTGTGCGATGGAGCTGGCTGCAGGATATTATGGGGCCACCAACCGCTATGGCACGATTTCACTGGCCTGTGCTGCCAGCCAGGCCGGACTGACCTGGGAAGGGCAGGCACACTCAGCGATCGCCGACGCACGGATGACGGCAGGGGTGGTAAACGCTATTGCTGCATATCATCTGGAACTGCTGCAGGAACAGGCACGGCTGAAAATCTGACCGCCTGGCCTGTATACCGCAATCATTTACGTTATCCAGACGTAAATCCGCCGCTTGTTGCTGTCAGCATGTTAATGCTAATGTATGTGTACATTAGCATTAATGAGGGATGATATGTGAGAGACAAAACCAGGGAGGCCATGCGGCTTTTTTTCGGCGGCAGGTGCTACACGGCTGAAAAACTTGAAAAGGATTATCTGGCTGAAGTGGCTAATTACAGTAACGACCGCTGGGAAGCACCGCAACGTGCCTCACGCCTGGCTGCCAGCGTAAAGCGTTACAAGACATCAGAAATGCTGCGCTTTATTTTTGCTACCATTGCCTACGATCCCGATCCAGATTTAACCCCGCTGACTGTGAGACGTTTGTGCAAGGCATTGTTCGGCAGAACCGGAAGCCAGTGGCTGGTTGTTGAAGTTTTTGGGGAGAAGGGGCGTCAGCACCGCAGCGCGGACAGCAATCCGGAGATGGTGGAAAAAATGGCTGCCAGATATCGTCATGCCGCCGAACTACACTGGTCCGCAACGCTGGCAGAAATTGAACGGGTAAAGCGGCTTTATCAGACGAAAATTAAGAAATCCAAAAAATAAGTGGGTTGACTGCCATTGTTGTTCTTCTCCTTCATCATTAATGCTAATGTATGCATACATTAGCATTAATGATGGTGCGTTAAAGTATCACTGGTATAATCTGGTAAAGAACATATTGAGAATGAGAACTTATCATGTCGTCACGCAACTCTGTACATGATTTTATAATGCTGCTCCCGGCGCTGCTGTTGGTTGGGTGGTTAGTTTTGGTGATAATTCTCATGTTTAGGGATGATAAATGTGACAAAACTTACCGTGAAGGTTCGTTTCCCGAATTTATTTGTCTCCATTCTGATCGCTCGTCACTTCGAGAAACCGATTCTGAGAGACTCATTGTCAAATATACAGAAATAAAATCACAAAAATAGGTAAAACCAATAATACTATAGCTAAAAAATAGTTACTTTTCTGTATCACCCTGTCTCTCTCTGCTTTTTCATGGCTACTGTCATATTTATGTCTGTTGCGCGGTTTTGTTACTTTTTCATGACCGAACCCGAAATTTTGCGCGTCAATAAGAGACGTTGTGTAAACTCAGTCCTTTTATCTGGCAGGTTAACCCCTATCAATCTTAGGATGAAACCACACCATCCTCTGTTTGCCTGGTTATTAATTTCATAAAGACGATTGTTTTCCTCTCGTAGTTTTGTCCACTCTAAACAAAGTGTTATATCATCCAGTTCTGTGATGTGTTTCACTTTTCCATTGACAGTTACAGTGTTTATTCCATTTCCTGTGATCATCATCTTATGCCTTTTTTATCTTCATTTGGGACCGTGCTTTTCTTCGGAGTATCACTATTCGTTAACTGCTGTTTATCAATAAAATTCCTGATGTTATCAAGTGCTTCCTTTGTTTTTAGAATGCGCTTGATATCCATTTCATCCCGCCCGGTCATTCTTTTTCCGGACAAAAGACGCTCAAGAAGCTCCTGTTTCGCATCAGGAGAATCTTTGGCGAGATCCATCAGTTTAAGCAAATCTTCACGATCGAGAGGAAAGAAGTATTTTACAAAATACTTGAAAAGCGAAAGAAAGTAGTATGCTGTCCATGCAATACAGAAACCGATTCTGAGAAACTCATTGTCAACTATACAGAAATACAGGTATACAATCAGGAGAATAGGTAAAATCCATAATACTATAGCTAAAAAAATATATACGGGGATCAGGCGTCTGTATGCCCGTTCATGTTTATTCAGGATGAATAAAATCTTCTCCGCTTCTGAATCACACATAACATTCTCTTCCCATTTTTTCTGATACGTAATGTCCACCTGTTATCAGGAGTGTTTATTGCCCAGAAATATTCTCCTGCTGTGCCTGCATCCTGAGCCACTTTTGTTCTAATGTCGCCAGTCTGCGACCGGCACTCTGTGCTTCAGAGTCTGAGACCTGCCCTTTGGGGTGACCATCCAGGCCATAACGTGGGACGCCGGCGACAGCTGTCCGCTGCAGATATACGCGGCGGGATGTGATGCAGGACACTGCACAGAGCCATTCGTCCATGGTCAGTTCTGTCTCCGGGTGTTCTGCCAGAAATGCCGAAATATCATTGTTTATGCCAATTTTCAGGGGAATAAATCCACCACCTTCAGCACGAAGATGAGGAAACAGGGCCTTTATTTTTTCCACGCACTCGTGAGTATACTCACGGGTCCAGTGGGAGGGACGTGGAAAACGGTGTCTTTTCTTTTTCTTCTTCCTGGCTGGCGCTTCGGGGATATGTGTTTCGACGGCAGATGAATTTATTCCGGCGGGGGGTGATTCTGCCGTCTGTTCAGTAAATACAGGTGCGATAATATCTGTTTTTTCGGATAAGGACGGTAGCGAAAAAGTACGACGTTTTTTCACCACAATGACGGGAGTTTTCCTTTCTTCCTGATTTTTTCCCATAAATACCTCGGCTGGCTGGTTTTACTCTTTAATAATATCACAATTCATAAATTAGTAAATTTCCCATCAGGTGATTTTTCATGGCTAATAAGTCCGTTCTCTGAATATTTATACTCGAGGTAGTAACAGTTATGGCGTGACAGTCGAATTGATATTCTACTGAACCCTGACAGAAACATGGTTGATATATTCTCTCACTTTAATGTTGTCATGATATAAATAAAAACAATTCATTTGAAAGGATATCAGAAGAAGATATCGGGGCGCACAGTTCATCTCTGCCTTTGTTTCATGGGGTGTTCTTTGTATATTTTACTTACTGTTTAAGCATGTACATAAGGAGTGCTTTCATTATGCCAATGATACTTGTAAAGAAGAATCCCCGGGGCAAAGTGATTCGGGAGCTTAGCAGTGAGGAAGAGACTGCAGTAAAGACGGTCTGTGGACTGAAAAAGCCAGCAACCATGGCACTACATAACCTGGCCAATGATATTCTCCGGGAAATGCGTGAGTATGATGCATGGTTACAGTGTGACTGTATTCCGGGAGATTCGCCGGCCATGAATTTTGCTGCTCTTAAAAACAATACGGGTACTCTTTATCTGTCCAGTTTTAATCATGAGCATGCACCTGAATGCCCCATGTATCGTCAGTTATCCGGAAATGAAGAGGAAACATCTTCCGGAGCAAGCCGGCATCCCGTTAGCACCCGTATAAATTACAGAAACTTTTTACCACCTGATGACAGTAATTCTGTTATCAGACTGCAGGCCCGCTCTGCTTACCATAATGGTGAGAGCTCCTCCGTTCGCAAGAAACGTCCGCGCCTTGCCCGTTTACTCCTGTCTCTTATTGACGATGCTGGGCTGAATAAACTGGATTCCCTGGCTAATCCCCGTATCCGGACTAATTATCGTGAGTGTCTTGATGCCATACGGCAGGTTACACTGCAGCAGGAGTATATTCGGGGAAGATCCTTATCTGAAATTATCCATTTCCGGCCTGGAATGTCTGAAAGGTCTCAGGAGCGGTTAATGGAAACGCTGGAGAATTCAGAACGACACTGGCCTGCCAGAAGAAAACATATGTTCTTTCAGATTTTTATGGCGCAGCACATCTGTCGTGATGCTGTGGAAATTCACTGGGCGAACGGTAATATTCAGGTCATCAGACCTGTGCGGGGGATCAGTATTAATGGTGAAGCGCAGGGCGGAATACGTCCCCCTTACTGGGTTATTCTTGCTTTTTGCCGGAGTGCCGATGGCAGAATCATCTGCAGTGAAGGGTATGCTCATGCTCTTTATCAACTGACATGTCCGGTGCCTGTGGACAGCAAACTGGAACGAAACACGCTCACTGCTCTTCTGAATGTGGCCAGCTGGCTTAAAAGAAAGCCAGGTACGCCGGAATTAAGTCTGGAAAGGCCCCTGTTTGATACAGAAGTTTATGTTAATGGTGAAAAGAAATATGTCCTGCCGGATTTCATTGTCACAGCAAGGGCTCCTGACGGAAAGACGGCCAGAGTGGTCATCGAAACGATGGGATATGAAGACAGTGATTACTGCGCGAGAAAATCCAGGCAGCATACCGGCATGAAGCAGATTGGTGTTCTGCATACCGATCCACCGAAATGGCTGGATAACGATCATCCCCCTTTTGAGAAACATATGTACGGTGTTTTTATGCATCTCAGGTACTGAGATATTTTGTGGCTCAGTTCTGTAACTTTTCCCGTAACATTGTCTGTTGTTACGGGAAAGTCCGGTTTTTGTATTGCACCAGAGAATACTCAGACTGTGATGCTGCCACAGCGTCAGCAGGCTTTCTGAACGGTGTAACATCATTTCATGTTAATGATAATCACTATCATTAAATCTTGACATGCCATTTTCTCCTTAATAAATTAATACTGTATATGTATCCATATACGTAAGCAGTTAATTCATTTGTTTTCCTCAGAGGATGAAGGAGATACCGAATGTCTGACCCTGTACGTATTACAAATCCCGGTGCAGAATCGCTGGGGTATGATTCAGATGGCCATGAAATTATGGCCGTTGATATTTATGTAAACCCTCCACGTGTCGATGTCTTTCATGGTACCCCGCCTGCATGGAGTTCCTTCGGGAACAAAACCATCTGGGGCGGAAACGAGTGGGTCGATGATTCCCCAACCCGAAGTGATATCGAAAAAAGGGACAAGGAAATCACAGCGTACAAAATGACGCTCAGCGCGCAGCAGAAAGAGAATGAGAATAAGCGTACTGAAGCCGCAAAACGCCTCTCTGCGGCGATTGCTGCAAGGGAAAAAGATGAAAACACACTGAAAACACTCCGTGCCGGAAACGCAGATGCCGCTGATATTACACGACAGGAGTTCAGACTCCTGCAGGCAGAGCTGAGAGAATACGGATTCCGTACTGAAATCGCCGGATATGATGCCCTCCGGCTGCATACAGAGAGCCGGATGCTCTTTGCTGATGCTGATTCTCTTCGTATATCTCCCCGGGAGGCCAGGTCGTTAATCGAACAGGCTGAAAAACGGCAGAAGGATGCGCAGAACGCAGACAAGAAGGCCGCTGATATGCTTGCTGAATACGAGCGCAGAAAAGGTATTCTGGACACGCGGTTGTCAGAGCTGGAAAAAAATGGCGGGGCAGCCCTTGCCGTTCTTGATGCACAACAGGCCCGTCTGCTCGGGCAGCAGACACGGAATGACAGGGCCATTTCAGAGGCCCGGAATAAACTCAGTTCAGTGACGGAATCGCTTAACACGGCCCGTAATGCATTAACCAGAGCTGAACAACAGCTGACGCAACAGAAAAACACGCCTGACGGCAAAACGATAGTTTCCCCTGAAAAATTCCCGGGGCGTTCATCAACAAATCATTCTATTGTTGTGAGCGGTGATCCGAGATTTGCCGGTACGATAAAAATCACAACCAGCGCAGTCATCGATAACCGTGCAAACCTGAATTATCTTCTGACCCATTCCGGTCTGGACTATAAACGCAATATTCTGAATGACCGGAATCCGGTGGTGACAGAGGATGTGGAAGGTGACAAGAAAATTTATAATGCTGAAGTTGCTGAATGGGATAAGTTACGGCAAAGATTGCTTGATGCCAGAAATAAAATCACCTCTGCTGAATCTGCGGTAAATTCGGCGAGAAATAACCTCAGTGCCAGAACAAATGAGCAAAAGCATGCAAATGATGCTCTTAATGCCCTGTTGAAGGAAAAAGAGAATATCCGTAACCAGCTTGCCGGCATCAATCAGAAGATAGCGGAAGAGAAAAGAAAACAGGATGAACTGAAGGCAACGAAAGACGCAATTAATTTCACAACAGAGTTCCTGAAATCAGTTTCAGAAAAATATGGTGCAAAAGCTGAGCAGTTAGCCAGAGAGATGGCCGGGCAGGCTAAAGGGAAGAAAATACGTAATGTTGAAGAGGCATTAAAAACGTATGAAAAGTACCGGGCTGACATTAACAAAAAAATTAATGCAAAAGATCGTGCAGCGATTGCCGCAGCCCTTGAGTCTGTGAAGCTGTCTGATATATCGTCTAATCTGAACAGATTCAGTCGGGGACTGGGATATGCAGGAAAATTTACAAGTCTTGCTGACTGGATCACTGAGTTTGGTAAGGCTGTCCGGACAGAGAACTGGCGTCCTCTTTTTGTTAAAACAGAAACCATCATAGCAGGTAATGCCGCAACGGCTCTTGTGGCACTGGTCTTCAGTATTCTTACCGGAAGCGCTTTAGGCATTATCGGGTATGGTTTACTGATGGCTGTCACCGGTGCGCTGATTGATGAATCGCTTGTGGAAAAAGCGAATAAGTTCTGGGGTATTTAAATATAAGACAGGCTGTCTATCTTACAGACAGCCTTTTTATAATAACAGAAAGAATATATATCATACTTAACGGAAGAGATAATATGAAAACAGTACCCGTATAAACCGCAAGCAATCCCATTTTTCCAGGTGTATCAGCAAAAAAACCGCTGTTCCAGAAATCAGACCGGGTAAATTTCAGAGCTGTATCTTCAATATACCATTTTGCAACCGGATACAAAACCATTCCGCAGAGAGAAATACACCAGAACAGTAATCTGTATTTAAAATCATAATCCCATGACATATACAGCATATATCCCCCCGTCACCCATCCCCACCACATATTATTAAAATAATATTTTCTGTTCATCTGCCAGTTTTCCTTTCTATTGCACTTTTGTCAGTGTACTGATGCATGACAACATAACCACAGCATGATAATAATAATCAATAACAATAAGCTGTGTCACGTTTACATCATGGAACGGAGGTGCTCCTGTGACCTTTGAGCAGAAAAAAGCCCGGGCCATTGCCCTGATGGACAGCAAAAAGATGTGGCGGAGCAATTATGCCCCTCCTCTTCTGCGTATTCTCTGGCGGCTGGGTATCCGGCTTCCGCCATTACCCTTTATGCCGTTCTGGCAGGTCACGCTGTTGATGGGGAGCTTATGGGGCATTTCCTGGGGATGTGCAATGTGGTTTATCTACTGGAGGCCGTCAGGAATGGTGGCAGGTGAGGCCATTATTATAAGTATCACGGGTGGTTTTTTGTTCGGACTGCTCATGGCCTCTTTCCACTGGTGGCGCAGGAAAGTTAACCGGCTGCCATCATGGGATGACGTGTAAACCGTGCTGGCATGTTTTTACGGAGTGACGCTTTCATTAACCTGTACACGAACTTCTATTCCTGCGTCATGACAGGCCTGCAGCCACTGCGCCACTTCCAGCGGATCGCCCTCCCGGCGTACCACTCTGCCTTCTTTATTCCATAACTGCAGACAGGTGCTGCCGTCGAGACGCACCACAAAATCTCCACGGCAGGCCTGATAGGGGTTTGAGGGCCAACCGTACGAAAACGTACGGTAAGAGGAAAATTATCGTCTTAAAAATCGATTTATGCTATCACAGTCGTCTCTTCAGGTAAGTACGGTTGCCTTTGCCTGCTTTCTTCTCGTCTGGTTAAGTTAAGAAATTCAGAGATCCATGCTTGAGATAAAAGCGGAATAAAACCAGTAAAATGTAACTAAAACAACAACGGAATTGTATCAATGATAATGTCCACACCGTGGCTGACACCGATCGTTGCCGATAGTGATCATGCTGAGGCAAATGCAGTGAGCTATGAAGCACTGACTCCGACAGAACTCGACTCAGATAAAGCAGGCTGTTATATCAGCGCGCTTAATTATGCTTATGAACATCCGGATATCCGGAATATTGCTGTTACCGGGCCGTATGGGGCAGGGAAAAGCTCAGTATTAAAAACATGGTGCAAAGCTCACAATGGGACACTGCGGGTGTTAACCGTTTCTCTTGCTGATTTTGATATGCAGAGACATGTGGATGAAAGTAATGGGGACAGCAGTAGTGACGAAGGGACGAAAAATACTGGTAGTGTTGAAAAATCTATTGAATACAGTATTCTGCAACAAATACTCTACAAAAATAAAAAGCATGAGCTTCCCTGTTCCCGCATTGACCGTATATCAGATGTGACTGCGGGACAAATATTGCGGTCTGCGTCTTTTCTGACAGGAACCATTTTACTGAGTGGAGCTGCTTTATTTTTCCTTGCGCCGGATTACGTTACAACAAAGCTATCTTTGCCGGGAGCATTCGCCCGTTACCTTCTTGAATGCCCGTTTGGGGTGCGTGTGTCCGGTGCAGTGGCATCTGTGATGGGATCGTTATGCCTGCTTTTGAACCAGTTACATCGTATCGGTATATTTGACAGGAAAGTAAGTCTTGATAAAGTGGACCTTCTGAAAGGCGCTGTTACAACCCGGGCATCATCACCTTCTTTACTTAATGTCTATATTGATGAAATTGTCTATTTTTTTGATTCGACTAAATATGATGTAGTGATATTCGAAGATCTTGACCGTTTTAACAATGGCCGGATTTTCGTGAAATTGCGGGAAATCAATCAAATTATTAATAACTGCCTTTCTGACAGAAAACCTGTAAAATTTATTTATGCTGTCAGAGATGGTATTTTCAACTCAGCAGAGTCAAGAACGAAATTCTTTGATTTTGTTATGCCTGTTATTCCAGTGATGGATAACCAGAATGCTTATGAGCATTTTGTTAAAAAATTCAAAGAAGAAGAGATAAATAATAACTTAAGCGAATGTATTTCTCGTATTGCGACATTTATTCCCAATATGCGTGTAATGCATAATATTACAAATGAGTTTCGACTCTATCAGAATTTAGTCAATAGTCGGGAAAATCTGGCCAAACTACTTGCCATGATAGCATATAAAAATCTCTGTGCGGAAGATTATCATGGTATAGATAGTAAAAAAGGTGTTCTTTATCATTTTATTCAAAGCTACTTAGACCATGAAATTCAGAATGAATTATTACATTCTGCAAATAACGAACTTGAGGATATGGCACAGTCACTTGTAGCGATAACAAATGAAAAACTCGCAAACCGGGAAAATCTGCGCGAAGAACTGCTCATGCCTTACCTTAGTAAAAATTATAGCGGCGCGCTTGTTTTTTATACAGAAGGAAGGCAAATAAGTCTTGATGATTTGATACAAGATGAAGATGAATTTCTCATGCTTTTAGATAAGGAAAATATTCAGGTCGTTACCCCCTATAACAGACAAAATTTTCTCATGATAAATCAGCGGGATACAGAAAAACTGAAGCAGCAGTATGAAAAACGATGCCATTTAATTGAAACTAAATCTGTTGATAATATAACCAGAGTGAAAAATAATATTTCCAGTCTGGAGTCATTGAGGACCGAAATTCTTTCCGGAACTGTAGCTGATATAGCAGAAAAGATGACAAATGAAGGCTTTGTTGCCTGGATAAAGAAGAAAGAGGATACAGGTGTCCTGACGATTCAGTCGGAACATGAACAGATTGACTTTATATTTTTTCTGTTATCAAGTGGTTATTTATCAACAGATTACATGTCCTATCGCTCAATCTTCATTCCCGGAGGGCTGAGTGAGACAGATAATTTATTTCTTAAGGATGTTATGTCTGGTAAAGGTCCGGAAAAAACATTCTCATTCCATCTTGATAACGTTAATAATATTGTTGAACGACTCAAAAAGCTGGGGGTTCTGCAGCGTGACAATGCTCAACATCCTGCTGTTATCAGATGGCTGATTGATAATGACCCTGATACCCTGAAAAACAATATAATGGCATTACTGAGTCAGACGGGTAGCCAGCGTGTGGTTAGTTTGCTGATGTTGATGCAGAACGATTTCACAACGTATGTTCGCCTGCGTTACCTGGAGATTTTTATGTCAGATGAACATATACTGAACAGATTGCTGGCACATTTATGTGCGTCAGAAGAACGCACACCCGAGCAAAAGTTTTTTGTTCAGGAAATAGCGGCACACCTGTTATGCCTGACTGAAAAATCAAATATCTGGCAATCGGTTGAGATTAATAAACGTATCGGTAAACTTATAGATTCCTCCCCAATTCTTATTACTGCTGTGCCAAAAGGATATGGTGATGCGTTTTTTGAAGTGTTGAAAGATAATACACTTTCAGTTTCATATATTCCAGGTAATGTGGGAGACGAGAAGTGTTCTGTTATCAGGAAAATTGCGGGTGCAGGATTATTCAAATATTCAGTCAGTAATCTTAAAAATGTTTATCTTTGCCTGACGCAAGACAAGAATGAAGAAAGAATGTCATTCTCTCTTTATCCGTTTCATTGTCTCGAGTCCCTGGCTATTTCTGAATTAACAGAAATTCTGTGGACTAACATAGAAGATTTTATTTTATCGGTATTTATTGAATCGGAAGAGATTGATCGTATTCCTGAATTGCTGAATTCTTCTGAAGTCTCAATGACTGTTGTTGAACAGATTATAGCCAAAATGGATTTTTGTATAAATAATCTGGATGATATTATTAATCGTTCAGAGTGTGCGGACAATAATGCTTCAGGGAGAAATATCTATAGCATGCTGTTGCAGCATGACAGGATTTTTCCATCCTTTGATAATATTATTCATTTATTGCATGATACATCAATTAATACTTCCGGTGAACTTGTTCAGTGGGTAAATGAGAAACACTTTGAATTTGAACCATCTGATATAGTCATAAATGATACAGAAATATTTAATAATTTTATTTCTGAATTAATTTGCTCGCCAGTCATTTCAGAAGAAGCTTTACTGAAAGTACTGAGTAATTTAAACGTTGTTATTATCGATGTGCCTGAAAACATTCCATTGCGAAATGCTGAACTGTTATGTTCAGAGAAAAAACTGGCACCGACAGTTAATGTCTTTACGGTGTTGTTTAATGCTCTCTGTGGAAATGTTGATGATATTAACAGGATGAATACTCTGCTTGGTAACCTTATTGCCCAGCGTCCTGAGATTATTACCCAGGAGCCAGAAGATATTTTTTATATCGAGGGTGACTTTGATGAAGAACTGGCAAGCGAACTTTTTCGTCACAAGCTAATCGGTATGAATATAAAAGTTGCCGCTTTACGCTGGTTGCGTGATAACAAACCGGGAATTCTTGATAAGAGCTACCTGCTGTCATTAGATATTCTGGCAGAACTGAGTCCCTGGATGGGTGACGATGATCTGCGCCTGACACTGCTTAAACGTTGTCTGGTTGCCGGGGATGCTGGCAAAGACGCGCTTTGCGTGGTGCTGAACAGTTTTGCTGATGAGAGCTATCATGGACTGTTACCACATGACAGGTTCAGGAAAATCCCTCACTCCGTGGATTTGTGGGAAGTGGCCGAATTAATCAGCAATCTTGGATTTATTCAGCCGCCAAAAATGGGGTCAGGGCGTGATGAACACAAAATTGTTATTACTCCCGTACGCTATGTCCGTGATGTTGAGTTTTATGACTGAGCATCATTGATACGGTGTTTTAATTGCCTTAAATACAAAAATAAAAACAGATTAATGCTTAATGTGCATTAATCTGTTTTAGTTATCAATGGCTGTTAATTATTGTTAATTTTACATTAATCTTTCTTTTTCTTCAGGAAGATCCGAAAACCCCTGGTTACGGATCTTCTTCTCCCCCCACACAACGCCACCTCCCGTCAGCACAACATGTGGTGCCGGATTCAGCTGCTGATAACACTATATGTTGTGTCATCTCCCTGACCTGTGATGCGTCGCGCAGGGGCGGAAAACAGCGATATGATGATTTCCTCAGCGTGGTACACTTCCGGAAAGTTATGAATAGTAAAAAAATCGGATCTGCCTGAAATGGGCATCCAGTAATTTAATAGCGTGGTTATATGCCTGCTTATTATCTGACAGGTGATGATTCATTTAGGGGAAAATAATTCATGCTGACAGAGTGTTGTGTTGCCATGCGTAATAACTCTGAGCGACTGTTGCTTCCGGTATCAGTTGAGTGAGGATTTTCAGACCACCACGTTTTACTGACCAGTAAAAATTTTTTTTGCCCGCAAGGCTGACAAGTGACTTCTTTTAGAATTTCGGCATCCACAACCAATGGCAGGAAGCCCGATGCAAAAATTTTTAAGGAGAGCTCTTTTAATGAAAATTGCTCAGCAATTACTGGAGGCCGTTCTGCAATTTATGAATGCATCTGCAATGACTCAGGTGCTGACGTTGATATTCCTGGCTCTGATAATACAGGTACTGAAAACATTAATTACGGCGTGGATAGTAAGAAAACCATCTTCAGGAGAGATGGTTTTAGACCGGAAACCTGACTCTGCCGGGCGTAAGGATCACTGCAGGCAGCTGTCTCAACAAAGGAAAAAACATGGCTGACTGGTTTATTGCAACTGAAGGTGTGAAGGTGGTGAAAGATAGTGCCAGCCTGTGGCCGCAGATCATCACGGCGGTTTTGTCTGCCGGTACTGCATTTGGTGGTGTGTGGTACGGGCAGTGGCGGATAACACAGCGAGAGGAGGAAGCTGCAACAGCGAAGCTGGTCAGCGAACGTCTCTTTATTGCCACGGAGCTGGTTTTTCTGCTGGAGAGGTTTGCGCAGCGTTGTGCTCCAGCAGCAACAGCAACTGTGGAGCACGATCAGGATGGCAGAGGAGAAGCTGAGTTCTTATTACCGGAAATCGATTATTCCCCGGTATCTGGTAACTGGCGCTCCCTTCCTTCTGGCCTGATGTATAGGCTCAGCGAACTCTCTGTTCTCAGCTACGAAGCTGTCGTGTGTGTAGATAATGTGTTTGTTGAAGATACTCCTTATGGTGGAGCGGGTGAATATAGTTTGCATAAAAACGCAGCTATGTTGGGAGTAAAAGCACTGCGGTTATCACGAGAACTGAGAATGTTATGTGGCCTCCCTCTGCACGGCCTTTCCGATACACTATCGCCAACGAGGTTGGTATTGTTGAAAGCCAGAGGTAAAACACTCCAAAAGGAGTACGAAATGGTAAAGAAGTCTAAAAAGACCGAGCAAGAGATTGAGGATTTCATAAAGGGGACATCATGAGTGGTCCACAATTGCTTTCCCTGCCTGGTTCTTTTTTAACGCCTCCGGCAACATTACCTGTTGCCATTGATTACCCGGCTGCGCTGGCACTCCGACAGATGTCGATGGTTCATGATGAACTGCCAAAATACCTGCTGGCCCCTGAAGTGAGCGCCCTGCTCCATTACGTGCCGGATCTGCGCCGCAAAATGCTGCTGGCCACACTGTGGAACACCGGTGCGCGCATTAATGAAGCACTGGCGCTGACGCGGGGGGATTTTTCGCTCACGCCTCCGTATCCGTTTGTGCAGCTGGCCACTCTGAAGCAGCGGACAGAAAAAGCCGCCAGGACGGCAGGAAGGATGCCCGCCGGTCAGCAGACTCACCGTCTGGTTCCGCTCTCCGACGCCTGGTACGTCAGCCAGCTGCAGACGATGGTGGCCACACTGAAAATCCCCATGGAACGGCGTAATAAACGAACAGGCAGGACAGAGAAAGCGCGGATCTGGGAAGTGACGGACAGAACGGTCAGGACCTGGATTGGGGAGGCGGTTGCCGCCGCTGCCGCTGATGGTGTGACGTTCTCTGTCCCGGTCACGCCACATACGTTCCGCCATTCCTATGCGATGCATATGCTGTATGCCGGTATACCGCTGAAGGTCCTGCAGAGTCTGATGGGGCATAAGTCCATCAGCTCAACGGAGGTCTACACGAAGGTGTTTGCACTGGATGTGGCTGCACGGCACCGGGTGCAGTTTTCGATGCCTGAGTCCGATGCGGTGTCTATGCTCAAAAGAATTCCATAAGCTCTGACTTTTTTAAATCCCTTTCGGATATCTCATGGATATATTATCGGTATTTCATATTCTGTTGACATGCAGGACCGGTATAGAGTAAAAAAACATCTATTGAGTACCTCTTGGATATCCGAAAGGTGTCTTATGGGGTCTTTATGGGTATTACATGTGGATTCTGGAGATACACTATGCCTGTTATTGCTAATACGCATCCCAAAGGTGGTGTGGGTAAGACAACTTCATCCGTAAACATTGTTGGTGAAATGAAGTCTGATACAGTTGATCTGGATACTCATACCGGGCTTTCTATCATTCTGGGGCTGAGACCTGAAGGAAAAGAAATTTCCGTGAAAGTACCCAAAACAGTGGATGAGTTAATCGAAATTATGACTCCCTACAAGAACAGCGATAAGACGTTACTTATTGACTGTGGGGGATTTGACTCAGATCTTACCCGTACTGCGATTGCCTTTGCAGACTGCGTTATTGTCCCTTCAAAAGACTCCCTGACTGAACGTATTGGTTTGATGCATTTTGATGGAGTACTGGACGAAATCAGCTCTATCATGGGGACCGATATAACTGCTCACCTGTATCTCTGTAAAGTTAATCCTAACAAGAAGAAATTCCCTAAGCTTGATGCAATCCTGCCATCGTTCAAACATCTGAAGCTGATGAAGAGCCGCATTTCTGCTCGTGCAGAATTTGAGGATGTCATTGAGACTGGGATGGGAATCACTGAGTCTGTTCATGGGCGCTATTCGGCAGGAGGTAAGGAAGTTATTGCCCTGATCGAAGAAATCAATCATCTGATTGAAAATAACAAACAGTAAGGTGTGTCTATTGGGTATCCATATAGTATCCTTTGGGTTTTTAATGGATATCTTTTAAGTATCTAACAAACATCCTGGGTTATCTCATGAGCAAAGTGAAATTTAGTGCACAGGCTGAAAAACTGAAAAACCTGGTGGATTCTGCCAGATTACAAACTTCTTCTTCTGCCGTAACAGCAACAGCCCCGTCTCAGCCAAATGAAGGTGCAGAGGTAGTTTCAGGCCGTCCCGTGGCTGCCAGGACGAAGGCTAAGAATCTTAAGGCCATACCGCTGTCGTATTTTGAAGCTCATGCGGAACTTAAAGCGACCAGTAAAACATCTCTGGATTTTAGCTCATATATTATTGAGGCTATAAGAGAGAAGCTTGAACGTGATGGTGCAATAGGTCAATAAACTATCGGATACCTTAAGGGTATCTGATGTGTGTCTTTTAAATGCGTTATGGGGATTCTTCACGTACCTAAAGAGTCCCTATTAGACATCTTTCTGTTTATGGTGACATGATTCGTCACCGCTTTCCTTTCCTCTCAGTTTCACCATGTCATTCCTTTTCCCTTAACCTGAACCATGATGTCAAAGATGTTTTTATATTGCATTTATGTATTGCATATAACCTTCATAATGTTTTTGTATCTATGATTTCCTCTGGTCTTAAAGTTGTGTGTACAATGTACATGCAATTTATCGTGTTTTTATGTTGCATTTCTCCTTTCAGAAAGACCATTTTTTCATTATAATTAAATATACATTGCATGTATGAAGCATGTTTGTTTTTTCTATTTATTTATGAGCAACGGAGACTGGTTATGAAAATCTTTATTGATGATGGTTCTACCAACATTAAACTTGCCTGGTTGGAGGATGGTGACGTGAAAACGTTAATCAGCCCTAACAGCTTTAAACCGGAATGGTCTTTTAGTTTACTGGATGATGCTGCCCCGGCTAATTACGAGATCGACGGCGAGAAGTTTTCATTTGATCCATTAAGTGCTGATGCTGTCGTAACGACTGAAACACGCTATCAGTACAGTGATGTGAATGTTGTGGCCATTCAGCATGCGCTACAGCAGACCGGCCTGAAAGCGCAGCCTGTTGATGTCATCGTCACATTGCCGATCTCTGAATACCTTGACGCCAACAATCAGAAAAATAAGCAAAACATTGAAAGAAAGAAAAAAAATGTGATGCGTGAAGTACGGGTGCAGGGGAGTGATGCATTTGTTATTCGCAGTGTTTCCGTTCTTCCTGAAAGTATTCCCGCTGGTTTCAGTGTTCTTGCGGGGCTTGAGGATGATGAATCCCTTTTGATCGTAGATCTCGGTGGTACAACTCTTGATGTGTCGCATGTTCGTAGCAAAATGACAGGGATTACAAAAACCTGGTGTGATCCGAATATCGGCGTGTCCCTGATTACATCCGGGGTTAAGGAACAGATGGCTGTACATGCTAATACAAGAGTGAGCTCATTCCAGGCTGACAATATCATTGTGCACCGTAATGAACCTGACTACCTTTCCCGTCGCATTTATAATGCTGAACAGCGTGAGTCTATCATTAATGTTATCAATGAACGGCAGAAGTTGCTTATTAAACGAGTTAATGATGCCATCAGCCGTTTCACCGACTATACACATGTAATGTGTGTTGGTGGTGGGGCTGAAATTGTGGCCGAGGCTGTGAAGAACCTGACTAAGGTTCCTGATGAGCGCTTTTATCTGAGCTCATCCCCGCAGTTTGATTTAGTCATGGGAATGATAAAAATGAAAGGTGGTGTGACTAATGAGTGATGAAAATAAATCCAGACGCTGCTCATTTGAACTTTTCCCGGATGAACGGACAGGAGATAAGATAGCAGATGAGCTCATTGCAAATGAAAAACTGAAGGAGCGGGGACGTTTCATGCGCGCGATGTTAGTTACTGGTGCGGCGTTTGCAGCTATAGATAAACGTCTTCCTTTGCTGATATCGGAGTTACTGACAGAAAATACGACTCTGGATGATATTAATAAGGTGATTTCCAGCGTGATACCAGGTGCTTTTTCGGTTGAAAAGAAATTGCTTGAATTACTGGAAAAACAATCTGGTCTCCATACGTCTGTGGATTGCAGTACTCCTCTTACAGAGCAGAGTCTGTCGAGAAATGACGGTGAAGACCAGACCAGAAGAAACGCTGAAAATATGTTCGGAGATGACTGAACTAACCCAGCCTGGCCAGGGGAATATCTCGCCATTTAGTTGTATAACACTGACTCAACATTTCCCGTTTCATTTGCCATTCAGGGGCGGTTCCTCGCCCCGCAAACCACACTTTCCCTTTTCCCGACTGGTTCAGTTCATCGAGTGTTTTCATTAACTTTTCACTGTTTTTACGGGGCTGGATTTCATCAAATAATCCCGGCTGCGCTATACCCGATGGTGTGAAATCAGCCAGCATGACTCCTGCCTTCATATAGCGGTACCCTTCACGCCAGACATGGTTTAAGGCTCTGCATGCGGCGGCAATAATGTCCCGGCTGTCCTGTGTGGGCAATGGAAGCTTTTCCACAGCGGCATTGCTGTAACAGGGTTCTTTTACTGCAAAGGGGGATGTCCGTACAAATGTCGTCACCTGCCGGCAATACTGACGCTCCCCACGTAGTTTCTCTGCGGCCCGCTCTGCATACTGAACAACAGCCTGGTGCATGGCATCTTTGTCTGTGATTCGTTCACCAAAACTGCGACTACAGACAATCTGCTGTTTTGCCGGTGGTGCTTCTTCCAGGGATATGCAGGACTCGCCGTTGAGTTCGCGTACCGTACGCTCAAGAATGACGCTGAAGTTTTTCCGGATGAATGCCGTGTTAGCCTGCGCCAGCTGCAGTGCTGTGTTAATACCCAGCGCATTCAGCTTTTCCGTCAGTCTGCGTCCTACTCCCCAGACCTCACCAACTGGCTGCAGCCCCAGTAGCTTCAAGGTCCGATTACGGTTTTCTGCCGTCAGCGCGACCACACCGGAAAACTGTGGCCATTGCTTTGTTGCCCACTGTGCACTTTTAGCCAGCGTTTTTGTAGGCGCAATGCCCACCCCCATGGTGAGTCCTGTCCAGCTCTTTACCTGTTCCCTGAGCTGATGACCAAAAACCTCCGGAGAGATGCAATGATTTATCCCCCGCAAATCAATGAACATTTCATCAATTGAGTAGGGCTCAACTGCGGGAGAAAGCGACTCCAGAACAGCCATAACCCGTTGGCTCATGCTGTGGTACAGCGCATAATTGCTGGAAAATACATGTATTTTCTTCTCCAGGCGCATCTGTCTCACCTGAAACCAGGGCTGCCCCATTCTGATGCCAAGGGCTTTTGCCTCCGGGCTGCGCGCGATCACACAGCCATCGTTATTGCTGAGTACGATGACCGGTTCGTTGCGAAGGTCCGGGCGGAAAACTTTTTCACATGAGGCGTAGAAACTGTTGATATCAGCCAGTGCAAACATCAGCGTAACTCCCGCGTCCTGTGTATCACGTGAGTGACAACACCAAAAATACAGATGTTTTCCGGATACAGTGTGCGGAACTCCGGGCTGTCTGAAACCGGCTCCAGTGCCGGGCGTGGGCGCAACAGCAGTCGTTTGACGGTGAACTCACCGTCGATCTCAGCGATAACGATGTCCCCGTGTTGTGGTTTTTCGGCCCTGTCCACTACCAGCAGATCACCATTCTGCACGCCAGCCTGGTTCATCGATTCACCGCTGGCGCGCAGAAAGAAGGTGGCTGCAGGTCTGCTGATGCAATAGCTGTTCAGATCCAGTTCCTGCTCAGCATAATCAGTGGCAGGCGAAGGAAAACCGGCCTGGCAACGATCGGCAAACAACGGTCGCACGTAACTGTCATCGCCTGAAGGGTCAGCCGGACGGTGATAAACGGTACTCATGCTGCAGGCAGCCAGCTGTCGTCCTGCCAGATTTCTTCCAGCAGAGACAGGATACGTTCTTTATCCTTGTCGTTGCGGGCTCCTGTGACAGATACAGACGGGGCGCTGCCCTGGTCTATACGCAGCCAGATTTCCGGGTAGTGTGGTTTCAGACGTTGTTCGATTTCATTCTGTAGCGCCTGAAGTGTGCCTGATTTGAGGTTTTTTGTGCTCTGGCGGTCGAAAAGAATTTCAATGCGGATCATGTTCTCATCTCCCTTTTCTTTTGCTGTATGTATATACAGTATTCTAATAACTGAATCCACACACAGTCAAATGTCATTATTGTGACTAAAAAACGCTCAATTCTCTGAGAGTGTGGCTGTATGCCTGCTGTGGACTGCTGTGTCCAGCTTATCCACAGCATTTTGCGCACGGTTCTGTGAATAAAATACCTGGTTACCCAGGCCGTGCCGGCACGTTAACCGGGCTGCATCCGATGCAAGTGTGTCGCTGTCGCCGGCCTCCTCACCCGGTCACGTTTCGTCGTTCCTCCTCCACGCGCTGCGGCTTCGGGGCCGCACCTGCATTCGTATGCGGTCGCCCGGTTACAGGTGCGGCACGGCCTGATGGAGGCCGCATGTGAGAGGAGAATTCCCATGCCAAACTGGTGCTCGAATCGTATGTATTTTTCTGGTGAACCGGCACAGATTGCTGAGATTAAACGACTGGCCAGCGGTGCAGTCACACCGTTTTATCGCCGCGCCACAAATGAAGGTATTCAGCTGTTTCTGGCCGGAAGTGCCGGACTTCTGCAGATCACTGAAAATATCCGCTCTGAGCAGTGCCCTGGAGTGACGGCTGCCGGACGTGGTGCTGTATCGCCGGAAAATATCGCGTTCACCTGCTGGCTGACACACCTGCAGAACGGTGTACTGCTGGATGAGCAAAACTGCCTGATGCTGCATGAACTCTGGCTGCAGAGCGGTACTGGACAGCGTCGCTGGGAAGGGTTACCGGATGATGTCAGGGAAACTATCACTGTGCATTTCACCGCAAAAAGAGGTGACTGGTGTGACATCTGGGGTAACGAGGATGTATCGGTGTGGTGGAATCGTCTGTGTGACAACGTACTGCCGGAAAAAACCATGCCGTTTGACCTGCTGACGGTTTTGCCGACCCGCCTGGATATTGAAGTGAATGGCTTTAACGGCGGTGTTCTGAACGGTGTTCCTTCTGCATATCACTGGTATACAGAACGGTATGGCGTGAAGTGGCCTTGTGGGTATGACCTGAATATCAGCAGTCAGGGGGAAAACTTCATTCAGGTGGATTTCGACACGCCGTGGTGTCAGCCGGAAAGCGACGTTGTTGCAGAATTAAGCCGCCGTTTCGGCTGCACGCTGGAGCACTGGTACGCCGAACAGGGCTGCAATTTCTGTGGCTGGCAGTTGTATGAGCGCGGAGAGCTCGTTGATGTGCTGTGGGGGGAACTGGAATGGTCTTCCCCGACAGATGACGATGAGCTGCCGGAAGTCACCGGACCTGCGTGGATAGTCGACAATGTGGCGCATTATGGCGGATGAAGTATGACGGAGACGGGCGGGCAACCGCCCGTTTCTTTTCCGACAAAGGATGTCGCCGTGCTCCTCTTTTTACTGCGCCGGCTGACGCGGCGCGGCATAAACGCTGCCTGTGGTCAGTGTCCCGCGTCCGGCGGGCACGGGACGGGCGCTTTTACCGCTCCCGGCTGGCGTCGGTGACAGTGTACGCCAGCCCGTCGCCCTTTTCTGATGAACGCCCTTCAAGCCGCTTTCGCGGCATAGCCTTGCCGTCAAAAAGACGACGGCTGCGGTATTCCACGGTCGGCCTGACCCGTTACCGGACGCGGTGAACAGCCCACAGGCAGCGGGGAACGGGCACCACAGGGGTGCCCTCCCGGTGCCCTCTGTAAGAGAAGGAGTTTTGTATGTCCCGTTTTGTCCTCGGTAACTGCATCGATGTTATGGCCCGTATCCCTGATAACGCCATTGATTTCATCCTCACCGACCCGCCGTATCTCGTCGGTTTCCGTGACCGTTCCGGGCGCACCATTGCTGGCGATAAAACCGACGAATGGCTGCAACCGGCCTGTAATGAGATGTACCGCGTGCTGAAAAAAGACGCGCTGATGGTGAGCTTCTATGGCTGGAACCGCGTCGATCGCTTTATGTCTGCCTGGAAAAATGCGGGATTCAGCGTTGTTGGTCACCTGGTCTTCACCAAAAACTACACATCGAAGGCCGCATATGTGGGCTATCGCCACGAATGCGCCTACATCCTGGCAAAAGGCCGTCCACGTCTGCCACAAAACCCGCTGCCGGACGTGCTGGGCTGGAAATATTCGGGCAATCGTCATCACCCGACGGAAAAGCCCGTTACCAGCCTGCAACCGCTGATTGAGAGCTTCACACACCCGAACGCAATTGTGCTGGACCCGTTTGCAGGCAGCGGCTCAACCTGCGTCGCCGCCCTCCAGTCCG
>SKFA01000671.1_pt1 | contig 23053 bp, 34 predicted proteins | sample 4820291 | NCBI WGS metagenome assembly SKFA01 (sample SAMN11008795, study PRJNA524170) | human gut metagenome | isolation source: fecal sample from pouch patient p30 | place: Israel: Tel-Aviv | reverse complement strand
GAATAGGCCCGGCATGGGGAGACCCTAACAATATCGCATTTGATTTTTTAGGTGACGATGTAATCGCAAAAATTAACGACTTGGCGGAATGTAACGGATATCCAACGCATATCTATGTAAATCCGCCGTACTCTAATGTAAAGCCGTTTTTAGTCCGAGCGAAAGAATTACGCGATGCCGGACATTTGGTCGTGATGTTACTCAACAACGAAAAATCTACACGGTGGTACCAAAACCATGTCCACGGTGTGGCGAATGAAGTAATTGATATTGTCGGCGAACGTATCGCCTTTATCCATCCTGTGACAAAACAAGAAATCAAGGGTAACAGCAAAGGGCAAATGATTGTGGTTTTCGACCCTGCAATGCAAGACTTTGTACAACGCTCAGTAAGTCTTGATTTTATCAAGAAAATTGGAGGTTACGATGGCAAGTAATTACAAATGCCCTAAATGCGGCGCACCTCTTGAGGATTTATGGGATGGCGAACCGGTAAGTGCATTTATTGGCGAATGGTCAGAGGATAGATTCCGTTGTGACGGTCATGTAATCCGCCCACTACCATTCCCGATAGCAAGCGAAAATTGCGCTGTGAATCGCACCAAGTCCTGTGGTTACTTTGGGTTAGAAGATTTGGGCTGGATTAAAGAATGAGCTTTGAAGAACACAATAACCGGAAGAAAGCGAACAAATTTGCCGAGTATATAACTGGCGAATCTCTACGCAAATACTTAGCAGAAAAGGTGGAAAAATACGTAGGCGGAAACCCTAGTATTTTTGATGGTGCAGCAGGGAGTGGACAGCTTGAGCAGTTTATTAAACCTAGTGAGTTTATCGCGGTGGAGATTCAATCAGAATCATGCGCTGCATTAGGCAAAAACTACCCTGACGCAAAAATTCACAATAAGAGCTTTTTCTTCCACCAAAACGACCAAAGAAGTGATTGCGTAGTTATGAACCCGCCTTTTTCACTTAAATTTAAAGAGTTAAGCGAGGAAGAGCGGGAAGCCATCACGGCCGAATATCCTTGGAAAAAATCTGGCGTAGTTGATGATGTGTTTATGTTAAAGGGGCTAGCTAACGCCATGCGATTCGGTTTTTTCATCATGTTCCCCGGCATTGGATACCGTAACACGGAAAAGAAACTTCGTGAGCTTATTGGGAATCAGTTGGTTGAGTTGAATCTAATTCAAAATGCCTTTGAGGATACGCCGATCTCTGTTCTCTTTTTGATTGTGGACAAAGAGAAAACTAGCGCAACCACCTACCGAGAGCTGTATGACTGCTCCACCAAGCAGGTAATTAGTTCCGATGAATGGGTTATCGATTTTGAAAAATGGGATACCGTTGCGCCACCTGAGCCGCCAAAGGAAATGATTGACCCAATGGCGTTAGAGCTAGCCTCACAGGAACAGTTGAAAAACCATGTGCGCGAGCAGATTAAATTTAGCCGGTTGGTATTTGATTTGGAACGTTGGCCAAGAAAGGATTTTGAGAGGTTTTGCGATGAACTCTGTGATGTCATCCAATACGAGAAGAAAGATCCAGGATTGCCACCGTTGGGGATGATGTTATGAACCAATACAAACCTTTCTTTTTACGCGATCAACGCATTAAGAATAATTGCTTGGATTTAATCAAGGAATTGCCAACGGACGATAAAAAACCGTTGGTCGTAAAAATCCAACCAATGACGCGCAACCTAGACCAAAACGCCAAGTTTCATGCCATGTGTCAGGATGTGGCGAACCAAGCGGAATTTATGGGGCGCAAGCTGACAATGGAGCAATGGAAGGTCTTATTTATATCGGGCCATGCGATTGCCACCAACCAGAAAGCTGATGTTGTACCGGGGCTGGAAGGTGAATTTGTGAATATCCGTGAAAGCTCAGCAAAAATGAGCGTGTCACGAATGGCAAGCCTTATAGAGTACGTGACCAGTTGGGGCGAGCAAAACGGGGTTAAATTTAACGACAGATGGGGATTTTGCGGACGATGAACACTTTAATTTTTGTTTTAATTGTAGCGAGTTGTTTTGGCATTGCGTTTGCGACCAACGGCGGAACAGGTGTATTTGCTTTAATACTGTGCTTTGTATCTTTTGTGCTTGGGGTAAACGTCTATGCTCAGATTACAAGGGATAAAGCCAATAACGGCGAATTGTTAGAAATCAACAAAAAATACTACGAAGTTAAATACGTTAAGGATAAGGTGGAGTGATGAGTCAAGAGAAATTTGAACGCACAAAGCCGATTGTGAATGTTGGCACTATAGGTCATGTTGATCACGGCAAAACAAAACTCACGGCAGTAGTAACGGCAGTATTATCGGCGCGGTTATCCGAAATTGAAAGCGAAAGAACGCAAAAAGATATACAGGCTAAGTTAATGCAAGGATTAACAAAAGAACGTGAGGACTGGCGCAAATGGAGACAGTCAGGCAGTAAGAATAAGAGTTTGATTAATGGGAGATTAAAAAAATGAAATACATCAAAAATATTATAAAGTGGTTAATTTGTGTTTTATACGCAACGCTGTGCTTAATTTTTGCAATCGTAAATTTCCCGGTTTATGTACTAATATCCATTAGTGAGAATCTTTCATGCTTGAAATTATCGCTGTTCTGGAAGTTTTTTAAGCAAGACATTGCAGAATACCCTTATAGAGTAAAAAACTTTATTTATGGGGAGTATTTGTAATGTTTAAACCCCCAAAACAGCATAAATGCAAAGTATGTGGTAGCTACTTTGTAAAAACGTTCAGTAGTACGCAAAAGGTTTGTTCGCCGGAATGTGCAATTAAATTATCTCGTGAACAATCCCGTAAAGAGCGAGAAAAGAAAGATAAGCAAGAGCGCATTGAATCTCGTAAAAGAATGGCTGTACTTAAAGAAAAAGCTAAAACCAAGGGGGAATTGACGTCAGAAGCGCAAAGTGCGGTGAATAGATATATTCGTCTGCGTGATGAAAACAAACCTTGTATATCCTGCGGAAGACCGCTTACAAACGACCAGCTCGGCGGCGGTTTTGATGCCGGGCATTATCGTAGTCGTGGGAGTGCGGTACATTTGCGATTCTATACGTTAAATATTTTCGGTCAATGCAAAAAGTGCAACCGATATTTAGGCGGAAATTATCAGCAATTCAGACTTGGTTTAATAGAACGAATTGGATTGGCGAAGGTTGAGGAAGTCGAAGCAGATCAGCGAATAAGAAACTACTCAAAAGAAGATTTGAAAAGAATTAAACAGATTTTTAATAAAAAATGCCGATTAATTGAAAAGCGTAGAGGTCTTAAATGAGCATTAACATCAACAAAGTATCGGTGCAGTGGGGATATTGGGCTACTCCTCGTTATGAGGGTGAATATCCGCGCGTATCCGCAGGGTTTGCAGAGCTTAAATGCGATGCACGCTATTTGCCAAAATACCGAGTGCAGCCGATTACAGATGATTTAGGCATGCAGATTGACGGACACATGCAAGTGATGAAACGTGTATCACCGGAGCTTTACGATGTTTTTATGCTCACTTACGTTAAGCGGTGGGATAACATTGATATTTGCCGACACTTAAACTTGTCAAGACGTGAGTATTTTCAGCGCCTCAAAACGGCTAAAACATCACTGCTTTTGATGATTGAGTGTCAAAAATGTATTTTTGTTGCATAAGTGCTTGACAGTGCGCACTAAAAATGTATCATTACGTGTAAGTTGCGGTTTTAGCGCATAGCAAACGCGCAAAAGAATTTTACAGCCCTGATCGGAAACGGTCGGGGCTTTTTTATTACCAAATATCAAGCCTACGCTAACACGTGGGCTTTTTTTATTGCCTGAAACACGGCGGAGAAAACAATGCCAATGAAAGAGCCTGATGTGTGGGCAATGATTATTGCCTGGCTACAATTAAATTTTGGTAACGGGACAATTCATAGTGCCGGTGCCGCAATTTTTATGTCGCTTTTAAGAATGGGGTTTATGCGAAAGAAACCTGCATTTCGCTACGTATTTATTGATGCAATGATTTGTGCATCTATCGCCGGGGTTACCGTGCCGATATGTACACACCTTGTTGGCCATGCGGAATTTTCCGGCTTTCTCGGTACGATGATTGGCTTTATCGGCACCGAGAAGATCCGCGAATTTTTATTTAAATTTATCAACCGCCGTGTAAATGACGGTGACATTAGTTATAGACGCAGCAACGGAAGCAAATACGATGATGATAATTTCAGAGAGTAAATTTAATCAGGTTTTCCCACGTGCGAAAAAAGGCATTTATGCCGCGATTGAAAAGCAAATCGAAAAAGCCGGCTGTGTAACTAAAATTCAACAAGCGATGTTTTTAGCGCAATGCGGACATGAGAGCGCAGGATTTTCTGTTTTTACCGAAAATCTAAACTACTCCGACTATGCGCTAACTCAACTCTTTCGCAAGTATTTTGACCCATTGACTGCTAAAAAGTACGCTCGCAAGCCTGAGCAAATTGCTAATCGAGTGTATGCCAACAGAATGGGTAACGGAGATGAAGAAAGTGGCGACGGCTGGCGCTATCGTGGCCGTGGAATTATCCAAATCACCGGCAAGAAAAACTATATTGCTTTTCGCAACTGGCTGGGGCGTGATTTTGCATTGCACGAACTGGCGGAAGATTTGGATTTGGCCGTATCTGCTGCCGTGTGGTACTGGCAAGCAAATGAATTGGCAGGTCTAGCAAGTGTTGAAAAGGTTACGATCCGAATCAACGGTGGAACAAACGGACTTGCTGACCGAGTGGCGTTATATCGCAAATTAATGGCGTAATTATGATTGGATTAAATCAAATATTAACGGCTGCAATTTTGGGCTTGTGCGGTTGGATTTGGTATCAAAGCGACACTATCTCTGACATCCGTGCCGAAAACCAAGTACAAGCCCAAACCATCAAAGCTCAACAAGAGGTCAACAATGTCTTAAATGTTGCACTACAACAAGAGCGCGCGGCGGTAATTGAGCAACAACAACGAAACGATGAAATCGAACGGATGGCAACAGAAAATGCTGAATCAGTTAAAACAATCATTAAGACACAACCTTGTGCTAACACTCGTTTGCCTCAGTCTGCTCTTGACCGCCTGTACAAGTAAGGTGACAACAAAGGCGGAATACATTTACCCGCCACAAGCTTACACTACACCATGCGCTAAGACGGCGTTTACCGGCGAGACTTACGGTGATGTAGTCATACAGCTTGTTAAGGTAACTGCAGAGCGAGACAAGTGCGCAAGCCAAGTGGGCAATCTCAATAAGTGGATTAATCAAACCAAGACCGCCAATTAAAGTGCGGTCTTTTTTTATCAACAAAAACAACAGGAGCAATTATGCTAACAATTAAAATCATCCAAGACGGTGTAACGTCAATCACCGAAAGCAATAGCTTTGCATTTTACGATGAGACATCTCGTGAGTACAAAGAGATGCTCAGACTGGCGGATAAACTGAAAGAAAAACCGACCGCACTTAACGGAATCTACTACACTCAACCAATTTATGGAGACCAAGAGTGTAAAGAGGTTATCCGTGAGGAGTCAATCTACTGCTCGGCTCGAAACAACCCAACAGATAAAATCATTGGTTTGATGATTGATGTTGAGCTTGATGATGAGTATAGGGAGTTTGGCATCGAGAAAGAGGCTGCATACAGCTTAATTGGCACTGGAGATCATATCTACGTTACCAATGAGCAAGGTAAGACGGTATTTAATATTTAATTCTCCAATAAAGGCGGCTAACAACAGTCGCCTTTGTTTTATATATGCTACACATCTCAGCTATACCTCCGCTCAAGATGTTAAAAATCTCGGGGTTATATCTAAGCTATGTGATGTAAGTGTTACAAAAAACTTTTAAAAGGATTAACCATGAGCAAAAAAGACGAGGTTAAATCCACCTCTGGCCGTGGATTAACACCTAAACAAGAAAAATTTTGTCAGCTTTATATTGAGTTAGGGAATGCCAGTGAAGCATATCGGCAGAGTTATGATTGCTCAAAAATGCAAACGAGCACCATTAATTCAAGAGCAAAAGAATTATTAAAGAACGGTCCAGTCAAGGCCCGTATTGAAGAGCTGCAACAATCGCACCGACAACGCCATAATATTACCGTTGATAAGATTATTGCCGACTTGCAAGAGGTGCGAGATATTTGCATGGGCCGTAAATCTGTCGTGCTTACTGATGTTGTTAAAAATGTTCAGGAAGGCTCAGTAAATGCGGTAGATAGCCCTGTGTTTGTTTTTGAGCCAACCAGTGCAAACAAGGCTCTTGAATTGCTTGGTAAGCACTTGGGGATGTTTACGCAGAAAATGGAGTTATCTGGTGACTTGCATATTGAGCAGCGCGCGGAGTTAAATTTATCAGGATTAAGCATTGATGAACTTGAACAGCTTGAAAAATTACTCGCCAAAGGAAATCCTGAGCAAGATTCGGATTGAGAAAGCCAAGAAGTCATTAATGCACTTCACCACGCAAACTAAGCCTGATTTTATTACCGGCTGGTTTAATATTCTGATTGCGCAAGAGCTACAACAATTTTATCAAGATGTAATAGATGGCAAGCAACCTCGCTTAATGATATTTGCCCCACCTCGCAGTGGTAAAAGTGAATTATTTAGCCGTAGATTTCCTGCTTGGGCCTTTGGTAAAAATCCTGACTTGCAGATGATTGCCTGTTCTTATTCTGCTGATTTAGCTAGTCGAATGAATAGAGATGTTCAGCGAATAATGGATGATGATAGCTACCACGATATATTCCCTGGATCATCCTTAAATGATAAACGCATTGCGACTGTCTTGGGTCAGTCTTTACGTAATAGTGAGATTTTTGAAATTGCGGGGCATAAAGGCGCATATCGTTCAGCCGGTGTTGGTGGTGGTATTACAGGGATGGGGGCGGATATTGCCATTATTGACGACCCTGTAAAAGACGCCAAAGAGGCTAATTCTCAAACTGTCCGTGATGGCATTTGGGATTGGTACACAACCACGCTTTATACACGTTTATCACCAAAATCTGGTGTGTTGTTAGGCATGACAAGATGGCACGAGGATGATTTAGCTGGTCGATTAATTGAAGAGATGAAGAATGGTGGCGACCAGTGGCGCATAGTGAAATTTCCTGCGATTGCAGAAGAGGATGAGGAGTTTCGCAAAGAGGGGGAGCCATTACACCCAGAACGCTTTGATTTAGAGCGATTGAGCAAAATTAGAAAGGCTGTTGGCTCTCAAGCGTGGAATGCTTTATATCAACAAAGGCCATCTAATAAAGGCGGTGGCATTATTAAAGGCGCTTGGTTTGGTCGATACAAAATACCCCCACTAATTAAAGTCAAAGCAATCTATGCTGATACTGCACAAAAAATTAAACAGCACAATGACTATTCAGTTTTTATTGTTGCCGGAAAAGGCATTGATGGCAAAGTTTATATCCTTGATCTTGTGCGAGGTAAATGGGAAGCCCCAGAACTTGAGCAGACATTAAAAGATGTTTGGTCAAAGCATAAAGCTAAAAAAGAAACTGGCATTCTTACCCGCGCGAACGTGGAAGATAAAGCTAGTGGCACAAGTCTCATTCAAGCTATTCGCCGTAACAATCAAATCCCGATAACGCCCATTCAAGTTGATGCAGATAAGTACACTCGGGTTTTAGGTGTTCAAGGGTACATTGAAAGTGGCTATGTAATGATACCTGAAAATGCTCCTTGGGTAGCGGATTTTATTAGTGAGTGCGAGGCATTCACCGCAACAGATAGTCACGCACACGATGATCAGGTGGATGCTTTAGTTATGGCAATCTCGGATATTTTAGGCAAACCTAAATCACTACTGGATTTATAAAATGAAATTTTTTGACGGCATTAAATCACTTGCGCTGAAACTCGGAAGTAAGCAAGAGCAGACGTATTATTCGCGTGGCTTGAGTTTGACTGATGATTTAGTTCAATTAGAATCCCTGTGGCGTGATAACTGGATTGCTAATAAAGTTTGCATTAAGCGCTCAGAAGACATGGTGCGCAACTGGCGTGAGATTTATTCAAACGAATTAGATTCAAAACAGTTAGATTCATTCACAAAATTTGAGCGCTCACTCAAATTGCGCGAAACACTTACGAAAGCACTTCAGTGGTCAAGCCTTTATGGCTCTGTTGGTTTATTGGTTGTAACTAATTCTTCGAACATTAGCGCGCCATTGAGTCCAACTGAGCGCCTAAAACGTTTGATTATTTTGCCAAAGTGGAAAATCAGCTCGATAGGCACTAAAGATGATGATGTTATTTCGTCTAATTTCGGGCGATATAGCGAATATTCAATCCTTGGGGGTAGTCAATCAATTACCGTTCATTATTCCCGGTTAATTATTCTAAATGCCAATGACGCGCCATTATCCGACAACGATATCTGGGGCGTTTCCGACTTGGAAAAAATCATCGATGTGCTGAAGCGGTTTGATAGCGCCTCCGTCAACGTAGGTGATCTGATCTTTGAAAGTAAAATTGACATATTCAGGATTGCAGGACTGTCTGACAAAATCGCCGCCGGCATGGAAAACGAAGTCGCAAGCGTGATTTCTGCGGTGCAATATATCAAATCAGCAACAAACAGTCTTTTACTTGATGCCGAAAACGAGTATGACCGGAAAGAGCTCACGTTCTCGGGATTAAAAGACCTACTTACCGAATTTCGAAATGCAGTAGCGGGTGCTGCGGATATGCCTGTGACAATCTTGTTTGGTCAATCTGTTTCTGGTCTAGCAAGTGGCGATGAAGATATTCAAAATTACCACGAATCAATCCACCGCTTACAAGAGGCACGTCTTCGCCCAATCTTTGAGGTCATCGATCCGATGATTTGCAATGAGTTATTCGACGGCACTCCCGCCGATTGGTGGTTTGAGTTCGTGCCGTTAACCACAGTGAAACAGGAACAGCAAATCAATATGCTGAACACATTCGCCACTGCCGCGAATACGTTGATTCAAAACGGCGTATTAAACGAATATCAAATTGCTAACGAACTGCGAGAAAGTGGCTTGTTTGCCAATATCTCCGCCGAAGACATTGAGGAAATGAAAAATGTTAATGAATTTGCCGGAAATTTTGAAGAGCCAGAAAACACGGAAGGTGCGCAAGTTCAGACCGGTGAAGGTTAGTAAGAGAACCGAGCTTTGGTATAGACAGCAACTTAAACAATTTGTAAAAACAATGACGGATGACATAGAAAGAGCTTTGCAGCAACCGCAAGGCTCTTTTTTTATGGACGACGCCGAGGGTTTTAAGGCGATTAGCGCGAAAGCCTTGTTGGCATATTTGGAAAAGTACGAAAAAACTGACCGCACTTCACAGGCTGAAAATATCGCACAGGGTTTTGTTAGTCGTGGCGACACACAAAACCAGGCGGAAGTATCAACCAACCTGAAAAATCAAACAGGTATAGATTTAGCTGGGTATTTGCGTAATAGCCCAAACATCACCGAAAAAGTCAATGCGATGACATCGGCAAATGTGCAGTTGATTAAATCTATCCGTTCGCAATATTTGGACAAAGTTCAAAATGCGGTTACTCAAGCCCTAGTTAGCGGATCTTTAAACAAGGATTTAACTACACAAATTAAAGCGCTTGGGCAGACGACCGAAAAACGCGCAGCATTTATCGCCCGCGACCAATCTTCAAAGCTTAACGCCGCATTGACACAGGCGCGCCATGAAGATTTAGGCATAAAAAAATACATGTGGTCAACATCAGGTGATGAGCGTGTGCGCGAAAGCCATGCGGAAAAAGATGGGCAGATATTCGAATATGCAAATCCTCCTGTTGATACCGGTCATCCTGGCCATGATTTTAATTGTCGATGTGTTCAGATTCCGGTGTTCGACGAGGTGCAGGTTAAAGCTAAAGCGCAAGAGCAAGAGACACTATCGGAACCGGTAAAAGAGAATTTGACGCTTTCGGTTGATAGGCTAGTTGAAAAATCACAGAAAATAGAACCGACAATTACGGCAGATATTAACAATATCGCCACAAAAGCAGGAGGTAAACTTGTTGGTTTAGAAAATCGTCTAAAAAGCCCGGCTTCAATAAAGAGAAAAATTGAAGCTGAGGTTGCAGATGGATTTTCCAAGTCGTTGTCACTGAATAAAATTCGTGATGCCATTCGGTACACGACCGTTTTCAAGGAAGGGGATTTTGTTACTCGCTATAAAGCAATGCAGTATTTGTTGGCGATCAAGGGGTATAAAACTATCATAGTCAAAAACACTTGGAAAAATGATAGCGCATATAAAGGTGTTAATACATTTATCCAAAATAAAGATGGTGATGTTTTTGAAATGCAATACCATACACAGCAGAGTTTTGACTTAAAAAATGGTTTATTGCATAAACTCTATGAGCAATTTAGAAATCCAAAAACGCCATTCCACGAAAAAGAGAAGTTGTTGCTTGAAATGCGTAAGTTAAGTAGTAAAATTAAGGTACCAAAAGGTATTGAACTTATTGAGGATAAAAAATGAGTTTTCAATATTACTTAGCAAACGTTGGCGAGGATCGACAGAAACTTATCAGAGGGAACCCTTCTGATTTATTATCTTTTTCGGTATTTGAGCCAAAAAAATTAGAGTGGGATTCCTCACGAGGTGTTTCATGGGCCGAGCGCTTACTTGAAAGTGGTTTTAGTGATTTCAAGGTTATTTCCGAAAGTGATGCTATTCGGTTTATGAGAAACTGATAATGATTCTATCAATAAGAGCTGAATTGTTCGCGAAATCAATCCATCACAACCAGATAGACAAAGCAGGTAAGCCGTATGCTGAACATTTACAAGCCGTAGTAAATAACCTCGTAGAGCCAACGGAGGAAATGATTGCAGTAGCATGGCTCCATGATAGCGTAGAAGATACTGAAATCACTCCTAACGACTTATCGCGTTATTTCGGCGATATCGTATCGGATGCTGTTTCCGCTATCACAAAGGTGAAAGGTGAGTCATACGATAAATATCTATCTCGAGTAAAAGCAAATCCTATTGCAAGATTGGTCAAGATTGCTGACTTAACCCATAATATGGATTTATCACGATTACCGGTAGTCACTGAAAAAGATTTAGCGAGAAAAGAAAAATATGTTAAAGCAAAAGCATTTTTAGAAAACTAAAAATTGACACAATAAAATTTGTGCAGTAGATTTATCCACAATAGCCGAATTGTAGCAATGCAGTTCGGCTTTTTTATTGAAATTTTACAACCCGCTTGAATTGGCGGGTTTTTTATTGGGGTAAATAAATGAAATTTACAGACAAAACCACTCAGCCAAGCACACAAAGAACCATCACTAAAGATGGTTTTTTAGTTGTGCCGGCAACCATTTCCAAGGTTGGCGTGTTCGACTATCTGGCAACCGAACTCGGCTTGGAAGAAGAAGGCATTAAGAAAGTCGCTCGTACAGAGAAATCTTTGTTTAGCGATGAAACGATTAAGAGTTTTGAAAATGCCACATTAACTGTCGGGCATCCTAAAGATGGGGTGAATGCGAAGAACTGGAAACAACTCTCTGTCGGTGTCGTACGTAATGTTAAGCGAGTTGGTGATGAACTCACGGCAGAGGCTTGGATTTATGATGAGTCTGCGATTAAAACCGTGCAGGAGAACGGTGTTGAACAATTATCTTGCGGGTATGACTGCGATATTAAACCGTCAACCGTACAAGATGCAGATTTTGAGATGTCGCCGATGATCGGCAACCACGTAGCGATTGTGGCAAAGGGTCGCTGCGGTGGAAGTGTAAAACTTGCCGATGAGGATAAAACCATTATGGGTAAAACCGCAAAAATTCTCGATGCGTTTTTAGGTGCGTTCGGTATCAAGTTGTCGGACGAGCAGAAAAAACAAATCGAAGACGATGAAGAAGAAAAAAAAGGCAAAGACGGTGAAGGCAAACCGGAAGGAGAGAAAAAGCCAACTGAGCCTGAAAACAATGAATCCGATCCGAAAAAAGAAAAGGAAGACAACGTGGACAAAGAAGAATACGAAAAAAAATTAGCAGCAAAAGACGCTGAAATTCAACAATTGAAAGATGCGCAGGCGAAACAGGAAGCGGAAGCCAAACAAGCTGCCGTATTAGCCGATGCTCAAACCGTTTTCAAAGATGTGAAGCTCGCCGATAACGCAACTGTTCGTGAAATTCAAGAAAGTGTGGTAGTAGCTCAAGGTATTTTCACGAAAGACGAAGCCGCTAAGTTATCTGATGCAGAGATTTCGGGCGCATATCAAACTGCAAAAGCGGTCGTGGCAAAATTAGCCGACGAACGTAAATCGCTTGGTAGTATTTTGCTTGGTGATGCTGCGCTAAATAAAGCCGCACCAACGATTGACTTCAATAAAACTTACAACAGTTAAGGAGAGTGACTAAATGAGTTACGCTTATGAACAAGCGCCTGCTCGTGCGGGTGAATTAGGTAAAGGTAACATTGCCAGTGCAAAAACAAGCGCCGAAATTGTTTCCGGTAGCGCATTAAAAGCTGGATTATTCGTTGCGTTAAATGCTGCCGGCGGTGTAAAAGCCTTAGCGGCAAAAACTGATGTGATCGCCGGTGTAGTTTTAGCAAGCCGAATCAAAGACGAATGGGCGGAAGGTGAGCTGGTTGATGTAATGCACATTGCTCCTGCCGACGCTATTTGGGTGATTGTGGCAGAAGGTGAAGCTGTTGCTCGTGGTGATAAGGTTTATGCTATTGCCGTAGCAAATGGCAACAAGAAAGCCGGCACAATCCAAGGCAAAGCGGACGCAACCAACGCGATCGCAACTGATTACAACGTAATTGATGTTAAAGGTCAATTAGCGTTAATTACCAAACTTTAAGGAGTGATGAATGTCATTATTGGCTTATGTACAAAATGGCTTAACCGCCGTAAGTAAGGATATTGCAGAAACGAAATATCCTGAAATCGTCTTCCCGCAATTTGTTTATGTGGATCAGCAAACTGCGGTAGGTATTACCGAAAAACTGCATTATGGCGCCGATGAACACGGTTCTCTTGATGATGGTTTAATTACCGTCGGCACAAGCACACTTGACCAGGTGGAAGTCGGTTTCACTCCCACCCGCTCTTACATTGTGCCGTGGGCGAAATCCGTAACATGGACTAAACCGGAGCTTGAGCAAGGTCAATTATTGGGCTTGGCGCTGAACACTGCGAAAATCATGGCGTTAAACAAAAACGCGCAACAAACTTTGCAAAAAGTCGCGTTCTTGGGTCATGCCAAAGATTCCCGTTTAACCGGTTTGCTGAACAACAAATCTGTGGAAGTTTATGCGATCAAAGGTGCTGCGCAAAACGCCAAGGTTCAGGAAATGGATTTTGATAAAGCCGTAGCTTTCTTCAAAGAAATTTTCCTTAAAGGCATGGAAAAAACCAAACGCATTGAAGCGCCTAACACTTTCGCTATTGATAGCCTTGATTTGGCTCACCTGGCATTGGTGCAACGCGCAAACACTGACACTACCGCATTGGAATTCTTGACCAAGCACCTTTCTGCGGCTGCCGGTCGTGAAGTTGCCATTAAAGCGTTACCGTCCAATTACGGCACGCAAGTAACCAAAGACAAAACCCGCGCGATGGTTTATGTGAACAGCAAAGAACACGTTATCTTTGATGTGCCAATGTCGCCTACTGTGCTAGACGCCCAGCCTAAAGGTTTATTAGCCTTTGAATCCGGTTTGCGCATGGCATTTGGCGGCGTAACATTCATGGAGCCTGATTCTGCTCTCTATGTAGATTACTAAGGTGGTAAATATGCCAACAATTGATGATTTTCGTGAACGTTATCCAGAGTTTAAAGAGGTCGATGGTTTCCGCATCGACCTTTTTTTATTGGACGCACAACAAGAAATCAGTCAAGCACGATGGGGGCGACTTTTCGAGCGTGGCGTGTTGGCATTGACTGCTCATCTATTACGTTTGTCACTTTGGACCACCGAAGGTGGCGGTGGGGCAAATCGGAATCTCGCCAGTGAAAGTGCTGGCGAGTTATCTGTTAGCTATGCCGTGCCAACACTGACAGGCACCGATGCCGATTATCAATTAACAGCGTATGGCCAAGAGTATTTGCGCTTGCGTAGATTGGTTGGTGTAGGGGTTATGGTGGCTTAAATGGCAGTAACTGTAACGGCTAATTTCAGTGCGGCGAAACAACTGATTGAGCAGATGAAGTCACTAAAAGAAAAGGCGGTTTATGTGGGGTTCCCCGCAGAGTTTGATGAGAAGGTAAAAGGGAGTGAAAACTTTAATCTCGTTTCCTTAGCGGCAGTGTTGGAGTTCGGTAACGAACATATTCCTGCCCGTCCTTTCCTGCGCCAAACGCTTGAGGAGAATCATGAAAAATATACCACACTTTTTATCCAATGGTTCGATCAGGGTGTGCCTGCTGCGCAAATCTATGAACGATTGGCCGTTATGGCGCAAGGTGATGTGCAGATGAATATCGTCAAGGGTGAATGGGTAGCAAACGCGAAATCAACGATCAAGCGCAAGAAATCAAGTAAACCTTTAATTGACACAGGCAAGATGCGTCAATCGGTAAGAGGTATCGTTAAATGAGTTTAATTAACCAATATCCTCGCTTTCTGAATAGCAAATTTCGCCAAATTGTCACTGTAAAACATCTGCAAGGTAAGCATTCATCTGATGGGTTCGGGGCGAGTTATACCGATGAAAGCGTGACTGCCATTGTTATGCCAACCTCTCCTAATGATGTGTTGTTATTGCCAGAAGGTGAGCGTTTTATCCCCTCAATCAAAATCTACACCATTAAGCCGTTAAAAATAGGTGATTTGGTTATTTATGAGGGGGAAACCTACAAAATAAAAACCGTAGCAAATTGGGGGAAATATGGATACCACAACAATATCGGCGTTAGACACAGCCAAACTGCGAAAGTGGATTCGACAGGCTTTACAGTTACCTAATGGCGCTGTTATTGGTGGTTGGCTACCTGAAAATCCTTTGCCCGCTTTTATTACCGTGGATTTAATGATGAGCAATGAAATCGGGCAGGCTACAAGAGAATTTGACGGCAAACGTGAGCGTATCATTCAATCAATGCAAAGCACCGTGAGTCTCTCTTGTTTCGGTCGAAATTCCCTTGCGCAGTGTTACAAGCTAAAAGCCATTTTCCAAAGTTCGGCGTTTCTTTCCTTTCTCAAATCAAATCACTGGGGCGTGATTCGTTTTTCAGATGTCCGCAATTTAACGGCTACCGTTGGGGCAGATTATGAAGAAAGAGGGCAGTTTGATGTTGTATTTAGCCATCATCACATTGTTGATACACCTCTAGATCCGATAGAAAACGTTGAACAACGCACAAACCATTTAATTCAACAAATAGGAGGATAGCCTTATGGCATTATCTATCTCGCAGATTGTCAATGTGCAGTTAAATACTGTGCCAAAATCTGCCGCGCGTAAATCATTCGGCATAGTGGCATTGTTCACGCCAGAGGCAGGACAAGCATTTGCTGATGCGACTACGCGTTATGTTTATGTCGAAAATCAACGTGATGTAGAACAGTTGTTCGGCACAAATTCAGAAACAGCAAAAGCGGCTCAACCCTTCTTTGCGCAAAGTCCACGAGCTAAACAATTAATTATTGCGCGCTGGCAAAAAGAACCCGCAACCATTGATGCAACTAAAAACACTTTGAGTGGTGCGACATTGTCAGATGATTTAGAGCGTTTTAAAGCGGTTGTAAATGGTCGCTTTTCGTTAACCATCGGTGGCGACATTAAAAAAGTTGAAGGACTATCTTTTGCTCGCCTTGCTGATTTTAATGCGGTGGCCGCAAAAATTCAGGAAAAATTAACCGCACTCCCATCATCTTTATCTATCTCTTACGATAGCGTAGGACAACGTTTTATCATTACTTCTAACAACGCAGGGGAAGATAAAGCAACCGAAGTCCATTACGCCTTTAATGGTGGCGGTGACGGTGAGTATATTGGCTCATTGCTTAAATTAGAAAATGGTCAAGCGAGCCGAAAAGTAGGCAAGGCATCAATTTCTTTGAAAAAAGAAACCGTTGCAGAGGCATTATTTAATGTGGCTGAAGTTAATAATGCGTGGTATGGCTTTACGTTTGCAGCTCAGCTTACTGATGGCGAAGTGGAATCTGCTGCAAAATACGCGCAAGCTAATACCAAAATGTTTGGCGCGAATGTTATTCGTGCTGAACAGCTTGAATGGTCTGCTGATAACATCTATAAGAAATTATATGATGCGGGTTTAGATCACACGTTAGCAATGTTCGATAAAAATGATATGTATCCGGCATCTTCCGCATTGGCTCGTTTATTATCAACGAACTTTGCGGCAAACAATTCAACCTTAACGCTTAAATTCAAGCAACAACCAACTATTACAGCAGATGAAATTACGGCAACAGAGTTCTCTAAGGCTAAACGCTTAGGCATTAACGTGTACACCTATTTTGATGATGTGGCGATGATTGCTGAAGGTACGGTTATGGGCGGTAAATTTGCGGATGAAATCGTTATCTTAGACTGGTTTACAGATGCAGTGCAAAAAGAGGTATTCGCTCGCTTGTATAAATCACCGACCAAAATCCCATTGACCGATAAGGGGCAGGCGATTTTAATTTCGGCGGTTGAAAAGGTTTGTCTTGAGGGTATCAACAATGGCGCATTCGCACCAGGACAATGGACTGGCGATAGTTTCGGTAATTTAGCCACCGGCGATTATCTTGAAAAAGGCTTCTATGTCTGGGCCGCGCCAATGGACACGCTATCTGATAGCGACAGAGAGCAACGCCGTGCAACCCCAATTCAAACCGCAGTTAAATTAGCCGGCGCAATCCATTCAAGCGATGTGATTGTGAATTACAACCGATAACTAATAGGGCTGGATAATCCAGCCTTTTCTTTTAAGAGGAAATATAAATGGCAGTTTTCGATCCAAAACAAGTCGTAGTGTTGCTTGACGGTAAAGAAATCTCTGATTGGGCCGATGGTTCAGATGTAATCAGCGCAGTAAATCAAGTTGATGCTGGTCAGATGGTTATCGGTGCGAATGGTACAGGTGTATTCATTGCGAATCCAGATAATTCAGGCAAGCTAACACTGAAAATCAAACAACATTCCGCTGATAATGCTTACTTATCTAAGTTATTCAATCAGCAAAAATCAAGCATTAAAACATTCTTACCTATCACTTTATCAATCCGTGACTTGATTAATGATGATGTAGTGACAGCAAGTAAAGGGTATTTTACCACTCCTGCGCAATACGTTCGTGGTAATGGACATAATCCCGAAACTTGGACGATTGTTTTTGAGCAAATGACAATGAACTTAGAAAAAGGAGTTGAATAATGGAACAGGTTAAGCAATTCACTATTGAAGATGTGACTTACACAATGACACCGGCTAATGCAATGGCTGCGTGGACTGCGTTAAAAAATGCGATGAAATTACTTCAATCGGTTGATTTGTCAGCTCTTGGAGATACTAAAAAACTAGGTGCTGGCATTCTAACGACTGTCTTAGCTAATCTAGGCGAACCAAGCGTGAAAGAGTTAGAAAACATCGTATTAACTCACACGGCTTGCGAACAAGACGGGCAAAAATACCGCCTATCAGAACGCTTTGATAGTCATTTCAATAAACATCGTGGGCATCTAATCACTGTATTAAAAGAGGGGTTAACCTATCAATTCGCTGATTTTTTTATCGGTGGAGGTGGATTGCTAGCCAATATTCAGGGCAAGCTCAAGGCGTAGAAAGCCAATCAGAAAATAGAGTTGATTGGTTTGTTTTCACACCCATTGTAAAAAACTTTTGTTCACTACATGAATTGAGGTCGGTTTATTCGTTAGCCGACCTTTTATCTTTTCATGAAGTCATTGTTGGATTAAATCAAATGGAGCAAAGCAAAAATGCTATTAGATGAGTTACTGATTAAGATCGGGCTTGATGCAGATAGCCAAGCAATGCAGGAGTTTGATAAGTTTCTTGATGATGTTGGCAAAGGTGCAGAAAAGGCTGTAGGCGAGCTTGATGGATTAGCCAAAGCGATAGATGAAACTGTAGATACCGATAAAGTTAAAGACGGTGCAGACGCAGTAGATGGGCTAACAAACAACCTTGAAGATTTATGGGCCAGCAAGTTCGGAGCTGATGGTTTAGCACAGAAATTTGAGTCGCTTGGTGTAAGCATCGGCAAAACTACGCTTAAAGTAGCCGCTTTTGGTGTTGCTTTTTTCGCTGCAACTGCTGGAGTGAAAAACTTCGTAGATGGAAACCTTGATGCGTTAGATGAGATTAAACAACTATCAAACGTAACAGGTGAGACGGCAGAGCAAATCTACCTATTGGGAAAGGTCGCAGAAGTAAATGGCTCATCTGCTCAAGCGGCTCAATCATCTATTGATGGATTGTCTAGAGTTATCGGTGAGGCTGCGGCTGGTGTTGGTCGTGGTGCAAAAGCATTTGAACAATACGGATTGAGCGCTAAGAAAGCCAATGGCGAAATAAAATCATCTAGCGAGCTATTCGGTGAAATATCCGAAAAAATGCAACGGATGAGCAATCAAGAGCAAATAGCAATGCTTTCTAAGTTGGGCATTGATGGCTCAATGATTCAAACGCTCAGACTAAGCAACGAAGAACTAGCCGAACAAATTGCTCTAGCAGAAGCCTTAACGCTTGGTGTTGGTAATGCAGAAAACGCAGAGAAAGCGGCAGCGTTTAAAGATGCACTGACTCAAGTCTCTCAAGTGTTTATTGCCATTGATGAATATGTTTCTTTGCGTACATCACCGTCAATACAACGATTAGCTGAACGCTTTACTAAATGGTTTATCGAGAACAATAACTTTATCAAGACTACTTTAAACGGTTTCGGTAAGGTTTTATCTTTCATTTTCGAGTTAGCTGCCGCAATAGATAACGTAATTGAAAGTACTGTCGGTTGGAAAGCTGTAATTTTAGGTGTTGGGGCATTGTTACTTTGGTTGAGTCGAAGAATGATTTTAGCTTTTGCAACCAATCCTATCGGGTTGGCTATTGCCGCTGTTGCTGGGTTAATTCTAATCCTTGATGATTTTATTACTTGGTTACAGGGTGGCGATGCTGAATTCGCAGACTTTTATCAATCCGTAGCCGATGAGTTGCAGTGGATTAGTGATAAATGGGGCGAGCTTGGCGATTGGATTAAAGCAAAATGGGGCGAGGCTATCGCTTGGGTGATGGGTAAATGGAACGCCTTTACTTCAACGTTCAGCATAGACAACCTTAAAAAGACATTTGAAAGCGTCAAACAAACTATCATTGATAGATTTAAAGAGGCATTTGGTTGGGCTATCGACCTATGGAATAGTATCGTAGCCAAGATTGGCGGTGAGCCAATTAATATCCAAGCTAATGTATCCACTCAAGGTGTGCGACAAGCTGGCTTAGGCGTAGCAGATTTAGCCTTAAATGCAGGTGTTTACGCAAAAGCCTCAGAGGTTTCTGCCGGTGGTATTGGTGGCGCTTCTAACTCTGATAATAGCGTTAAGAACAGCAACAACAAAATAACTATCACGCAGCACATTCAGGGCGTGGATAATCCTAAAGCTGTAGCAGACCAATCTGCACGAGCAATCAATAACCAACTTTCACCGGTCATAGGATAGTAAGAATGTTTAATTTTGCTCAAGTATCCAATCGTAGTATTGGCACAATAACGTTCGATGTGGTTACAACAGAAGACCATCAGTCGGATTTATCTATTACAGAAAACCCGATTGAATCAGGGGCTGCCATTGCTGACCATGCGGTTATTCAGCCTAAACAAGTTACCATTAATGGTGTAATGGTTGATCACGACCATTCGACTTTTGGTTTAGACCTTCCGTTTATCGGCAATATTCGTGGCGGGATAGACTTTCTTAATAGCTTCCCCCTGCCAGTTAAGGTTATCACTCAAACATCGCAAGCTGTCGCAAGAGCGGGGAGAGTGATTAGCCAAGTTGCAGGGGCGTATAGTCAAGCGAGGAACATACTTAACCAGGCGCGAACCATTGCCCCTTTTTTGCCTGATTTTGGTCTAGGCGGATTGCTTGATAGCAGTGCAGGGGATAGCAGAGTACAAAAATGCTATGCCGATCTTGTTGCTTGCCAGAAATCGGGGGAAACCATTGACATACAGACAGGCATTCACCTGTACAAAAACATGCTAATCCAATCTGTAGCGGTCAATCAATCACAAGATGGCAGCGCGACATTTACGATAACGGCTCGTGAGATATTTATTGTTGAGACAAAAACAGCTCAATCTAAATCATCTGCATCGGGCAATAGTAAAAGTGGTCGTGCCGCAGTCCAATCAGCATCAAAAACACAGCAAGGCGCAACTAGACCAGTTGATTCAGAGCCAAGGAAAACATCAGCATTGAAGAATATTCTCTCATAGGTGGCATATATGCAAAGAATACCGGTTACACAGTCGCCATACCAAGAGCAGACATTTGAATTTAATGGTCAAAAAATCCGCTTAACGCTTCGATTCAACAGTGTGGGCAATTTCTGGGTGATGGACATTTACGAGCCAGTCACTCAACGAAAAATATGTCAAGGTCAGGCGTTAGCTTGTGGAGTACCTATTCTGTTGCGTTCTGTTCAGCCTTATTTCTTCTATTTGGACGATGAAAGCGGTGCTGAATTAGACCCAATGAGTATGGAAGATTTGGGCACTCGATGCTTTTTGTATATAGGCGAAAAGGCATCGTAAATTAATAGATGAAAATAACCCCGATAGTGACCAGCTATCGGGGTTTTTTATTCCAACTTTCCCAATAAAGAAGGAACAAATTTTGAGTAAGTATAGCAAAACTAAGTTAAAAATACACTTAAAAGAGGGGTTAGAAATGGAAACAAATGCAAGTCCGATTATGCGAGGTGCAATCGCATTCTCTATTGTTATCGTTGCGCTTGGCTTGTTTGCTTTATGTATTACACCGTTGGCAAATGTCCTTATTGAGCTTGCTAAATAGCGCAAGGAGAGACAATGAAACAATTTGGCAGATGTTGGAAACTCGACATTAGCAACGACCAAGAAACGTTAAGCGTTGAGCAATTGCGTGTTGCGTTTGAAATTGATAAAACCATCAATGAAAAGCCTAACCCCGCTAAAATCCAAGTGTGGAACTTAAACCGAGACCATATCAACCAATTATTAAGCCAAGACTATAAGAAAGTCGCCTTATCGGTTGGTTATGGCGAGTTACGCCAAATCTATGCGGGAGATATTACCAAGATAAGAATCCAACGAGAGGGATTGGATTTTGTCCTTACGCTTGAGTGTTCAGATGGGCATCAGGCCTATACTCAGTCGAGAGCTAAAACAACATTAAAAGCAGGGGCAACAGACAAGCAGATTGTTGAGGAATTGCAAAAGACGATGCTTAAAGTGCAAGCTGGGGCGATTGACATTCCTAATCAACGTAAATTGCCACGTGGCAGAGTATTGAGCGGTAATAGTCGAGACATCTTAACCAAAGTGGCAAGAAACAACGGGGCTGACTGGTCAATTCAGGATGGCTCTTTAGTGTTCCTGCCAAAAGATAAGGTATTAAATGATGATGCTGTACTGATATCACAAGATACAGGAATGATTAATGCACCGGAACAAACCGATGAGGGATTAGAGCTGACTTGTTTACTCAACCCTGCATTACAAATTGGTGGCCTTGTGAGAGTTGAATCTATTATTGAGTACTTCAATGGGGAGTACAAGATTGTAAAACTTGCGCATTCTGGCGATGGCATCGGTGGGGATTGGCACAGCAAAATGACAGTTGTCGGGGGAAAATTCCATAAAGTGGAAAAAGAAAAGAGCGGTCAGAAATCAGATAAGCAAAGCAAGGATAAGAAAAAATGAACTACTCACAAACCTTAGCAACGCCAGAAACTGCAACCGACCATCAAATCCAACAAAACCAGTTGAATCTACATACAGCATTACCAGCTAAGGTTGTGAGCTTTGATTCAAGTAAACAAACGGTAACGCTTGCGGTTCAGGTAAAAATGCAGTTAGCAGATGGAAGTGGCGCAGATATACCGCCACTTCTTGATGTGCCTGTTAGCTTCCCTAGAGGTGGCGGATTTGCTGTTACGTTTCCGCTTAAAGCAGGCGATGAGGGAATAGCGATATTCTCAGAACGCTGTATAGATGGTTGGTGGCAAAACGGCAGCGCATCGACTCCGTTGGATTTTAGGCTGCATGATTTATCCGATGCGATGTTTATCCCTGGCATCTGTTCTGTGCCGAAAGCTATTGGCGGATTTTTTACCGAAGGGTTATCTATGCAAACCCTTGATGGCAGCACATACATCAGGATCAAAAACGGTTCGATTTTGATTAAAGGAAATGTCGAACATCAGGGCGACACCTCGCAAACAGGCTCGCATAGCTCCACAGGCGTTATCTCGAGCGATACGGATGTGATAGCAGGCTGCATTTCTGGGAAATTACATAAACACCGGGGCGACAGCGGCGGAATAACAGGAACACCACAATGACAGCAAGAGTAAGACGACTGGATAAAGATCATGATTGGACTTTTGGGCAAGGGTTTTCTAACTACGCAACAGAGTCAGATGCCATTGCGCAAAACGTACAAACTCGCCTTTGGTCATTTGCCAATGATTGGTTTTTAGACCTTGAGCATGGTTTACCTTGGCTTGAGCAAATGGGCCGTGGTGTGAATTTGGCAGACTGGGAAATAAAGATTAAACGCCATGTATTGGAAACGGATGGCGTAAGCAAAATAACTGGCTATCAAGCAGATTTTGAACCTGATTCGCGCAAACTGACAATCTCAATTGATTATCAAGATATTTACGGGCAACAACAGACCGCACGCTATACAGCTTAAAGTGCGGTAAGATTTTATATCTAACTTAAAAACACCTTTAAAATTTGAGAGGTAAATCACAGAAAAATAGTTTTTTTATAGTAAAGTCTTTTC
>SKFA01000635.1_pt1 | contig 23760 bp, 19 predicted proteins | sample 4820291 | NCBI WGS metagenome assembly SKFA01 (sample SAMN11008795, study PRJNA524170) | human gut metagenome | isolation source: fecal sample from pouch patient p30 | place: Israel: Tel-Aviv | reverse complement strand
GCGGCCGAAAGGAAAACGGGGGAAATTTTTATGGTTGTTCGCGGTGCTGGTCGGAATGATTTTTCCGGCGCTGGAAAAGTATCCGGCGATTTATGATCGATGGGAATTATGGCTTACATTGCTCTGGCTGTTTGGATATCTGGCAGTGAGTACGCGGGGCAGTATTCTTCGAAAAATCATTGCTGCAGTAGTTGCGAGGGAATTAACGACGTTTGTGAATACAGCAGTTCTTTTTGGATGCAGTTTACTTCTACAAGAGAGTGTAGCATCTTTTATTCAACAACAGGATATCGCGAGAATTGCTACTGTTCTTTTGACGAAAATCTTATATTTTTTTGTGGGCAAAATTTTAAACGGCCTTCTTTTTGAAAGAAAAAATCTGGTGAATTGGCAGTGGATTGTTATAGGATGCAGTCTTGTATTTTCAACCGTTGCGGGAAAGACATTGATTACCTTGTCCAGAGATTTTCCGGGAATCCAGATGCAGGAACAGAAATTAATGCTGCTGTGCGTGTCCTGTATCTGGCTGATGTGCTTGATTATGTACTTTGTAGTACAGCAAATGAGCAAAGATAATCAGACAAAGCTAGAATATGAACTGATGAAAGAAAAAGAGAAATATTCAAAGGAAAGTATGGAAATTATTAAAAGAAGTAATGAAGAATTACGAGAATTTAAACATGATTTGAAAAATTATCTTTTACCTCTGCAAGAGGCAATGGAGACCATGCCGCAGTCGGAAATGGTAAAGGTATGGGAAAAAATTAATCAGAAAATTGAAGATGTGCAGACACTAATTCAGACAGGAAACAGTTATGTGGATTCTATGATTAATACAAAAATTACTCTTGCGAGAAGTGAAAAAGTAGATGTGAAGTGTACGATTCTGAGCAAAATGGAAGGAATTGATGATTTGGAATTTTGCTCTGTGTTTGGAAATCTCATGGATAATGCGATTGAAGCAGAGCGGAAAGTTACAGAGAAGAAAGAAATTATAATTTTTGTAGAGGAAAAAATGGGATATCTTCGGTTGGAGATTCAAAACAAAATAGAAAAATCTGTTTTAAATGAAAATTCAAGTTTGAATACGACGAAGAAAGATACAAGCAGCCACGGGATTGGGCACAAAAGTGTAAAACGGACGATGCAAAAGGTAGGTGGCGCGTTAAAGTATTATGAGACAGGAGATTTGTTTTGCGCAGAGGCAGTATTTCCGATAAAATAAGATAAAACGTAATAAAAAAGACTTTATTTGTATGAAGGAAGCAAAAAGAATGCGGATTTCAAAGAACAAAGTTTTATTTTTTGCTATCTGTACTGATTATCCCAGATAGAGCATGATATCCCAGATCCGTTGACGATGGAGAAAAATTTCGCTATGCTTCGAGTAACAGAAGAGAAAGAACGAAATTTTGAAAAGAGGGGATATATGGGAAAGAAAGTGTTGGGAGTTCTGACGATATTGTTGATTCTTACGGGTTGTCAGAATATGGGGAATGAGGCAGAAAATTTGCAGCAGGTAGAAAAACAGGAAAATGGAGAAGAACGGAATAGTTCTATCAGCAATGATGAAACGGAAACAAATGTGACACCTGAAAATGATCAGGAATTAAGCAATGGTGAGCACATCCGTTTTCAGCTTGGCAGCCAGGCAAAAATTGATGCGGTTGTTGACATGCCGGACAAAAAATGGAATGAGTTTGAAAAATGTGTGATAGAAGTGGATGGATTTCAAGGAGAAAGTGTGTTCAATAAAATACTTGGGAAAATTCCGGAAAGTGGATTGGAAACAAGAAAAGGAGACACAGGAGAGCCGGACGTTTGTTATTCGTATGAGGGAATACTTGGCGAACAATTAAAAAATCAAAATGGAACGGTGTCTGTCAGCAATATATTAGGAGTGGAAACGGAAGAAGGAAAAAAAGTTTATTATAATTTGCCTGTTGAATATATTACATCAGCCTATGGTGAAGGGATTTTGGTCAGAGACAATGAGCAGGAAATTTCATTGGAAGACGAAGAAAAGCTGATAGAGGAAGGAAAAGAGTTTGTTAGATGGATTGGAGACTGGGAAAAAGTTGAATTGACCAGTAAATACAGTTTTTCGTATGAACAGATGGAAAAACAGCAGGAATTAATGGAACAGGCAATCGAGAATGGAGAATTGCTAAAGCCTCAGAAGATTCAGAAATATGAGTGGTCAAAAGCAGATGATTGTTTCCTGGTGTTTTTTCAGGGTTATCTGAATGGGGTTCCTGTATTATGCAATGAAATTAACCGGCAGGATGATCTTTATATTCCGTCATCTAAAATACAGGTTGTTATAACGGAGGGCGGGATTCAATATCTTCAAGCAGTTAATCACTATGCTATCCGGGAAAAGGAACCGGTATCTCTTGCGGAAAAAGATATTATTTTGGAAACGCTGAGAAATAAGTATGATTTGGCAATTGCTGAGCCGATTACGCTGAATCAGATGAAACTGATTTATTACCCGATGACAACGGGAAGAAATGAAACAGGGCATTGGATGTGTGATATGATTCCTGCGTGGCAGTTTCGATTTATAGAAGATGAGATCGAACAGTATGTTTACATCAATGCACTGGATGGACGGGAAATTGCAGGGTGAGTTTGTCTGAGATTTACGAGTTACTCAAAGAATAAATTGTTTTGCGGAAGATGTGACTCCGGGCTAAGCGGGTCACATCTTTTTAAAAGACGAAGAGGATAAGAGATTGTTGCGGAAGGACAAGAAGGTGATCTTTCATGAATTTTTTTCGAATGATAAAAATGGATTTTAAAAGAATGTTTTTATCAGGAAAATTTTATTTTGCCATCGCAGGTGCGATGCTGGTTACCGTGTTGAACATCAGTCAGGAAGCAATGCAGAGCCGGTGGAGTGCATCGGTATATTACCTGGTTGTCAGCAGTCATGGTGTGGGGGCATTTTTTGAAGTGTTTTCTGTGCTGGCTGTGCTGCCGTTTGCGCTGAGCTATTGGGAAGACAGCAGAAATGGCTATCTTAGATGCATTGAGACACGCATAGGGAGAACAGCATATTGCTGGTCGCATCTGGTGGTTGCCTTTTTCGGTTCTGTGATCAGTATTTTTCTGGGAATGGCAGTTGTTTATGGCGTTTTGGCATTAAAAATACCGTGGATAAAAAAAGAAGAGCTTGAAACATTAACAGGCAGTTTAAGCTATGGAAATGGACTCGTTCTGCCGTTTTACCTTGCCGCAAGATTTGGAGTTGAGGCTGTCAAGTATGCATTTATGGCAGTTTTTGCGCTTATGATATCGGGAAAAATAAAAAATCTGTTTGTGCTGGTCAGCACACCGGCTCTTTTTTATTATGCAAGCCAGCTTGTAGCAGAAGCGCTGCAGCTGCCGGGCCAGATGAGATGGTACCAGCTCCATGGGGGAAGTATCCGGAATTTTAAGGATTTTTTTGTGATAGCTGGTTATTTCCTTATTCTGACAGGAATGGAAGGTGTAATTTTCGTGCGAGTGGTAAAGAGGAGGGCGCAGAATGGATAGAATACGGATGAGCCTTCGGGTATGTCAGATACGTTTGCGGAAAACATTCACAACACCACGGTTTTATGTTGCGCTGTTGTGGATTGCGATCCTTTTTCATGTAATGACGGTGGGTATTCGAGGCTTCTGCGAGCAGACCGGAGTTGATGTGACTTTTTGGATGCTGCCGTTTATGACCAGATATAATGGAGACCAGATTATCATTGTTCTTGGGGCTCTGCTGCTTTTCTGTGATGCTCCGTTTCTGGAACCGAACAGCGGGTGGCAGATTTTGCGGGCCGGGCGGAAAAGCTGGTTTTGGGGAAACATGCTGTACATTGTGGTTGTTTCCTTTTTTTACACCATATGCTTAAGTATGATTCCGGTACTGCTTGTGTTTCCGAATGTAGGGTGGGAAACCGGATGGGGGAAGGTGATCAGTACGCTGGCTCAGACGAATGCGGCATATACCTTTGACCAGGAACCGTTGGATTATCTGATCCTTTCGAGATTTTCGCCGCAGGAGGCAATGGGACTCACAATGCTTGCGATCTGGTGCCTGTCGGTTATGACAGGCGTTGTGAGTTATGCCGGAAATTTTCTGGTACACAGGGGATTTGGAATCGTCATCAACTGCGGCATCGCACTCACTGCGCTTCTGCTCAGCAAATTTTCCAGCATCACAATCGGCTATTACTGCGCGCCGCCGCTTTGGATGAATATTGCGAGCTACAAGTGGCAGGGATATGGAAACGGGCCGTCGATGGCATATGTTTACAGTGTCTTTGCGATTGTCATCGGCGCATGCACGATCCTTTCGTATCTCGGGATCCGGAAAAAGGATCTGAACTTTGTGGAGGAAATCTGAAAGAATGGAAGAAAAGATAAGAATAGAAAACGTGACAAAAAAGTTTGGCAGCTACGCGGCGTTGGACGGGATCAGCCTGAGCTTCGAAAAAGGAAAAATTCACGGAATGATCGGAAGAAACGGAAGTGGGAAGACGGTACTGTTCAAATGCATCTGCGGATTTCTCCGGGTGGACGATGGCGCGGTTTTTGTGGATGGAAAACAGATTGGGAAAGAGATCGAAGCGCCGGAGAGTATTGGCGCCATCATCGAGACACCGGGCTTTCTTCCGGGCTACAGTGCCAGACAGAATCTGCAGTTTCTCGCCGGCATCCGCAGGAAGATCGGAAAAAAGGAGATCGATGCGGCCATCCGAAAAGTCGGACTGGATCCGGAAGCGAAAAAGCATGTCGGCAAGTATTCGCTCGGCATGCGCCAGCGTCTCGGTATTGCACAGGCGATTATGGAAGAACCTTCTCTTCTGATCCTAGACGAACCGATGAACGGTCTCGACAACCAGGGCGTGCAGGAGATGCGGCAGCTGTTTTTGAAACTGAAAGACGAAGGAAAAACGATTCTTCTGGCCAGCCACAACCGGGAAGACATCGCAGCACTGTGCGATACGACGGTGGAGATTGACAGAGGAAAGATTGTAGGCTGACGGAAAAAGTTGCTCGTTTTTGGTGAATCTCATTGTCTTCCGGTGAAGCAGAGAATATAATAAAAACACAGAGAAGATCGAATCTTACGCTATTTGGTGTAGGATGGAGACAGGGAAAACAAAAAAAGATTACGAAAACGAGGACATGAACAATGGCAGACAGACACACAACAGAAAAATTGCTGGAGGGCGAACGCCTTTCCGGAAAGGTGACACTCTTTGCAAAAGTAACGATTTTACCGGGTGATGAGCTTCCGTATCATGAGCATCATGGGGAGACAGAAGCGTATCACATCCTGTCCGGTGCGGGTATGTATCAGGATAACGACAAAACCTACCCGGTGCAGGCGGGCATGACGACGTTCTGCGAGGACGGCAGCGGCCATGCGGTTTCCTGCGCAGGGGAAGAACCGCTCGTGTTTCTGGCGATGATTCAGAAAAAAGTAGAATAAGCAGGTACGGATATGAGCAGAAAGAAAAAGCCCAGAATGGAATACCGCTATTACGAAGTGCCGGAAAAATGCCCGGTGCTGGTGCTGCAGGGAGAAAAATGGTTGCAGAATTATGGGTACCAGATTGATTATCTGCATTTTCATAACCTGATGGAGATCGGTTTCTGCTATTACGGTGAGGGAACGATTGTTTTGGAAGATGAGGAACTGCCGTATCATGGCGGTATGTTTACGGTGGTGCCGAAAAACTTTCCGCATACAACAAACTCAAAAGAAAACAGTGTATGTTCCTGGGCATGGGTGTTTGTGGATGTGGAAGGATTTATTACAGAGCTGTATAAGGGCAATATGCGCATGGCACAAAAGCTGATTGCGCGTATTAACCAGAAGGCCCATTTTGTGAAAAATGAGGAAAGGCCGGAGGTCGCGGAGATGATCAAACTGATCATTAAATGCATGGGTGAAAAACGGGAATTTTATCTCGAGGAAGTGAAAGGACTGACCAGAGCGCTTCTGATGCAGATTGCCAGATGGAATGAAAGGGACGAGGAGCAGGAAAAGAATTCTATTGTAGATGATGCCAGTATCGCTCTGATTCTGCCTGCGCTGGATTATATTGGAGAAAATTATAAAGAGATTCTTCGAATTGAGGAGCTGGCAGAGGTATGTCATATCAGCGAAACACATCTGCGCCGTATTTTTCAGGAATCCATGCGGATGACGCCGGTTGAGTACATTAACTGGGTCCGGATCCGGGCGGCATGTAAGGAACTGCGGAAAACAAATATTTCTGTAAATGAGATTGCAATGCGAAGCGGATTCACAACAATTTCTACATTTAACCGTAATTTCCGCCGGATTCTTGGTGTATCTCCACAGCAGTGGCGAAGTGCACCGGAACATTATGAACGAAAATTGTTGAATTTTGATATAAAAACACAGGAAGGATGGTGATGTCCGTCAAAATGCATATAAATGGTTGAAAATGCATAGTATAGAGTTAAAAATGCGCACAAACGACGGGAAAATATGTTATACTTTGTACATGTTGAGGGAATAAAAACATAAAAAATGTACAAAACAACCAAAAAATTTCTGCGCTGTAAAAAGTGCGGAGGTTCCGGTTGTAAAATAACATCTTAAGGAGGATGTGCAATATGAAAAGAAAAATTGTATCAATCGTAATGGCATCAGCAATGGTATTTGGACTGGCTGCATGTGGTTCCAGCGGAGGAACTACAACAAGTTCCAGCAACGGCGGAAACGATGCATCAGCAGCAAGTGAAACCACTGCAAAATCAGAGAGCAGCGACGTAGTAGAGGGCAGCTCTGATGATGACAACACCTTAACCGTATGGACCTGGGACCCGAACTTCAACGTTTACGCGATCAAGAAAGCAGCTGAAATTTATGCACAGGATCACGAAGGATTCAAAGTAGAAGTCAGCGAAGTACAGTCCGACGACATTGAAACCCGTCTGACCACAGCAGTTTCCGCAGGAGACTTAAGCACTCTGCCGGATATCTTCCTGATGCAGGATAACTCCTTCCAGAAATATGCAACCAACTATCCGGACATCTTCACCGATCTGACCGATTCCGGAATTGATTTCAGCGAATTCTCATCCGCAAAAGTTGCTTACTCTACTCTGGATGGGAAGAACTACGGAATTCCGTTCGACAATGGTGCCGTTATCGAGTGCCTGCGTACTGATATGCTGGAGCAGGCAGGCTTCACCGTAGATGATTTCACAGATATCACCTGGAATGACTTTATGGAGAAAGCAAAAGTTGTCAAAGAGAAAACAGGCCAGCCGATCCTGACATCTCAGGCCGGATCTCCGGACCTTGTTATGGAAATGCTGCAGTCCTGCGGTGAGTCCCTTTTCAACGAAGATGGATCTGTCAACATCGTAGACAACAAAGCACTGAAACCAATCCTTGAGATTTACAGCCAGATGGTAAAAGATGGCACTCTTGTAGAGGTTACTGACTGGGATCAGTACATCGCATCCATCAACAACGGAACTACAGCAGGCGTTATCAACGGATGCTGGATCATGGCTTCCATCACAGCAAATGAAGATCAGTCCGGCAAATGGGCAATCACCAATATGCCGAAACTGGACGGCGTTGACGGAGCAACCAACTACTCCAACAACGGTGGTTCTTCCTGGGCAATTTCTTCCAACTGCAAAAAACAGGATCTTGCCATTGACTTTATGAAATCTACCTTCGCAGGCAGCACAGCTCTTTACGATGATATCATCGCAAAAGGCGCTCTGGCAACCTGGGCACCGGCAGGAGATTCCGAAGCATATGCACAGCCAGTTGCATTCTTCAGCGATGACCCGGTTTACGCAAAGATCGTTGATTTCGCAACCAAGACTCCATCCAACATCACTGGAGCATTCTACTACGATGCACGTGATGCTGTCGGAACCGCACTTTCCAATATCATCCAGACAGGAGCAGATATGGACAGCGAACTTCAGACCGCACAGGAAACTGTAGAGTTCAACATGGGTGGCTGATATCCTGCAATACATAAAAAAGTAGGACGATAAGAAACGGGTCTGCTTCCTGGACAGACAGAAGCAGGCCCGTTCTGTATCTATGCGGTGTGTGTTTGAAAAATGATTTCTGCAGGAGAACATGAAATGTTGTCTGCAAAAAGATTTTTTCAAACACACGCCAGGTAAAAAAAGAAAGGAAGATTCCATGAGCAGTCAGAAGAAAAAAGGAATGAACTTGGAAAGAAAACAGAATCTTACCGGCTGGGCTTTCCTGATGCCGGCAACGATCCTGATCGCATGGATGAGCTTTTATCCGATGATTCAGGCATTCATCCTGTCTTTACAGACAGGTATGGGCATCAACCTAAAATTCAACGGATTTGCAAACTATGCCCGTATTTTAAAAGACCCGACCTTTAAACAGACCTTAAGCAACACCTTCTTTTATCTGATTATTCAGGTGCCGATCATGCTGATCCTCGGCCTGATGTTTGCTTCCATGCTGAACAACAAAGATCTGCGTTTTAAGGGACTGTTCCGTACCTGCATTTTCCTGCCGTGCGCAACATCTCTCGTATCTTACGCGATGATCTTCCGTTCCCTGTTTGCAAATGACGGTTTTATCAACACCGTTCTCCGCGGCCTCGGCATGAACCCGATCATGTGGTTCTCCAATGCGTGGACAGCCCGTGCGGTTATCATCATCGCCCTGATCTGGAGATGGACCGGATACAACATGGTCTTCTATCTCTCCGGTATGCAGAACATTGAATATTCGATCTACGAAGCAGCCAAAATCGACGGCGCAAGCCCGCTGCAGACTTTCTTCAAGATCACCGTTCCACTGTTAAAACCGATGATTCTGCTGACCACAATTACTTCTACCAACGGTACTCTGCAGCTGTTCGATGAGTCCCTGAACCTGACAAACGGAGGTCCTGGAAAATCAACCATGACCATGTCTCATTATATTTACAATATGTCCTTTGTACAGAGCCCGAACTTTGGCTATGCGGCAGCAATGTCCATCCTGATCCTGATCATGGTAGCCATTCTGGCACTGCTTCAGATGAAAGTAGGTGACGAGCGATAATGGGAAAAGCAAAGAAATTTTTCATGTATCTGATTTTAACGGTAGCGTCGATCCTTTCTGTTTTTCCGCTGTACTATATGTTCTGCGCGTCTACAAACAGAAGTATTGATGTCATTGCCGGAAAACTGATTCCGGGTACGTATCTGATTGACAACTTTAAAGCGCTGATTGCGCAGCAGAACCTGCGCCTTGCACTGTGCAACTCCTTCCGGAATGCGACGGTGCTGACCATTCTCTGTCTTCTGGTCTGCTCGATCGCCGGTTATGGATTTGAGATCTATCATGATAAAGCAAAAGATGCGGTATTTACCGTACTTCTGACTGCGATGATGATTCCGTTCGCAGCCATCATGATCCCAATGTTCCGTATGTTTTCCCAGCTAAAGATGGTCAACACGATGGCAGCTTTCATGCTTCCTTCGATTTCAACACCGTTCATGATCATGATGTTCCGCCAGGCTTCCCGTTCCTTCCCGCACGATATCATCGAAGCGGCAAGACTCGATGGCTTAAGCGAGACAGGAATTTTCTTTCGTATGTATATGCCGACCATGAAATCGACGTATGCGGCAGCAACAATCATCACCTTTATGAACGCATGGAACAACTACCTGTGGCCGAAGGTTATCTTACAGAACAATGAATCCATCACCATGCCGATGCTGGTAGCGAACCTGCTCGGCGGCTACACTGTAGATTATGGTGTGCTGATGCTCGGCGTATTTATCTGTACGATCCCGACAGCAATTATTTTCTTCTGCTTCCAGAAGAGCTTCACAGAAGGTATCACAGGTGCCGTAAAATAAGAAAAAGAATCGAACAGAAAAGGTGGATATTTGGATGAATATCCACCTTTTTTTCAAAAGATCAAAAAGAACAAAATTCCAGAAGGAGGAAAATAAAAATGGGTGTATTTCAGTATGAAAAAGTGAAGGACCCGACGTACTATGGAGAAAACCGGGTGGCGGCGCATTCCGATCACAGATATTATGGATCGGTGGAAGAAATGGAGCAGCATGTGGAAAACTTCCGTCACAGTCTGAACGGACTGTGGAAATTCCGTTACGCAAAGAACTACGAGAGCACGATTCCGGGATTCGAGACACCGGAGTATGACTGCACAAAATGGGACGATATCCGCGTGCCGGCACATATCCAGATGGAGGGATATGACGCACCGCAGTATGCCAATGTGCAGTACCCATGGGAAGGAAGAGAAGAGATCCAGCCGGGCGAGATTCCGGAGCGGTTCAATCCGACGGCTTCCTATGTGAAATATTTTGAAGTGCCGGAGCAGATGAAAGGAAAACGGCTTTTTGTTTCCTTCCAGGGAGCAGAGAGCGGTATTGCCGTATGGCTGAACGGAACGTTCCTTGGCTACAGCGAGGATACGTTTACTCCGTCCGAGTTTGAACTGACCCCGTATCTGAAAGAGGGCGAAAATAAACTGGCTGCGCAGGTTTTCAAATGGACGAGCGGAAGCTGGTGCGAGGATCAGGATTTCTTCCGTTTCTCCGGTATTTACCGTGATGTGTATCTGTACACGATTCCGGAGGTTCACGTTTCGGATCTGAAAGTACAGACGCTGCTGGATGATACGTTTACGAAGGCAGATCTGGTCATTGATACGAAAATGATCGGAACAGGAAAGGTAAAAATTACCCTGTTAAAAGACGGAACGGCACTGCAGAGCACCGAAGGTGTGCTGGATGGGGAAACACAGTTTGTTCTGAAAGTCGATCACCCGGAACTGTGGTCCGCAGAGACACCGGTGCTGTATGATCTTCTGCTGGAAGTCACCGCAGAGGATGGAACGGTGCAGGAACTGATTCCGCAGAGAGTCGGATTCCGCCGCTTTGAGATGAAAGACCACATCATGATGCTGAATGGAAAGCGGGTTGTCTTTAAAGGCGTCAACCGCCACGAGTTCAGCTCCGTATCCGGCCGTGTCGTTTCGAGAGAAGAGCTGATCAAAGACCTGACGACGATGAAACAGAACAACATCAATGCAATCCGTACCTGCCATTACCCGGATGCGGTCGGCATTTATGATCTGTGCGATGAATACGGTCTTTACATGATCGCGGAGTGCAACATGGAGTCCCATGGAACGAGAGATACGGATGCGGTACGAAGCGGAGATTTCTCCGGTGTTGTACCATGCGACCGCCCGGAGTGGATGGACTGTATGCTCGACCGTGTCAATTCGATGTATCAGAGAGACAAAAACCATCCGGCGATTCTGATCTGGTCCTGCGGAAATGAATCGTTTGGCGGAAAAGTTATTTTTGAAATGTCCCAGTTATACCGGAAAATGGACCCGACCCGTCTCGTTCATTATGAAGGAGTTAATGACGACCGCAGATACAACGACACCAGCGATATGGAAAGCCGGATGTACACCACCGTCAATGAAATCCGTGAATTCTTGTCGAAAGACAGAAGAAAACCGTATGTCTGCTGTGAGTATGCACATGCGATGGGAAATTCCTGCGGCGCCATGAAGAAATATATGGATCTTGCCGAGGAAGAACCGCTGTTCCAGGGCGGCTTTATCTGGGATTATATCGACCAGTCAATCTACAAAAAAGACCGCTACGGAAAAGAGTTCCAGGCGTACGGCGGAGACTTTGATGATCATCCATGCGATTACAATTTCAGCGGAAATGGTATTGTATACGGCGGCGAGCGCGATGCTTCCCCGAAGATGCAGGAAGTAAAATTCTGCTATCAGAACATTGCTGTGGATGTACAGAAAGACAAAGCAGTTGTAAAAAATAAGAACCTGTTTGTGAATACCGATGCGTTTGACTGCGTGGTAATTCTCGAAAAAGAAGGAAAGAAACTGAAAGAAGTGCCGATGGAAATTTCCGTGGAGCCGCTTTCCGAAAAAACAGTGGAGCTTCCGATTGCCGTACAGACCCTTCCGGGCGAGTATGCGGTGACCGTTTCCTTCCGCCTGAAAGAAGATACCATATGGGGCAAGCGCGGCCATGAAGTTGCATTCGGACAGGGTGTTTATGAAGTGGAAGCACCGGCGAAAGCAGAAAAACCGGCGAAATTTGAAGTGATCCGTTCCAACCATGATTTTGGTGTGCGCGGCGAAAATTTTGATGTGATGTTCTCCGATCTGAACGGCGGACTCGTATCGTACCGTTACGGCGGCGTTGAGATGATCAAAATGATTCCGAAACCGAACTTCTGGCGTGCGCCGATCGACAATGACTGCGGAAGCCTGATGCCGATGCGTTACAGCCAGTGGAAGATTGCTTCAATGTATCTGTCCCACAAATATCCGAACGGCAGCCATTATCCGGGACTGTATGCGCCGGAAATCGAAGTACACGAGGACTGCGCAGAAGTCAGCTACCGCTATGTAATGCCGACCACACCGGCGAGCGAGTGCCGTCTGACCTACCGTGTCTTCGGCGATGGAAGCATTCAGACGACGCTGACGTATGATCCGGTGAAAGAGCTCGGCGATATGCCGGAATTCGGCGTGATGTTCAAACTGGATGCCGATTATGACAACGTTACCTGGTACGGCATGGGACCGGAGGAGACGTATGTGGACCGCTGTGCCGGAGCAAAGCTCGGTGTTTATAAGAATAAAGTCGAAGATAATATGGCGAAATATCTCGTTCCGCAGGAGTGCGGCAACAAGGTTGGTGTACGCTGGGCAACCGTGACGAACCGCAAGGGCCGCGGTATGATGTTCAGCGGCGACAAGATGGAATTTTCCGCACTGCCGTACACACCGCACGAGCTGGAAAATGCGATGCATCCGTATGAACTGCCGCAGGTACATTACACCGTTGTGCGCGTGGCAAAACAGCAGATGGGTGTTGGCGGAGACGACAGCTGGGGTGCACAGACCCATCCGGAGTACCTGATTCCGATTGATAAAAAACTGGAGTTTACCTTTACGTTTAAGGGAATCTGATGCGTTCAGCCCATTCTGTCCGTGGACAGGATGGGCTGTCTGCGAAAGAAAAGGAGACAAAAGCAGATGGGGAAAGAAGTAAATTTTGGAAAGCTCCTGCACGGGGGCGATTATAACCCGGAACAGTGGCTGGATTACCCGGAGATTCTGGAACAGGATCTGGCGTATTTCAAGAAAGCCAGAATCAACGAGGTTTCGCTTGGCATGTTTTCCTGGGCATTTTTAGAGCCGGAGGAAGGAGTTTTCCGTCTGGAATGGTTAAAAGAGGTGATTGACCGCCTGTACGAAAACGAAATTGTGGTTATGCTTTCCACGCCGACGGCGGCAAGACCGCGCTGGATGGCGGAAAAATACCCGGAGGTGCTCCGTGTCAATGCAGCGAGAGAACGGAATCTGTACGGGGAGCGCCATAATCACTGCTATACCTCACCGGTTTACCGGGAAAAAACGAGAATCATCAATACGAAGCTGGCGGAAATGTTCAAAGATCACCCTGGCGTGATTGCATGGCATATTTCGAATGAATACGGCGGAGAGTGCCACTGCCCGCTGTGCCAGGAGGCATTCCGCGGCTGGGTGAAGAAAAAATACGGCACACTGGAACGGCTGAACCGTGTCTGGAATACCGGGTTCTGGAGTCATACTTACCAGAGTTTTGACCAGGTGGAGAGCCCGTCTCCGAAAGGAGATTCTTCGCTGCATGGACTGAATCTGGACTGGAAACGGTTTGTGACGGATCAGACCGCGGATTTTGTAAAATGGGAAATCAAAGCGCTGCGGGACGCTGGGGCAGAACAGCCGTCTACCATCAATATGATGTATAACTTTACCGGACTGAACTACTACAAGTTTGCCGATGTGATTGACTTTGTATCCTGGGACAATTATCCGACCTGGCATAAAGAGGCGGAGACGGTAACAGCGATGGATACAGGTATGCAGCATGACATTATGCGGAGCATTCAGAAAAAGCCGTTTTATCTGATGGAGAGCTGTCCTTCCGCAACGAACTGGCAGTCCGTCAGCAAGCTGAAAAAACCGGGCATGCTGCAGGCCGCGTCACTGCAGGCAGTTGCGCATGGGTCGGATAGTGTGCTGTATTTCCAGATGAGGCAGAGCCGCGGTGCATCCGAAAAATTCCATGGGGCCGTGATCGACCATTATGGCGGATCGGATACTAGGGTATTCCGTGAAGTGACGAAAGTCGGCGCAGCTTTGGAGAAACTGCAGGAAGTGAACGGTTCGCAGAACCCGGCGGAAGCAGCCGTGATTTATGATGTCGAAAACCGCTGGGCGGTGGAAGATGCGGCGGGTCCGCGGAATGCAGGTGTTTTTTATAAAGAAACCGTGGAAAAGCCATATCAGGCATTCCGGAAACTGGGCATCAATGTGGATGTGATTGATGAGACGTGCAGCCTCGACGGATACCGTGTTGTGGCAGCGCCGATGGTTTATCTGCTGCGGGAAGGATGGACAGAGAAGGTTCGGAACTTTGTGAAAAACGGCGGAATTTTTCTGCTGACTTACTGGTCCGGCATTGTGGATGAGACGGATCTCTGTTACTTAGGCGGAACACCGCATGACCTGATGGATGTGATGGGATTCCGGAGTATGGAGATTGACGGACTGTACGATGGCGAATGGAACGAGGGCATTCCGGAACCGGAAAATCCGCTGCATCTGGAACTGGCATACCGCTGCAGTCATCTCTGCGAGCTGGTACAGCCATCGACGGCGGAAGTAGTGATGACATACGGAAAGGATTTCTATGACGGCATGCCTGCGATGACCCGGAATGTGTACGGAAAGGGAAAAGCGTATGCCGTTTGTGCGGACTTTGAACAGGGACTGTACGATGAAGTCTGCCGGAAACTGGCAGAAGAGGCCGGTGTGGAGCGGATCGTGGAAGAAGTTCCGGAAGGTGTGGAAGTCACGATGCGTAAGCAGAAGGACGGAACCAGGTACGTGTTTGTCCAGAACTTTAACCGGGAGGCCGTTGCGGTCAAACTGCCGATCGAGCGCTATCCGGTATGGCAGGGAACGTATGACGGAACGATCGGAAGCTGGAAGACGATTGTGCTGAAAGGAAGATAGAAGAGAAGAAAAGTCTGTTGAGAAAAATCGGAATGGGCTGTTTCTCAACAGACTTTTTTCGTTCATGCATTTGCGGCAGCGTCTTCTTCCTGAGCCAGCTTTTTCTTATACGCCTCGCCCCAGTCCCACATCGCATCCATGATCGGGTGGAGGCTGAAGCCGAGTTCCGTCAGGGAATATTCGACACGCGGCGGTACCTCGGCGTAAACTTTACGGTTGACCAGACCGCTCTGTTCCATCTGGCGGAGCTGGGAAGTTAAAACTTTTTGAGAGACGTGACCGATGGACTTTTTCAGCTCGCCGAACCGCATGGTGCCGTGGAGCAGCAGATCGCGCAAGATCAGAACTTTCCATTTATCACTGATCAGAGTCAGCGTAGTTTCCACCGGGCAGGGCGGAAGATCAGCAAGAGAAACGGGTGTTTTTTCTGCGGATGACATAAGAGAAAACCTCCTTTTTGAAGAAAATAATGATTTGAAAGATGGCGGAAACGTCTGATTTTACACAATAGTATCTTTTGGGTAACTACACCACAATATTGTGCTTACTTTACGAAAGAACTCTATGGATTTATTATAAAGCCATCGAAAGAAAAAAACAATTCAAAAAAACAAAATGGAGGAAAGTAAAATGAGCAAAGCAGTAGAATTTTTAAATGAGAATCCGATACAGTATCTGGCAACGGTAGGTCGTGACGGAAAGGCAAAATGCCGCCCGTTCATGTTTGCAGGAGAGGTTGACGGAAAACTGTGGTTCTGCACCAACAACACAAAAGATGTTTACAAAGATATGCAGGAGAATCCGGAAATCGAAATCTCTGTTTCCAGCCCGTCCTACGCATGGATCCGTCTGCACGGAACCGCAGTGTTTGAAAATAACATGGCTGTAAAAGAAGTGTGCATGCAGAACCCGATCGTAAAAGGCCAGTACCAGACCGCTGACAACCCGATTTTCGAGGTATTCTATCTGGACAATGCACACGGTGTAATCGCAGACTTTTCCGGAAACCCACCGTACGAGTTTTAATCTGTCGCTATGAATTTGAAAACTGTGCGTCGCATTCTCGTTACTTTAGTGATGAGTTAGACGCGCAATTTTTTTAATATAAAACAGAACAAATGTTTGATATATTATTATGGATATGGTAAAATACTTTTATGGAGAAAGATATGTTTACAATTAATAAAAATGGTTTTTCCTATCCGGCGTCAAGGAAAGAGTTGTGGGGAGAACATTTGTGAAATCCGTCTTATTGTGCTGTAACGGTTAGTGACCGAAGCCGTGAACAGATACTTGCTTACATAGAAGGTCAGAAGGAAAAATCCCGTTAAAACCCGGAGGAGAAAGCGAATGAAAATCATATCCAGTTATGGTGTTGAATTACGAAAACAGAATATTCCGATCCGCCAGACACTGGAGATTTACCGTTCTGCTGTCTGCTATCTGGTCGAAGTGTATGAATCTGTGTGGGAAGAACTGGCCCAAATTGAGGAAAGTAAGAAACGTTTCAATGCAGCGGAACATCTGGTGCATACAACGAAACGGAATCCGGCCCGGTTTGATTTTGATTTCTGCTTTCCCAAGATGCCATCCTATTTCAGACGGGCGGCAGTCCAGCATGCGCTTGGGAGTGTATCTTCTTATCGGACGCGTCTGGAACAGTGGAAAGCAGAGGGGGAGAAAACGGGAAAGCCGTATCTGAAAAGTGAACAGTATGCCATGCCTGTTTTTTACCACGATGTCATGTACCGTGAAAACACAGAAGAGAAAGATGCGGCCTTTTTAAAACTGTACGATGGACACGACTGGAAATGGTTTGCTGTGTGGCTGAAACATACGGATATGGAATACTTAAGAAAACACTGGTCGGGCAAAAAAGCTTCGGCTCCAACGTTGGAGAAGAAGCACCACAAATATTTTCTGCGTTTTACATATGCGGAAGAGGTATCTTTAAACCAGACACCTGTCAAAGAGCAAACGATCTGCAGCGTGGATCTCGGCATCAATACGGATGCAGTCTGTACCATCATGCGTCCAGACGGAACTATCCTGGGAAGAAAGTTTATTAACTTTCCCAGTGACAAAGACCGGACGTACCGTGTGCTGGGACGGATCCGAAGATTTCAGCGGGAACATGGATCGCGTCAGGCGCAGGGAAGATGGGCATATGCAAAACGTCTGAATACAGAGCTTGGCAGAAAAATTGCAAGGGAAATCGTTCTGTATGCGTCAGAAAAGAAGGCAGATGTGATTGTTTTCGAATATCTGGAAATGAAAGGAAAACTTTCCGGGAAGAAAAAGCAGAAACTGCAGATGTGGAGAAAACGTGATATCCAGAAACGGTGCAGACAGCAGGCACACAGAAAGGGAATCCGAATTTCCCGGATTTGTGCCTGGAACACGAGCAGGCTTGCCTTTGATGGATCAGGAGAGATTGCCCGTGATACACGGGATCATCGTCTGTGTACGTTTCAGACTGGAAAAAGATACAACTGTGATTTGTCGGCATCGTATAATATCGGAGCAAGATATTTTATCCGTGAAATTTTAAAACCCTTGCCGGAAACGGAAAGGTCTTTGCTGGAGGCAAAAGTTCCTGCAGTAAAGCGTAGAACTTCATGTGTTTATACAGATCTGAGAGAACTGATTTCAGAAATGGAACTGCGTAAAGCAGCATAAACACAGGCAGATATGCAGTGGATTACCTGTTATGTGGAAACCTGCCGTATCCGGCATGGAAGAAGCACATATCTGTGCAAAATCTAAGTAACAGGCGTATCCGCCGATATTTGGTCTGCCGCCTAAAGCGGCCGGAAGCACGTGACTTTAGTCATGTGAGGTTCACAAGCTCGCTTTCTGTATTAGATTTGTATTACTGCTAGAACAACTTTCCAAGTATAGCATAAGAGACGGGGAGCAGGAAACCCAAAAAGGAATTGTTTGTCTTTCTATACAATCATGTTATGCATGACATTGCACACAGCAGGCAGAAAAATCCGAATGGAAAATTTTTCTGTTACTTTTTTGATTTTTTCAGTGACTTTCCTCTATGATCTATGGTACACTAATCCATGCGCGTTAAAAACGAGAATAGAATATCAAATGGAGGAAATCTCAAAATATGAGCAAAAAGAAAGGCGAAGGCCTGAAATCATTCAACAGGGGATTTAACGTGCCGGATACCTACATTATCATCTTTTTTGTGGTAGTTATCGCGGCCGTCATGACCTTCCTCGTCCCGAAAGGCTATTACGAGACGGAGGATGTCACATACCTGATGAACGGGGTAGAAAAGACCCGTACCGTCATCAAAGACGGAAGCTTCCAGTATCTGACCGATGCTGCAGGAAAACCGGTCACAGAAGGTGTTGCATTGTTCAGCGGCGACGGTGGAACCGGATTTTTCAATTATATGTATAACGGAATTATCAGCAGCTCCGCCATCGAAATCATCGCATTTCTGATGGTAGTCGGCGGCGCTTTCGGTATCATGATCCGCACCGGAGCCGTTGAAGCCGGTCTGATCGGCCTGATCCGTAAAGCAAAAGGAGCCGAAAAACTGCTGATCCCGGTCCTTTTCGTCCTGTTTTCCCTCGGCGGAGCCGTGTTCGGAATGGGAGAAGAGGCCCTTCCGTTCACCATGATCCTCTGCCCGCTGTTCGTCGCTGTCGGATACGACACCGTCATTGCCGTGCTTGTTACGTACGTGGCAACACAGATCGGCTTCGGATCTTCCTGGATGAACCCGTTTTCCGTCGGAATCGCACAGGGAATCGCCGGCGTTGACGTCTTCTCCGGCGCAGGTTTCCGTATGGTGATGTGGGTCGTATTCACCGCTCTTGGCTGCGGCATGACCATGTTCTATGCAGCAAAAGTCAAAAAGACCCCGGAAATTTCCGTTGCTTACGAAAGCGACCAGTATTTCCGTGATCAGAACGAAAAAACAGGCATCGACGAGGGCCATTCCTTCGGCATCGGCCATATCTTAGTTCTGGTAACACTGGCCGTTACCGTTGTCTGGGTCATCTGGGGCGTTATGGCAAAAGGCTATTACATGGCCGAAATCGCAACCCAGTTCTTCATCATGGGAATTGTGGCAGGTGTCATTGGTGTCATTTTCCATCTGAACAATATGAAAGTAAATGACATTGCCGTTTCCTTCAAAGACGGCGCAAAAGACCTGATCGGCGCAGCACTCGTTGTTGCGATGGCACAGGGCATCATGCAGGTGCTCGGCGGTTCTGATCCGACCACCCCGACCGTTATCAACACCATTATGTACGGCATTTCACAGGCCCTGGCCGGTCTTTCCGGTGCAGCCGCAGCCGTGCTGATGTATGTGTTCCAGTCGGTCTTCAACTTTTTCGTCGTATCCGGCTCCGGCCAGGCGGCGATCACCATGCCGATCATGGCACCGCTCGCGGACCTTCTCGGCGTATCCCGCCAGACATCCGTCCTTGCGTTCCAGCTCGGTGATGCCTTCACAAACCTGATCGTCCCGACCTCCGGCTGCCTGATCGGCTCCCTGGCGATTGCAAAAATCGAGTGGTCGAACTGGATCAAATTCATGTGGAAATTCTTAGGGATACTGATGATTGGAGCAGTCATTACGATTCTGATTGCGGTTGCCATTGGATTTTAAGAGGAGTGAGAGAAAATGATATTATTTCAGAACATAGACGTCTATGCGCCGGAATACCTCGGAAGAAAAGACGTTCTTACTGTGTATGATAAAATTGTCAAGATCGCAGATGCCGGCACGATAACGGCAGACGGCCTGCTCTCTGGCGCGGAGACCGTAGACGGAACCGGACTTGTCCTGACACCTGGCTTTGTTGACTGCCATGTTCACGTGCTCGGCGGAGGCGGTGAGGGCGGCTTTGCCAACCGCACCCCGGAGGCGACGATGGAAGGCCTGAACAAGTTCGGTGTGACAACCGTTGTCGGCTGCCTCGGAACTGACGGCATTGGCCGTGACATGTGCGCGCTCGTGGCAAAAACAAAAGGCCTCCGGGAGCAGGGCATGTCCGCCTGGTGCTACACCGGCAGCTACCAGGTTCCGGTGCGCACACTGACGGATGGAATTACAAAAGATATCATGATGATCGAAGAAATCATCGGAACCGGCGAAATCGCCATCTCGGACCACCGATCCTCACAGCCGACCTTCGAAGAATTCGCACGGCTGGCAGCAGACACGCGCCTCGGCGGTGTTCTTTCCGGGAAAGCGGGAGTGATCAATGTCCACCTTGGCGACGGTGCAAGATGTATGGAGCTGATCGAACGCGTCATCAGCGAAACCGAAATCCCGGCCAGCCAGTTCCTCCCGACCCATGTCAACCGGAACGAGAAGCTGTTCCAGAAGGCAATTGAATACGCCGTAAATGGCGGTGCGGTCGATTTCACCGGAAATGAAGAGATCGATTACTGGGAAACTGTCTGTGATGAAGTCCGCGTGTGCAAAGGAATCCGCCGCATGCTGGATGCAGGCGTGAACCCGAAACACATCACCATCTCATCCGACGGTCAGGGCAGTCTGCCGATCTTTAATGAGAAGGGAGAATTCCTGCGGATGGGCATGGGCCAGTCGAGCTGTTTGCTGAAAGAAGTAAAAGAATGCGTGGAGAAAGCGGGAATTCCGCTGGAAACCGCAATTTCGACGATTACGGCAAACCCGGCAGAGATCCTGTCACTGAAAGGAAAAGGAAAAATCCAGGAAGGGTTTGATGCAGATCTTTGCGTACTGGATCAGGGACTGGAGATTCAGGAAGTCGTTGCACGGGGGAAGACGGTGTATCGGAAATAGCATATTGGTAATATTGGGAAAAGGTCACAGCTTTGCGGAGCTGCGGCCTTTTTTGATGGGAATGCCTGCGGAAAGAATGTTTTACAATAGTATTTTGTAAGAAGGTACGATATAATGAACATATATCTTGCGACAGGGAAGGAGAAACTGCAGTGTCGGAAATAAAACTTTTTGAGGTCGGAACGGTTGTGAAAGAGCGCACCTCTTCCACGGTAGTATTGGAGAAACAACTGCAAACAACGATAGAGCAGAACATGGAGACATTTTTCGGCGTTCGTTTTCTGAAAAGTGAATATATGATCACATCCGGAAGAATGGACAGCATCGGAATTGATGAAAATAATAGCCCAGTGATTTTTGAGTATAAGAGAAGCTCGAGCGAGAACGTAATTAATCAGGGATTATTCTATCTGGATTGGCTTTTGGATCACAAAGCGGATTTCAAACTGCTTGTGATTGAAAAACTGGGTATGGAAGTAGCAGACCAGATTGATTGGTCGGTGCCTTGTGTGATTTGTATTGCAAGTGATTTTACGAAATACGACGTGCATGCAGTGAATCAGATGCAGAGGAATATCAAGTTGGTGAAATATCGGAAATATGGGGAAGATCTGTTGCTGTTTGAACATCTGAACACACCGGTGGCAAAGCCAGTAACGGAAACATCAACCATTTCAACAACAAGTAGTACATACACACAGAAAACACATTTAGAGAAGCTGTCATCAGCAAGCAGCCATTTCAAAACATTATATACGGCGCTTTGTGACTACATCGAATCGCTGGGAGACGATCTTGTTCCAAACCAATTGAAGCTGTATTTGGCCTATAAGAAAGTGCAGAACATTTTCTGCATTGAAATTTATAACAAACAGATCCTGCTCCGAATGAAACTCGACCCGGACACTGTTGAACTGGAAGAAGGATTCACAAGAGATACCCGCGGGATTGGACATTACGGAACGGGGGAGCTGGAAGTGTCAATCAAGACGGCAGAAGACTTTCAGAAGGCAAAGAAGCTGATTGATCGGGCGTATCAGGAGACGTTATAAAGCATGGTAAAAACTGGAAAATGATGAAAAAATTTGAATTGTAAAGTCAAATACGTTACAATTTAAAGTTAGAACAGAGAGGATGAAACGGTGAAAGAAGAAATAATACAAAACATAAATCAAGGGTTGGAAGCAGCCTATATCAATGGAAATCTTGCTTCAAATCTGGAATATAAACCGAGTTTTATTATCAAACAATCCAGAAGAGGGTAAAAAAGTTATTTCTTCTATTGAAGAAGAGCTACTTCGCTGTGAACAATTCCAGATTAGTGTGGCATTTATCACAATGGGAGGAGTTACGCCCCTCCTGCAGACGTTAAAAGAACTCGAGCGAAAGAGAATCCCGGGGCAAATTCTTACAACGAACTACTTAGATTTTAGTGAGCCAAGAGCGTTGGCAAAACTGAATGAATTGAATGAAAAGTCTAATCCCCCAGCTATGCTGGGGAGAATAGAGTAGTCGGAAGTGGTGAGGATAACAAAATAAAGCCTCCTGTGATAGAATGAGAATGGTGTCGCAAGCCAAACTCAAAATCAAAGGAGGCGGTCCAAATGGACAATAAAAGTTTATCACATACTCGTTGGAAATGCCAGTATCACATTGTGTTTATTCCTAAATACCGAAAGAAGGTATTGTATGGGAGAATACGCAGAGATGTCCGAGAGATAATAGCAACTTTATGCCAGTATAAAAATGTAGGAAACGTTGTTTTTCGGCAGAAATACATTTACGGAGCTTCTTTTCCTGCTTATGATGTTTTGCATATATCCCATAGTAGCGAAGCATTTTGAAATGTTTTTCGGGGATATGGACAATGAGTTTTTGAATGAAGTTCAAAGCAGGAATGGTTTCAGTAACAGTTTTATTGTCTTCGTGTCTGGTGTAATGAAAGGTTACGTTTTCACCGTCATAAGTATCAATACGCGATGTGGCAATAACAGGTCTGCCGAGGTATCGGCTGATGTATTTAATGGTGATATCAGGAGTGCAAAGATTTGGTTTTGCACGGACATAAAAGCCGTCAGCGTGTTTCGTGTACATTTCATTTTTGACTTTGCGAAAAGCCGGACCAATGCGGGAGGTAAGTCGTTCAAGCAGTACTTTGCGAAAAGCATTACGAAGGAAATTGTAATCAAAGTGTTTGACAGGACGCCAAGGAGTGATGTTACCAGCCCCACCCTCTGAGATGAGAGCGTGGATATGAGGATTCCATTTTAAATCACGCCCAAAAGTGTGAAGAACACAGATAAGCCCAGGAGTAAAGTTTTCGGTTTTATTCATTTTGGAAAACATGCGTAAGACAACATCACGAACAGAATGAAATAAACAATCTAAGAGAGTTCTGTCTTCGAGAAAATAAACGCGAAGTTCCGCTGGGATAGTGAAAACACAATGGCGATGAACGCAAGAAACAAGCTTACAGGACATATGAAAAGAACGAAGCTGGTTGTATTTGTTTCCGCAGGAAGGGCAAAAACGACTTTTACAGCGAAAGGGAACAAATTTAAGATTTCCACAGTGAGGACAGCCATACATGGCACCACCGTGAGAAGAATCACCACAATGAATCATCTTGTTAACATTTTCAATGACAGCAGGACGAGGATGGAGTTCGTAAATGATGTGTTTATAATAATCGGTAAAGATGGATTGTAATATATTCATAATAGAATTTTACAATAAAGAAGGAGATAAGAAAACCCCTTCCCCTCATGAATGAGGGGTTAGGGGAGTTGAGAGTGTCGCAGACACTTTTTTATGGGCTTTAGCCTGTTG
>SKFA01000590.1_pt1 | contig 24926 bp, 21 predicted proteins | sample 4820291 | NCBI WGS metagenome assembly SKFA01 (sample SAMN11008795, study PRJNA524170) | human gut metagenome | isolation source: fecal sample from pouch patient p30 | place: Israel: Tel-Aviv | reverse complement strand
AAAGAAACAAAATTTGCTTTAAAATTTCTCTAAAAAAATATAAAAATCTAACTAAGCCACAGACTGGCATCTACCCAGCCTGTGGCTTTTTCGCATTCTAAGGTTGACATCCCATCTGCCATTTGCTACACTGAAATTACATATCTGGGAAAGTTCTAAGGCCGTTCGGTCAAATCTGATTCCACATATGAAACTGAAATAAATATGGTGGAAACAGTACAACGGCACATATAAATTCTGCAGGAACCTGCTGTTTCTTCCATCATAAGGAAAGGAGCATGCAGATGCAGAATGGAAGAAAAAAACTGGAAGAGTTAAACCTGCTGGATGATTTTCTCTTCAATGCCATGATGACATATCCTGAAATGGGAGAGAAGTTTACACGGAAGATTCTGAAACTTCTGTTTAACAGGGAGTTTCGAAATCTGAAAGTGATCGCACAGAAATCCTATGGGGGATTGAATACGGATCTGCGGGGAGCCCGTCTGGATGTTTATGTAGAAAGCGATGACAGTGCTGAGATAGATGCGTCAGAGGATGCATCTATCTATGATCTGGAGCCGGATAAGAATGATAAAGCAAAGTATATTGCCGCATTTCCACAGAGGATCCGCTTTTATCATGCTATCATAGACAGCCGCAGTCTGAAATCAGGAGAGGATTTTGGAAAGTTAAAGAGAGTATACGTGATCTTTATCTGTAATTATGATCCTTTTGGTTACGACAGAGTGAAATATACAATACGAAATATGTGCGTAGAAGAACCGGAAATGCCATATGATGATGGCGCTCAGACAACTGTACTGTATACTAAGGGTACAAAGGGGGATGACATATCCGAAGAACTCCGGCAGTTCCTGAACTATATGGAGAACACAACCCAGACAAATGCAGTAAATGATACACTGAAAGATATCCAGAAGATGGTGGATATCGTGAAGCGGGACGGGGAGGTGTCGTTAGTCTATATGAAGGGTTTTGAGAGAGATACGATTATGTATGAAAAAGGTCAGGAAGCTGAACGCAAAAATACAGAAAGAGAACGCCAGAGAGCGGATTCTGCTGAAAAAGAAAAAATAAAAGCCCAGAAAGAGACAGCAGAAGCACTTAAAAGAGTAGCTGAACTGGAGAAGATTTTGCAATGTAAAACTACGGAAGGTAAATAAGATTATCTTAAGATAGCCACAGACTGGCACCCATCCAGCCTGCGGCTTTTTCACCCACTATTTTTGAGTTGACTTTTTGGCACATTGCGCATATACTAACAGTAGCTAAGGAATGTGGTGAGATTCCGTGAAGCAAAACAAAAGCCCTCAGAGTGCCAGCTCTGGGGGCTTTCTTGCTCGTTACAGTGAGTTATTCCGTTTAGACTGTTGCTGTCTATCGTCTGCTGTCCAGCCATTTGCATATGTAGTAGCTAACTACGCCTGCTATAACAGAGACAAGAAATGTGGTGAGAATTTCTTCCATGGAGTCCACCTCTTTTCTGCTGGAGGTTCGACAGCTTTTTGAGTATAACATGTTTTAGAACAAATTGGAATAGTAAAACCTGGCATGAGTTAACTGATAGAGGCAGTTAGGGGAGAACCCTCTGCCGGGACTGGTATTAATACTGAACAGGGTCTGGCGGGGCCGCACGCCTCAAGGACTGTTTTTGAGGCGCTCCCTTTATGAAATTAAGAAATTAGGAAAAAATATTATTGTTGTACTGCATGATGAGTAAGTGGTATAATAATACAAATTTATATTGCAGGAAAAAGCTGTTGTTCGTGAGAGGCTGGGAATAATGATTGAGTGGAAACAAATGACGATGCAGGAAGCAGAGAATAAAATGGAGGTGCTTCGGGAGATTTTTGATGTAGTCCGCCTCCTGAAAGGGAGTGATCTGCAGGCTGCCGGAATGGAAAGTAAGCTTGCAGGAAGAGAAAATCTTTGCCAGTGTTATGCTTTCTGGAATAAAGATAAAAGATGTGAGAATTGCATTTCCCTTAAAGCACTGGAGGAGAAGAAACAGACATCCAAAATTGAATTTCTTGATTCTGATATGTATCAGGTATTTGCAAGGTATCTGGAGATTGACAGTGAGCCTTATGTAATGGAAATGCTGAAAAAGCTGGACGAGAACACGCTGACTGATGAGGAAGGATATGAAAAACTGACGGAAAAGCTGACTGTATATAGTGAAAAGCTGTATAAGGATGTGCTGACAGGGGCGTATAATCGCAGATATTTTGAGGAAAAAGTCAAAAATATGTCTTTGAATGCCGGAGTTGCAGTTATCGATCTGGATGATTTCAAATTGTTCAATGACACTTATGGTCATGATGGAGGAGACCTGGTACTGACAACCGTAGTGAATGTAATTCGGCATTATATCCGTCGTACGGATATTCTGGTGCGCTATGGAGGAGATGAATTTCTGCTGATCCTGCCCGGAATTGAGAAGGAAGTCTTTTCACAGAAGCTCCGTATGATCCAGGAGAAGATCCATGCGACGCATATTCCGGGTTTTAATCGTCTGAAGCTTTCAGTGAGCATTGGTGGAGCTATGTTTACCCATGGCAGATTGGAGGAAGCACTCACCAAAGCAGACCGACTTATGTATATGGCCAAGGGACATAAAAATATAGTAGTGACCCGGTGGGAGCAGAAGCAAAATACAGACAAGATGGAAAAAAGGAACCTGCCCCAGCTTCTGGTTGTTGATGATTCTGAAATGAACCGAGAGATACTTAAGGAAATTCTGGGAAAAGAATACCGGATACTGGAGGCCTGTGACGGGGAAGAGGCTCTGAAGATGTTAGAGCAGTATGGAACTGAAATCTCATTGGTCCTGTTAGATATTATTATGCCCAAAATGGATGGATTTGAAGTACTCGCCTATATGAACAGAGATAAATGGATCGAGGATATACCGGTGATCATGATTTCCAGTGAAGGATCAGAGAGTTATATCCGCCGTGCCTACGAACTGGGGGCTTCAGATTATATAAGCAGACCATTTGATGCTAAGGTGGTATATCAGCGGGTTATCAATATGATCAAGCTTTATGCCAAGCAAAGGCGTCTGATCCATCTGGTAACAGATCAGATTTATGAGAAAGAGAAAAACAACCGTATGATGACCGGGATTCTCAGTCAGATTGTAGAGTTCCGAAATGGTGAAAGCGGGCTTCATGTGTTGCATATTAATATTCTGACTCAGCTTTTGCTAGAGAAATTGATGCGAAAATCAGAGAATTACGATCTTTCCTGGTCTCAGCAGCATATGATCGCCACAGCTTCCGCACTTCATGATATCGGTAAGATTGGAATTGACGAAAAAATTCTGAATAAACCCGGAAAGCTTACAAAGGAAGAATTTGAAGCCATGAAGCAGCACACGATCATAGGTGCCCGGATGCTTGACAGGCTGGAAATGTATCATGATGAAGAGATGATGAAATATGCCTATGAAATATGCCGCTGGCATCATGAACGTTATGATGGAAAAGGATATCCGGATGGCCTGAAGGGAGAAGAAATCCCTATATCTGCCCAGGTGGTATCACTGGCAGATGTGTATGATGCCCTGGTAAGTGACCGGGTATATAAGAAAGCATATTCTCATGAGAAGGCAATGGAAATGATCCTGAATGGAGAATGCGGAATGTTTAATCCTCTTCTTTTGGAATGTCTGGTGGAAATTCAGGATAAAGTGTGCAAGGAACTTGGTATTAAAGGTGTGAATGAATGTCTGGAATATCTGGAAGAGAGAAACAGATAAAATCCCTCTGAAAAGAGCTTAAACTCAGCGATGAATGGGTGTACATTTCTGTAGATCTGAATGGATTAAAATGGGAAGACAGAGTGATCAAGTTGAACGTGCAGCCTGCAGCAGTGGGAAATCAATAAATTTCTATCAGATCAGAAGGATGCAGAGAATGTTGCGGCTTTGAAAAATAATAAATGGTCATTACAGAGATCGATTCATGAAATGCAAAAATATTTTGTAAAAAATTTTCCTGAGTATCTTGACAGGGAATAAATAATCTTTTATAGTATAGCACAGATTTGGTGTGTTACTGGACAGGCAGGCATTAACCGGTCATAAATGTTATTTTTTAATGTTTATGGGGGTTAGTGCCTTTTTTTGATGTATTCTTTGTGGTAAAACGCGGAATAATCATATGTCAGAAGGTTTTAATCTCCCGGAAACAAGACGGTTTATTCGCACGAATAAGGAAAAGGAGACAAAAGAACATGAAAGACAAGATTTTTGGAGTTTTGCAGCGTGTGGGAAGATCTTTTATGCTTCCAATCGCAATTCTCCCTGTTGCAGGTTTGCTACTTGGTATCGGCAGTTCCTTTACAAATGAAACAACCATCGCTACCTATGGATTGCAGAAGATCCTGGGAAGTGGAACATTACTTAATTCTCTTCTGATCATTATGAACAAGGTTGGAAGTGCTGTATTTGACAATCTGCCGCTGATCTTTGCTGTTGGTGTTGCCATTGGTATGGCAAAGAAAGAGAAAGAGGTTGCTGCTCTTTCTGCGCTGATTGCATATTTCGTTATGAATGTGGCTGTCAGTGCCATGCTTCTTATCAACAATGAAATCACAGCAGACGGTCAGATAGCAGCAGATGTACTGGAAGGAACCATTACTTCTGTATGCGGGATCCAGTCTCTGCAGATGGGTGTATTCGGCGGTATTATCGTAGGTCTTGGTGTTGCGGCACTTCATAACCGTTTCCACAAAATTGTGCTTCCGAATGCGCTGTCATTCTTTGGCGGCTCAAGATTTATACCGATCATTTCCACGATCGTATATATGTTTGTGGGAATCCTGATGTATTTTGTATGGCCGGCAGTTCAGAACGGTATTTATGCTCTGGGCGGTCTGGTAACAGGCAGTGGATATCTGGGAACTCTGATTTTTGGTATTATTAAACGAGCACTGATCCCCTTTGGGCTGCATCATGTATTTTATATGCCATTCTGGCAGACAGCAGTGGGCGGAACTATGGAAGTTGCAGGACAGGTGGTGCAGGGCGGACAGAATATCTTCTTTGCGCAGCTTGCTGATTCTGCAAATATAGCACATTTCAGTGCGGATGCAACCAGATATTTCTCTGGTGAGTTTATCTTTATGATTTTTGGTCTTCCGGGAGCAGCGCTGGCTATGTATCGCTGTGCAAAACCTGAGAAGAAAAAAGCGGCAGGCGGACTTCTTCTTTCCGCAGCGCTGGCATGTATGTTTACTGGTATCACTGAACCGCTGGAATTCTCATTCCTGTTTGTAGCTCCGGCATTGTTCGTAGTTCAGGTGATCCTGGCAGGTGCGGCTTATATGATCGCACATATGCTGAATATTGCAGTAGGACTTACTTTCTCAGGAGGTTTCCTTGACCTGTTCCTCTTTGGCATTCTGCAGGGAAATGCAAAAACAAGCTGGCTGAGGATCATTCCGGTTGGTATTATTTACTTTATCCTGTATTATGTAATCTTTACATTTATGATCAGGAAATTTAATTTCAAGACTCCTGGACGTGAAGATGATGATACAGAGACAAAGCTTTATACAAAAGCTGATGTAAATGCAAGAAAAGAAGCCGGAAAGACAGCCGGTGCAGCTACAGCAACCTCCGGTGATCCGGTAAGTGAACTGATCACCAGAGGCCTTGGCGGAAAGAAAAATATCGTAGATGTTGACTGTTGTGCGACCAGACTTCGTATCACAGTTGCAGAGCCTGAGAAAGTTCGTGATGAACTTCTGAAACAGACAGATTCCAGAGGAATCGTAAAAAAAGGACAGGGCGTACAGGTTATCTATGGACCTCATGTAACTGTTATCAAGGCGAAGCTGGAAGAATATCTGGAGACTGCTCCCAACGAATTCGCAGATGAGACACCGGATAATGTACAGGTACAGGAAAATGCTGCAGCAGGAAATGCAGATGGACAGAACAGTGCAGAGGTTGAGGACAAAAATGCAGGTACAGCACAGTCCTTGGCACCTGTAAAAGAAGAAAAGATCAGAAAAACAGCAATCATTTACAGCCCTGTAGACGGAATCGCAGCAGATCTTTCTACTGCACCGGATGAAGGATTTGCAGGAAAAATGATGGGTGACGGTGCAGTGGTGACACCAACAGAAGGTACTGTATATGCACCTGCAGACGGTGAAGTTGAGTTTATTTTTGATACAAAACATGCTATAGGTTTCCAGACAGATTCCGGTATCCCTATGCTTCTTCATATGGGAATCGACACTGTAAAACTGGAAGGAAAAGGCTTCGAAATCCTGGTAACAGAGGGTCAGAAAGTGAAAAAAGGTGATCCGATGATGAAACTGGATTTGGAGTTCTTAACTGCTAATGCTCCGTCTATCACGTCCCCTATCCTTGATACTGAACCGGAAGACAACCAGAGGATCAGACTTCTGGCAAACGGTGAGATTAAGGCCGGTGAACCGTTGTTTGCGGTGGAGACACTGGAATAATATTGTTATCAAAAAACAGTTGGATGATCAAAAGAGATGACATCTTGATTATCTGACTGTTTTTTTACCCTTTTTGCAGGGGGGATCTGGAAATCAAAAGTGTTGGCTTTGGAAAAAAGGTCAGCCAGCGTTTTGATATGCCGGAGGGATGCACTACATATCGTCTGGAACAGGAGACAGAGCGTGGATCTGCGAAGGAACTGGTAAAGGGAATAGAGCCGGAGTATCTGGAGATTGCAGATGCAATTCTGACAGAGTCACAGAAAGTGTTTGGAGATTCCATAGACAGAGGGATTCTTTTTCCACTTGCTGACCATATTTCTTTTGCAGTCGCAAGAATCCGCAGAAATGAGCAGATCAGCAATCCGCTGACAGAGGATATCAAGGTTCTTTTCTACAGTGAATTTAAAGTTGCGGAAACACTGAAAACAATTCTGAGAGAAAGACTTCAGATAGAGATTGATGATCATGAGGTTGGATATGTGGCATTGCATATTCATTCTGCAATTGGTGACGAGAAGGTATCTGTTGCCATGCAGACTGCGAGAGCAGTGAGAGAGTGTATAGATATGATCGAGAAAGCAACAGGTAAGCCAATCGATGTACTGTCACTGTCCTATAATCGTCTGATGAACCATATGAAGTATATGGTAGCGCGTGCATCTACAGGAGAGAAGCTGAATCTGGACATGAATGAATATATGTTGGATCAGTATCCCCAGGCCTATAAGGTTGCCACTGACATCTGTAAAAACCTGGAAGGATGTATTGGACATAAGCTGGATGAAACAGAGACAGGATATCTGGCAATGCATATCCAGAGAGTGTATAAGGATGCGGTATGATAATCAGTGAAGAAAGAAATTCCCTGCCCGACCGGAAATATTTTATTTCTGGTCTGAGCAGGGAGTTTTTTATGATTTCGGCAGAGTATCCTTATATTCCACATATTTACCTTCGGTAAGTAACTTTTCATATGCATTGTAAGCGGCTTCTAAAGTAGAATATTCTTGTCCTTTTTTGAGAATATTCTGAAAGTCACTGCCGGATACGAGGTGATCTGAAATTGCGACATATTCATTTGTTTTATTGCCAGGATTGCGAGTGGCAGTTGTTGTTTCGGAAATATAGAAATTGTTACCTTTATTAATAAGCACGGGGATAGTCTTGTCTGCTCCAACGTCATCAGTATTGACGGAAGTCCAGAACAGATAGCTGTCTTGAGTGCCGGGGCGTTTCAGATATGCCCAGGTACCATGTTGTAGTAAGCTATCATCTCCTATTTTTTCTTTGACTTTATTAACCATATCATTCGTTGACTTTTTACAGCGAGAATCAATTTCATAGTTAGTCTTTGGATCCAGTAAATTTAATACATTACTCTTGAGGAGAGGAGCCTGTAGGTCTTCGCCAATATTAAACGGATATTTTTTCCCGCCACTCTCATTTCCACCTGACCATGTAAATCTCACACTGTTATCATCATTAAGGGAAATCTCACATGTTCCATTGGCGACTGGAATCCCTTTCCAATTGGCAGTATCTTCGTCACCTACAGTATGGGAAATCCCGGCGATGGTGATAGTTTCTGCAGACTGCCAGTCATCTATTTTCTGTTTCAGCTTAACTGTTCTCTTAGCCTTTTCGGGATCTTTGCCATCCAGATTTATATCTGCCATCATTTCACCATACTCAGTGCGGACATTTGCCAGATCTGTTGATTCGCGGCTTCGTTCCACATATTTTGTGTAAGAAGGCGCCAGAAGTCCGACAAGAATTGCCAGGATTGCGACCACGACTATAAGTTCAACCAGGGTAAAGCCTTTATCTCTTTTTTGCATGTATTTTACCTGTAAATAAAAATGTTAAATAATAGTTATGCCGAGAGTAAAATATATACTTTACCCCTTAAGTTTTTTTAGAATGATAGCACAGAATCTGTGACTGTGCAATATTTGCAGAAAAATATTTCTTTACAGAGACAGGGCAATCGTATGGATCATTTTTTCCACATCCAGTGGCTTGGCCAGATGTGCGTTCATGCCACAGTCCAGTGCGTGGCGGACATCTTCTGCAAAAGCATTGGCGGTCAGTGCGATGATGGGAATGGAAGAAGCATCCGTCCTGTCAAGCTTCCGGATTTGGCGTGTGGCTTCGTATCCGTCCATCAGAGGCATCATAATATCCATAAGTATCACATCAAATGTCCCCTCAGGGTGACTGGAGAAAATACCCCAAAATAGCAATAAGCAGCCTCTTTTTCATTCCCTGTAAAATATCTTTAAGTAAAGTATATACTTTACTTTATATTTTATAATATTCATGTTATAATGGTTTTGTAAAGTCATTACTTTCATTTTTGCTAAATATTTTGAAATATTAAATATAATATATAAATTTAATTAAAGGAGGTTTTTACTATGGAAATTGGAGGCTTTTTCCCCTATCAACCTGTTGGCTCTGAGCCAAACAACTATGTGGAGCATACCTGCCCTGATCCCGGGGACACCGCTCATCTAATGTCCGGCCGTTGTGCCATTTATTACTGTCTGAGGGATCTGATGTTAACAGATCAAAAGCGTGTGGCATATCTGCCTTCCTATGACTGCGAAACAGTTCTGGGCTGCTTTGTAAAAGCAGGATATGAAATTCATTATTATGATTTTGACAAAAATCTTTCCCCTGTGTTTGAGGAAGAGATGATCCCGCAGATCAGTGTTCTCCTTGTCTGTGGATACTATGGTTATCCTACCTATGATGAGAACTTTGTCAAAAAATGTAAAGCCAGTGGCGTTTCTGTAATAGTGGATACTACCCATACAGCATTTTCTCCATTGCCGGCCTGTCCGGATGCTGACTATATTGCCGTCAGTTTCCGAAAATGGATGGGTGTTGCCTCCGGTGGTCTTGCCATCAAGCGAAAGGGCACCTTTGGCGTAAAGCCTATTCCTATCAATAAAGAACAGTTTTCCCTTAGAGATCAGGCTCTTCAATCCCGAGAGACCTACGAGCATACGGGAAATGAGGATTATAATAAAGAAGGCAATGATGTTTTCTGGAAAGCGGAATTTATGCTTCGTGAAATTTTCGATATCCAGGAAGGGGATGAAGCTTCCCTTAAAACGATTCTTCATTATCCATTCCGGGATGCCATCCGTAAACGCCAGGAAAATTACCGTTACCTTCTGGAACACCTGCCGGAACGCTCCGATATCCGCCCGGTATTTCCTTATCTTTCAGATGATATCTGTCCTATGTTTTTCCCTTTCTTTGTGGAAAACCGGGACGCCCTTATCAAGCATCTGGCAGACAGGCATATTCCGCCTAAAGTATACTGGCCTGTACCACCTTTTGTAAAGGTTGAAGACTATCCAGGAGCTCAATATATTTATTCCCATATCATGTCTGTCAGCTGTGATGAGCGCTTTAACACGGACGATATGCAGAAAATTGTAGAAGCCTTTGAAAACTATTAAAGATCTTAAAGCATTTTGAGAATATCCGTTTGATAAATCTAATCAGGCCACAGACTGGAAATCACCAATCTGTGGCTTCTTCATCTTCCCAGGTTGACATCCCATCTGCCGTTTGCTACACTAAAACCACATATCTGACAAAGGAACGGGAAATATGAAGAAGAAAAAAATTATAATTTTATCTATTATGATAATTGTGGTTGCCTTATTCCTTGAAGCGAGCATTCTGAAATATGTTAATGACAGAAATGCCCATAGAACATCAAAGGTGCTTCTTGATCGTGTGATTACTGTGCTTGATAAAAATGATGAGAGCAGGAACGAGCTGATCGAATCGTTAAAGGACGATTATATTGTAAGGGCTAAAGCAGTGTCATATATGATTGATGCTGATCCGGCGGTAGAATATGATGTGAATGAGCTGCAGAAAATAGCAAAATTAATGGCCGTTGATGAGATACATCTGTTTGATGATCAGGGAACTATTTACAGTGGTTCTGCACCCAGGTATTTTGGCTATAATTTTGATTCCGGTGCGCAGATGGAGTATTTTAAGCCCATGCTTAAGAATAAATCGCTGACCATGTGTCAGGATGTTACTCCCAATACTGCAGAGGGAAAGAAAATGATGTATGCCATCACCTGGAACGAAGACGGAACTAAGATGCTCCAGGTGGGAATTGAGCCAAAGAGACTTCTCAATGAAATAAAGCAGAATAACATTTCCAATGTAGTTGCCGGAATGCCGGTATATAAAGCCATGGAAATTATGGTCGCAGATGCGGATACACAGATAATAGAAGGATCCACGGACAGTAGCAAATTAGGGAAAAAACTGGAAGATGTGGGGATATCAGCGGATCATGTCAGTGCTGACGGTGCGACTGTAACACAGATCAGAATGGATGGAAAGCACTGCAGATGCATGATGCACCAGAATGATAACTATATTGTTATTGTAACTGTAGAGGATTCATTTTATCAGCAGGGCGGCATGATTGCTATTTTTATAGTAGGTGCATATTTGGTACTGGCATCCTGTTGTATAACCTATATGTTTTCCAAAGTGATGAAAGAAAGACTGGAAAAAGAAAAACTGATATACACCTCAAATACGGATGAGCTTACCAGATGTTTAAACAGGCACGCATATGAAAATGATATGAAAAAGCTTAATCTTAGTGAGGAATGGGTATACATTTCTGTAGATCTGAACGGATTAAAACGGGCAAATGATTCTTATGGCCATATGGCAGGAGACGAGCTTATATGCGCAGCGGCAGATTGCATGAGAGACAGCTTTCATGAGTATGGAAAGGTATACAGAATCGGTGGAGATGAATTTGCTGTTATCATTACAGAGAATACAAGTCAGGTGGAAGAACTGATACATGGCTTCGACTCCAATGTGGCAAACTGGCATGGAAAGTTTGTTGATTCAATGACTGTTTCGTACGGATGGGTTTTCAGCACAGAGAGAAACTGGGGTAGTGCATATGAAATCTCAAAAGCTGCAGATGCAAGAATGTATCAGAGCAAGGAACGCTACTATAAGGAAAGCGGTGCAGACAGAAGATAGGCAGTTTTTCCTTCAAATATTTGCAGAAAACCAAAACTCTGTCGGAATACATCGTTTACTAGAAAAACAGAAGAGACATCACCAGTTACCGTGGTAATAAACAGCACAAAGGAGAATAGAAATTTGAGTCATATACCTGCAATTGTTGATTATCTGAAAGAATTAAATATATTATCTGTAATAGTCAGGATACTTCTTGCCATTATCTGCGGAGGAGTTATAGGAATTGAGAGAAGACGGGCTCACCAGTCCGCAGGAATGAGAACATATATGTTGGTATGTATGGGTGCAGCTATTGTCATGGCAACGGGACAGTATATGTACGACACTTTCAAAACCGGAGATCCTTCCAGGCTTGGAGCCCAGGTGATCAGCGGTATTGGTTTCCTGGGTGCCGGAAGTATTATCACCTCTGGAAAAACGAAAGTAAGAGGCTTGACAACCGCAGCAGGATTGTGGGTTTCGGCCTGCATTGGTCTTGCCTTGGGCATTGGATTCTACAGTGCAGGTTTGATTGCTACGCTGGTCGTTTATTTTATCATGGCGCGACTAAAAAGACTGGAGTATCGATTTCTGGTAGATGATATTTATTTGGAAATATATATGGAGTATGACGATGCGCTTTCTGTTTCTGATATCGCACAGCAGGCTGAAAGAAACGGCCTGAAAATCGAGGAGGTGCAACATGGAACCAAAGGAAAAGGATTCCAGAAGGCATTGATTACTTTCAGAAATACCCAAAATGAAAGCAGGGATCATGTCCTGAAAATACTTGAGCATGTGGAAGGCGTAAGGTACGTAAAATACATATATTAATGTTAATCTGCGCCCAATGCTTCTTCCTCAGATAAGACTTTTTTCGTATCAGAAACTCCATCTTATAATTTCTGCTATATTTTCCTTACCAAAGAGATTTTTCTTGCGCCATCTTGAAAATCTTTTTGGTAATGCTAACATACGGAGCTGCCAGCTACAGCTCCGCGGATTTTCTCCTTCGTGTTTCCGCGGCTCTGACCTATGGGGGTTAGGGCTGCGGATTTTGTTTATTATTAAAGATAATTGTGATATGATACAAAAAACAAAGAATTTGCAGGAAAGGATGGATAACTATGGATGATAAAAGGATTGCCGCCGCAGAACGTAAACACCTCATTCCTCTGGACAGCATCAACGGATATGAAGTCCGTCCCGGTTTCTACGGGATCAATGGGGCAACCGCCCTCAGGGAAGGTGTAAATTTTACCATCTGCTCTATGGAAGCAACAAATGTGGATCTTCTTCTGTATCACAGAGGAGAAAAAGAACCATTTGCGGTTCTTCCTTTTCCAAAACATTACCGGATCGGTGGAGTGTATTCCATGTTCGTTTTTGGACTGGATATCTTTGATTTCGAATATGCCTATCGGGTAGATGGTCCATATGAGCCCAAAAAAGGTCTTATTTTTGACAGGTCAAAACCCCTTCTGGATCCCTATGCAAAAGCAGTCACCGGTCAGAGTGTATGGGGCGAACAGCCTAATCAGGACCATGAGTACCGGGCAAGAGTGGTTGTCAATGATTTTGACTGGGGCGATCATGTGGATCCGGTCAGACCGATTGAAGATCTAATCATATACGAGCTTCATGTCCGCGGATTTACCAAAGACCCTTCCTCCAATGTCGCTCATCCTGGCACCTTTGAGGGAATCCGGGAAAAAATCCCCTATCTCAAGGATCTGGGGATTACCGCTGTGGAATTAATGCCTGTATTTGAGTTCGATGAGACTATGGGAAAAAGAGAGGTTAACGGCCGGACTCTTCTGGACTACTGGGGATATAATCCGGTAAGCTTTTTTGCCCCGAACACCAGTTATACAGCCAAAAAAGAATTCAACCGGGAAGGGGATGAGCTGAAAGACCTGATCAAAGATCTGAATAGCAACGGTATCGAAGTGATCCTAGATGTTGTTTTTAACCATACGGCAGAAGGAAACGAAAATGGTCCCTTTTTCTCATTTAAAGGATTCGATAACCGCATCTATTATATTCTGACTCCGGAGGGCTGGTATTATAATTTCAGTGGATGCGGAAACACACTGAACTGTAATCATCCAGTAGTGCAGCAGATGATCCTTGAGTGCCTGCGGTATTGGACGATCGAATATCATGTGGACGGTTTCCGGTTTGATCTGGCCAGCATTTTGGGGAGAAATGAAGACGGTTCTCCTGCAAGCCAGCCTCCACTTCTGAAAAATCTTGCGGAAGATCCGATCCTTCGGAACGTAAAACTGATCGCAGAAGCCTGGGATGCCGGTGGACTTTATCAGGTCGGCAGCTTTCCGGCCTTTTCCCGCTGGGCGGAATGGAATGGTAAATACCGGGATGACATGAGGAGTTTCCTGAAAGGAGATTACTGGTTTGCCAAAGCAGCAGCAAACAGGCTCATCGGATCACCGGATCTGTATACCGGACAGTACAAAGGATATGCATCATCCATTAATTTCCTTACCTGCCATGATGGATTCTCTCTTTGGGATCTCTACTCCTACAATGAAAAGCATAATGAGGACAACGGCTGGAACAACACTGACGGAAATGATGACAATCGGAGCTGGAACTGCGGAGTGGAGGGCGAGACAGAAGATCCAGAAGTCCTCAGGCTTCGCTTCAGAATGATAAAAAATGCCTGTGCAGTACTGATGTGCAGTCGTGGAACTCCCATGTTTCTTGCAGGAGATGAGTTTGGAGATACCCGTTTAGGAAACAATAATCCATATTGTCAGGATAATGAGATTTCATGGCTGGACTGGAAACGGCTGAATACGAATCAGACACTATATCAGTTCTTTAAAAAAATGATCCGTTTTCGGAGAGAGCATCCGGCAATCCGAAATAACCTGGATCCTTCAGATACCGGTTTTCCGGCAGTGAGCATCCATACAAACCAGCCCTGGGACAATTCCATTGATCAGGACACAAAATGTCTGGCAGTCTGCTATGCCGGAAAGACTGAGCAGGGAGAGGATCTGGTATATGTAGCGCTGAATGTATATTGGGAAAAACAGCGATTTGAGCTTCCAAAGCTTCCGAATGCCTATGAGTGGAAACGTTTTATAGATACTGCATTGGACGAGGCAGACGAAGTAACCATTACTGAATACTGGCTCCAGCCTCGTTCTGTGGCAGTATTTATCGGTACACGAACGGAAATATAGTTTTTCGCAAATTTTCTCTTTCATTTTTTTAATCTAAAATGACTAAAGAAGAATCATTATTTGATACAGAATTTGTTTAAAATCAGCTTGCTCCACAGGTAGTAGCATAACCTTTTTAAACCTCCACGGAATTTCTGCGGAGGTATTTTTTACTATCCTGGGATCTGAAGACGTGGAAATGATATTAAAAAGAGCAGAGACTTTGTAGCACAAAAACCCCACCGCTTAGCAGGCAGTGGGGTTTTCTTAAGACAGCTTATACTCTTTGGGGATGGTTTTTCCGTTTCCTTTCATGTATGGTTTAACATAGACTGTCTTTCCAGTCTTATAGTGTCTGCAATGTCCGCGGACGCACTAGGCTTCCGTCAGTCTCTGGCGGGTTTTGCTACGGAGTTTCCTCGTCAGTTTTTCATTTGAGGAAATGACCCGGATGCCGTTAAGCGAAATGACACGTGGGGATTTCCTGGCCGGTTGCTTATCCGCGGAGGGCTTTTTCCTGCTTTTCCCTACGTCTGCTTTATTTTCCATTTCCTTAAGCTCAGGATGCTCGCTCAGATAATTAATGAATGCCATCACACGGATGAATCCAATGATATTCTGTGTACCTGGCTCCACATTCTCCCGCATATACTGGTCTGCCTTCTCAAATAACTTCTGCTTTCGGTAGACACTGACAAATGCATTGTCAAACGATTCTGCAGAAATGGATATCTCCTCTCCAAAGGATACGGAAATATCCGCAGTATAAGCCCAGAGAGGAGTAGCTGCCGGAAGTGTCTTTTCTTTTCCACAATATTCCTGATAGGATTCGCAGTGGATCTTAAACGAATCACCTTTCCTTTCCATGACCTCAAAGATCAGATAATCTTTTATTTCGTCTCCAATCTGAACTGAAACTCCTTTCTCCAGAATGGGCGATGCATTAACGGAATCAGTTTCTTTCCCATCAAACATAGTTCTCAGGGTTTCCTCCGTTACAATGATCTTATCCAGTCCTTCCGCCAATGCTGCAAGCTCGCTTCCTTTCTTTTCCATCAAAAGATATATTTGTTTTGTTGTCTTCATATGTTTCTCCTTTCGTTTGTTTGCTTTTAAAAAAATGATGAAACCAAAAGAAGATGAAATTTTTGTTTTCCCTGCTATTCTTCATTTTTCCTTTGCAAGACAAAAACAAAAGGGGATTAGTTGGGGATTTTTTCTGCGGAGCAGGGGGCGCAAGTGTCGGGATCGAAGAATTTGGCGTAAAAGTGGATTTTGCCGTAAACCATGACCAGACAGCGATCCGGCTTCATTCCAGGAACCATCCAGAAACCTACCATATGACGGAAGATATCTTTACTTCCGAGGTGGAGCGGTTTGTTGCCGGAAGAAAAGTATCCCTGATCTGGGCATCACCGGACTGCACCCATTTCAGCAAGGCAAAAGGAAAAACTCCAAGAAAACAGGGGATACGGATGCTCCCTTATGCGGTATATTTCCATGCAGCACAGCTTCACCCGGAAGTGATCTGTATGGAGAATGTGGCAGAGATCCAGGGCTGGTGTCCGATCGAGGACAGGGAAGATGTTCCCGGTTTTGGACAGCCGGTAAAAAGTCTTACCGGTATCTGCTACAAATGTTTTGTAACGCATATGTCCCATGGGGAACTGGAACCAGACGGACGGATTGCCGGTACACCATCTGAATGTCGGCGTTTCTGTGACAAGTGCCAGGTAGTAAGAGACGGGTACACAAAGTGCTTAGGCTATGACTTCGACAGCCGGGAACTTTGCGCCGCAGACTACGGTGCCCCGACCACAAGAAAGCGCTGGTATGCAGTGATCCGAAACGACCACCGTGCGATACGATGGCCAAAACCCACCAACAGCAAAGATGGAGTTGGTCTTCCTGCGTGGATTCCGGCATCCTCCATTCTTGATCTGGATAATTACGGGCAGTCGATCGAGGAGCCTCTCCACACCATTACCACAAGCCCGGGACGCTTTGGGCTTGTTTCGGTAAAAACAACAGATAAAGATTCCTTAAACCAGGCAGACAGGGCTGTTCTTGAGCGGGCGCATCAGGTCAGTCAGTTCCTTCTGTTGTATTATGGATCTGATACGGGGCAAGGCATTGACAGGCCGCTCAGGACCATTGTGACCAAGGATCGTTTTTCCCTCATCACAGTCCTTCATGACGGAAGAGTGCTTTTGGATATCCATCTGCGGATGCTCTCCGTGGAGGAATTAAAAAGAGGGAATGGCTTTCCGGATGATTACGATATCTCGCATGATTCTCTGTGGCACCGCATCCCCACTTCGGAACAGGTAGCCAAGATCGGGAATGCGGTCGTGCCATCCATGAGTAAGGCAATCGTTTCTGCTAGCTGCCCGTATCTGTATCAGCATGACAGGATTCCTTTTGTACAGGTTTCCCAACAGCAAAATGGACAGTTTTCTTTTGCATAAGGCAGCTTCGGCTGTCTTTTTTTCGTATTTTCCGTATCAGAATTTAATTACGCTGCATATATATTTTGTATGATCCATACTTTTGGACTTTTCGTATAACTGTTCATAGTTTATAATAATTCTTAGATAAATACAAAAGCGAAAGCATTAGATCGTCGCATTGCCACGTTTAATGATGAAGTGGGCATATTCTATTTTATTCACTTGAAAATATGGTGGAATGGGATTGTTTTGCCTAAAACTGCGGCATTTTTGATTAAAACAATATCCAAAAGCATCGAAACAAGCGTTTTCGGTGGCTGATGGATGACTTTATTCAATGACCTCGCATTATTCCTATTGTATGTTAAGCTTTGTGGTACTATACTGAATGTATAAAAAATGAAGGAGGAGCTTCTCATGAAGAAAAACTTTAAGAAATTATTGGCATTAACTCTCGTATTTATCATGGTGCTCATACCGGTGCAGGTATCTGCCAAAACTCTTATCCCGGAAAGAGTAATTTATCTTCCTGTCCATACCGGAGTAGTGGAAAATATAGGATTTTATCCACCGGATAAAAAGCCCAAGATCACCCTGTCAAACAAAAAAATTGGAACAATAAAAAAAAGTGTTAATGATATAGGGTTTATCAGTTTCGATTTTGTTCCCAAAAAAGCTGGAAAAACGCTTGTTACTATGAAAATAACCGAAGGAACATCTAAGTTCTATTTTAAAGTTGTGAATTACAAAAACCCGGTTTCTTCCATAAAACTTGGAAAAACAACCATTAAAGGAAATAAATTCAATAAAACAGACAAACTTTCTCTCAGTTACAGCAAATATGCTAAGCAGAGTAATTCGCTTAAAATCGTACCAAAAAAAGGCTGGCGCGTAAGAGGCTTCTATTCTTTGGATAAAAAAGGAGAAACAACTTATTATTCCGGAAATAAGTTCAAACCGATCGGAGGAAAGGGAAATTGCACCCTTCGTATTGTCTTCGCATCAGTAAATGTTAACGCACAAACTTATATTGATATTGATTTTAAATAATCATTGGCAAGACATAACTTTGATTGAAAAACATAGTTAAAAAAGGAGATCCATCCCTTCGGCATGAGTCTCCTTTTTTCATGACATTATTTAAACCAGAGCAAAACCCGTTCCTGTTGTCCTGTCTTTTCATTAACTACGTCAGCACAGATCTTAAAATCCGTGCCGTTGATCGGAATGGTAGATCCATTGTTTACATCTTCAGATTTGAACCAGCTTTTTTCCATATAGGAAAGGCCCTGTTTCTTCATATACCACCCCTTTTTTAATTTAAAAGTTACTTTTACCTTCTTTTTTGCAAATTTGGAATATGGGATTACTCGATATGCTTCTTTATCAAAACGTTTTCCGGAAATAGATGTATTTCTGATCTTCACTGAAACAACAGGATTTGTATATTTTCTTACAGTAAGAGTACATTTGCGGATTTTGTTCCCACCTTTTGCTGTAATAACAGTTTTTCCTGTCTTTTTGGGGGTTACATTTATAGAGGAATAATCAAACGATGCTTTTGCGACAGATGGATTGCTGCTTCTTATGGAAGTTACATTTTCAGCTGTTTTTGTAAAAAACCCGATCCACGGATTTGTAAAAAAATAATTTACTGAAGGATTTTTCACTGTCCTTCCAGTATACAATGTCACGGTTTTTCTACCTCCAAAATACTCTGGCACTCCAGCTTGCACCGGAACCGCTGATAAAACCAAAATAACAATCAGTGAAAATGTTAAAATCTGTTTCCATATTTTTTTCATTTTTCTCTTTCCTTTCTGTATATGTATTTGCAAATACTAGATAACTTAGTATTATACTCGCAGTCACAAGAAATTCAAGGTTTTATGCAAACAACTCGTTGTCCTTTTTCTGACAAAATACACATATCTGTGTCTTACCATACAAACATGTGGTATAATAAAGACAGCAAAATACAGAAAGGAAAAAGCCATGGGAAATGAAGCAGGGGAATGGATCATTCATGGAGTAACATGGGATAATCCAAAATGCATCCACGATGTGGATGAAGCAGTCGAATATATCAACCGGGTTGGTTTTCTTCCTCTTTTTAAGAACGAAATTCCGGGGTTTTCTCTGGAGGAACGGACAGTGGCAGAATATTGGTGGTCTGATGATCCGGTGAGGGATCCGTGGAGATGGAGGATTGCCATTGCAAAAAAGCATGATGTTCTTTACGGGAAATTTTTTGCCAAAAAAGCCGGGTTTATTTCCAAAAAATGGCTGCCGGTATTTGCCAACTACCGCAGGGACGGCTATGATTTTGATGCTCTGTTTGAGGATGAAAAAGCACCGATCAAACATAAGAATATTATGGATCATTTTATGGAAAATGATGCAGAAATCTACTCCTACGAATTGAAAAAATTGGCTGGATTTGGAAAAGATGGCGAAAAGGGATTTGACGGAGCCATTACCAGCCTTATGATGCAGACATATCTGTGTAACTGCGACTTTCGGAAAAGGATCAATCAAAAAGGCGTGGAGTACGGCTGGGATGTGGCTGTGTATTCTTCTCCGGAACACATTTATGGATATGACCATGTTACTTCCTGTTATAAGGAAGATCCGCGGACATCCTTGGGAAAAATTGTTGATCATATGAAACAGCTTTATCCAGAAGCCGCAGATACGCAGATAAGAAAGATTCTAAAATAGGAGAGAATATGTGCAGCAGATATTATATAGATCCCAATATGATGGAGGAGATTTCCAGAGTGGTACAGAACATAGATGGGAGGATTCGGCTGACACAAGGAGATATCCGTCCGACCGATGTCGCACCGGTCATTGGACAGTCAGAACATGGACTGGAACTGGGTATATGCAGATGGGGATATCCCCTGTCAAAAGGCAAAAATCCGGTCATCAATGCAAGGGTGGAAACCATCATGGATAAACCTTCTTTTCAGAACGGAATCTTATATCACCGGCTGTTGATTCCGGCAGGCGGGTTCTACGAATGGAATTCCCTGAAAGAAAAGAGTTCCTTTACCAGACCGGATTCCTCTGTGCTGTATCTGGCAGGATTCTGTGACTGGTTTGAGAATGAACGAAGATTTGTGATCCTGACTACCACAGCTAATAGTTCTATGAAAAAAGTCCATGATCGCATGCCTTTGATCCTGGAAAGGGGACAAATAGCAGACTGGTTTGATAATAACAAAATGCCTGTACTTCTGCACCAGGCACCAGCTCTGCTTAACCGGCAGACGGAATATGAACAGCAGAGTCTGTTTTCATAGAAAGTGGTGAGTTTTAATGACAAAGGATGAATGGTACAAGCAACTGTTCGAGAGACTTGAAAACTCCAGATTTCGGAGCAGATTTCATCTTAAGCAGAATGATATTGATTATATTTATGAAAAAGGACTGGATACGATCCGGAAACACGCAGAGGATTTCATTACAAAACGGGAGGCTCCTGCATATATCCCCAATGATGGGAAGCAGACACCCATGCGCGGACATCCGGTATTCATCGCACAGCATGCTATATTGTATATTACAAAGAAGCTGGAAACAGTAAATGGATTAAGTTAAAAACGCTTGGTAGTACCAAGTCCAGCTACACCCATACATCTTCTAAGAAGTATCCAATTATCGTTGGACAGAAATATCAATATACTGTCAAAGCGTACAATAGGGATACGAAGAAGTATGGAAGCTACAATACAAAAGGGCTGACTGTAACAGCATTATTAAAGATGGTAACCGGTATTGAAGCCAAAATCGAGGGAACAACAGTTAAACTTACATGGAACAAAGTAAGCGGTGCGGACAAATATGCCATTTATTCAAAAATCAAGGCAGGCGACAAATGGAGCAAGATTGTCACAGTCAAAGACACCTCATCTTTCGTTGACGTAAATCCATGTGTAGACTGCACAAACTATTATTCTGTAAAGGGTTATTCCAGCAGCACTAAGACATATGGAGTGAATAAAACAGGAGTAAGCATTTATGTGAAAGACAGCGGCGAAGTTAGACCAACAATAACGCCAGAGCCAACAGATACTCCTGACCCAGATGATGAAGTTGACCATGCTACACCAGAACAGAAAGCACAGGAAGTATTCAAGCTTGTAAATACAGAAAGAATGAAAGCTGGTTTACAGCCGTACAAGTATGATTTAAGACTTGAAAAGGCCGCGATGGTAAGGGCTAAAGAGATTGCGGTTAAGTTTTCGCATATAAGGCCGGATGGAAGAAATTCTAGCACTGCTGTTTCAGAAGCTGGCGTCGGATGTCCATCAGGGGAAAATATTGGTATGGGTACATCAAGCGCACCAGAAATTATGCAAGCTTGGATGGATAGTTCTGGTCATAAAATTGCAATTTTATCAAGAAGCAGTATTCATATTGGCGTTGGATATTACGAAGGGCATTGGGTTCAGGTATTCTCAGACGGGCCTGATAAAAAATGTACATTTACTATTGACGCAAACGGTGGTAATTTTAGTGATGGAACGTCAATAAAATCATATCAATTTCCTCTTGAACAAGCGCATGTTAGTCTTTATGATGTATTTCCTACTCCAAGCCGTAATGGATATAAATTTGATGGATGGGCTACTGAATATGGAGAAAAATACCACTATATGACAGCAGCTAGAAATGAAAAATTTACCGCAACTTGGATTTCTGATAACTAAAAGAGATAAGACAAGTCAAGTAACTCATGACTAAAGTCACGAGCTTGCGAAAGCAGGTTCTGGTTTTAGCTGTAGGGTTACTGAGCAGGGATACGGTGACGTATGCGTGTATCCAATGGCATCTTCGGATGCCGGAGGGTGCTGGTACCGGCGGATGTCGTGCTTTTCAGCAGGATTCCAGTCTTCCGTTCTACAGAGCATACGCCAAGTCCAGGAAAACAAACGTAAGCGCAGTGCCTCAGGCTTACCACCGGTGCGGGAGGACCGTTCCTACCGTGAAACAGCACCGCTAAAGGAGTTAGTATGACAGCATTGGAAGAGAGATTATCGAAAACAGAATATATCTATGTCCTCGGTTTTGACGGGAAACCCCAGATGCCGACCAGACGGAAAAGGCATGTCCTGAAGCTACTGAAAACGGGCAGGGCCCGGATCGCAGAGGATATCCCGTTTACGATCCGGCTGACATACCGAAACGCACCCGTCCTCCAGCCGGTAACGCTGGCGGAGGATCCGGGCAGGACGAACATCGGGGCCGCGGTCCTGTCCCCGCTTGGAGACCTGCTGTTCTCCGCCGTGACCGAGACCAGGAACAAGGAGATCAAAAAACTGATGGCTGACCGCAAAAAAAGCCGGCAGGCATCAAGGAGAGGGGAAAGAAAAGCCCGCCAGCGCCTTGCAAAAAGATATGGTTCCATGGTGAAGTCCGGCATGGTCATGCGGAAACTGCCCATGTATGCTGCGGACAGATTTGTGACCTGTAAGTTCATCCGGAACACCCAGGCCCGGTTCTGCAACCGGAAACGCTGTCCGGACTGGATCACCCCAACGGTGCAGCACCTGGTGCAGACACATCTGAACATCATCCGGAAGATCAGCAGGTATCTGCCGGTCACAGACATCGCATTTGAAGTCAACCAGTTTGCGTTCATGCATATGGAAAACCCGGAAGCTATGGGTATAGATTTCCAAAACGGTCCGCTGAAAGGATATGATGATGTAAAGGAAGCCATCCGTACCCAGCAGCATGGAAAATGTCTGATGTGTAAGAAACCCATCAGCCATTTCCACCATATCGTGCCGCGCAGCAGGGGTGGCTCCGATACGATCCAGAACCTGGCTGGTCTCTGCCCGGAGTGCCATACGAAAGTACATACGGATACCGCCTTCCGAAAGGATTTCGACAGGAAGAAAAGTGGTCAGTTAAAGAAATATGGTGCCCTCAGTGCCCTGAACCAGGCAGTCCCGTTCATCTGCAAAAAACTCCTGGAAGAATACGGGGAGGAGCATGTACATTTCTGCAGAGGTCTGGATACCTCCCTGATCCGGACAGCCCTTGGATTTGAGAAAACAAAAAAGGACCAGATGCATGAGGTGGACGCTTACTGTATCGGGCTTGCAGCACTGGAGGTCAATGAGGTGGCAGCGCCTGCGTTTGACCATACCTTTCAGATCCGCCAGTTCCGGAGGCAGGACCGGTCCATCATCCATCATCAGACCGGACGCTCCTATTACCAGGGAAAAGAAAAAGTTGCCCAGAACCGGAAACCGGGTTTCGAGCAGAAAACAACGGCTCTTTCCCAGTGGTATGAAGAACAGGTCAGGATCCATGGGGAGAAGGAAGCGGAGAAACTGCGGAGCCAGCTCAGGGTTGAGAAGAGCTGCAGGCATTACAATGACATGGACCGGTTCCTGCCGGGAGCCGTATTCCTTTATGAAGGTAAACGATACGTGCTGTCTGGAAGAATCACGAACGGAAAATACCTGCGGGCCTGCGGACAGGGGATGAAAAATCTCCCTGCTGCAGAGTGTACGTTCATCCGGCATAATGCAGGATTGGTTTTTATTTGATATTTGAAACAGTTATATTACATTTTCCAGGCGCGTCCGTATCTCACGACTAAAGTCACGAGTCTTGGACGCGCATATTAATAAACAGAATCATCTGCTCATTTCGTATGACGCCAAACCAGAACCTGCAGATGACTCCGAGTGGGGAAAGGAGTATGCTCGTACCCTCCAGCACTTTGAAATCCTTAAGGCAAAACTAAATGTATCCAGAGAGCATGCTATCGATACCTTTGATCGGCTGACAGAAAGCGACACGAAAATTCTGGATAAAATGTACCATCTACATGAGCTCAACCGGATCGTATGTCTGGGAATGTATTATGTTCTTATTGAGGATTGTATCGATCGTTTTGTAAATCCGGATGGCACATTAAAAGAAAATGTGGTATTTGAGAAATATGGAACAGAGGATCATCTGATGGTCAGACGCGAAGAGGACGGAGTTATCTATAATCACGGGATTGCATGGGATGATAAACACGCCTATAAGATCCTCAAATATGAAGAAAAGAGAGTAATCTGCTAAGAAAACATTTTGGGAGATAACAAATGACAGAGTTTAGTTTTGATCAAGTTTTTATCCGGATCATGCTGGAACATAATCTGGATACCGTAGTGATCCTGGGACATCTGAACCCGGACGGTGACGCTGCCGGTTCAGTTCGGAAAACTTTACAGTATTATGATAGAAGACTGTGCAAAGCCGGGAGAAGAGGTACAGGAACTTATAAATATCTTTCAGTCTTTTATAAGTGATGCTATCTCGAATTTTAATTCGGATCTGTATTATCAGAACCCTGACTATCTGGAGTGGTCGTATCGTGAAGGGGAGCTTTTGGATTAATGCCTGAAACGCATTAAAATTGGTTCCGCAGTATCATCAACTGAATGTTACTGTGGAACCTTTTCATATCTGCCTGTTATTTTAGCCGGGTAAGTCGGATTTTACCTGCGTATCCCTGACAGTTCGTCTTCTATCCACTTATCTGTGTTAAAGTTACTGTCAAAGAACCTGACAATCACGCCGTAAGGTTCTGTATCACTGTTGAATGCGTTGGCTTCATCAGTGTCTACGTGCATTGCCAGGTGATAATTTCTGTGGACTCTGACTACTACATCTGCGTAGATAAGTGCGCGTCCGTAGCTTTTGGTCAGGACGAAGACTTCGTCATTGTCTTTGATATGCAGGGCAA